>ENA-ORXC01001228-ORXC01001228.1-marine-metagenome-genome-assembly--contig:-NODE-1228-length-15470-cov-3.894562_pt1 | contig 15470 bp, 14 predicted proteins | sample MGYA00237865_ERZ511478 | MGnify/ENA metagenome assembly ERZ511478 | reverse complement strand
GGCTCCTGGCTGTGCGTCCGTCCAGAGGGGTGTTGCTTTCTTGGGTGAGGGCGAGGGAGAGGAGGGGGGGGTCAGAGATTTGAGATTGCGTCGGGGGCGCGCGCTCGGAGAGGGAGACGGGGGTAATGGTGCTGGGGCTCGTCCTCTGCTTCCCCAAGCCGCTCTTCCTCCTCCCCGTCGTGCGTGATCCGTCGTCCCGCACCTTTCGAAGGCTGCCCGCGGTTGCATTCGTGCCGGGTGAGCCCCTGGGCAACCGGGGGCCCCGCCGCACACCCGCGGTGTTGGCTCAAAATGGGTGCCACAGCAGCGGGCCCTCTGGGGTTCGGCGTAACACCACCGTGTTGCTGCGCGGCTACTGAGTCGGCCGCCTTTGGCGGCGGACTACCGCCGTTGCGGTGTCTTTTATTCGGCACGCACAGCTACCTTGTCGTGCCATCCCGTTTGTGTTTGTTTTGGCTTTTGTTGCTTGTAGTTTTGTCTCGCGATCAAGGAAACACCCAGAGCCACTCTTTTGCTGCTCTGGGTGGTTGCGCTGGTCGCCTCTTGCGCACCTGTGCTGACTCGCACACGGGTTCCTTGTCCTGTTTGCTCCCCGTGGCTCTGACCGTCTCTTGCTGTACACTGCCCGAGTACAGGGTGACTCATCTGCTGTCCGAGCTTGATTATGCCGACTACGTTTATGTGTATGTTGGGGACAAGCATCTATCAGCGCCCTCGTTGGCACGTGTTCCACACTATTGCAGTCGCACCTACCCCATTGCATGCTCTGCCCGGTCCTCGTTCTGGGCACGGTGCATCCGCCGGGTTTAGTTCCAGCTGCTAACCACGGTCTCGCCTGTTAGTTGCCTGGTGTTCCTCCTCTGCGGACCTCTGCTCTTCGCCCTTCCCACCTGCTGCACCTTTCCACCTGCTGCACCACCTGCGGTTGCGCAGTATGAAACAGGGCCAAATCTTGGGACACGGCCCCCCCGCGGACGTGCGGCCCTTTCTCGCTGCCACGGGCTTGGTGCAGTCATAACGGACGGCACTTTTTAGTGACTGGCTGTCGTCACGCAAAAACCGTCTGTTAAACAGACACTAGTGTGTGCGTCTTCACAGCGCTGATTTGGACGGCTGTCTCACTGGGCTCGTGTTGGCCAGCCCCCCTAGCTGGAACCTGCAGGCACGCCTTCACCCGGTCCCCACGTAAAGGGGGTGGCCAGGCGCTGTGGGCAGCTGGGGCCCAGAGACCACCTTCTGCCGGGGTGGGACTAGAGCTCGAGTGCGCCCCTGGCTCTTCCCCGCTCACTAGCCACGCACGGTACGCACGGTACGCACGGTCGGGCGCGCCGTGCACGCGCACGGACAAGGGGTCTGAGCCACACACCCCACACGCACGCTGAACACGTGGTGCTGGCGGCGACAGCCAGAAGAAAAATGTACCAACAGAACATCAAGAGATACCACCAACAGCGCACACCTACAGGCCAAACCCCGCAAGAGCCCTTCCCAGAAGGGATTCCCGCTCTCGGACTGACCCTGACCATTCCCCACGGGGACGCGCTCACACACACCTAAATTCGTCATCAGCTCGACCGGATACTGGTCGGCCTGTCAGGCTCAAAGAGGCCAGTCCCGCTGCGTGCGACGCACATTCATTCACATCTCGTCCACCCCTGCTGCCAAGGAGGCAGTGTCGAGATAAGAGGTGAAATCCGCGAAAGGATCATGCTTGAATTTTTCACCCCTTCGGTTGATAATTCATACCTATATGTGATTCTTGTCGCTGTGAAACCCTTCAACAGCGGGGATGTGGATGGGAACCAATGAGATGCGCTCTCTGTCCTGAAAAATCCCGGAAGCAGGAAGAATATGAGCGTGAGGTGATTGTTCCTCAGAAGAATATGAATACTTCATTTATAAACATTCATCGGTAAATTGGTCAAACGGAACGCTCCAAACATAGTCCGCGCTCTTCAGACTTGCTGCTGGTCACACCACGGCTGCACCTGCCAACGTGCGGTCTGCTTGGCGCGGGCAAATTGCACCCGCCTCTGTCGCTGTCGCCGCGGCGACCGTGGGGGCGAGCCGCGCGCTCTGCGCGGCTGCGCGACCGCCCCCCCGACCGCGCAGGTCGACGGGTGGGCGGGTGAGAGGGAGACGGCGTCACGGCGAGACGGCGTCTCGGCGAGTCGGCGTCTCGTTGGAGCGAACACGTGGTCTGACGACGTTGCATTGCGGCTGCCGTGCACGACCGGGCGGTGGTACGTGCCATCCGCTCCCGCCGACCGGCGGTGGTGGTAGCTACTGGCAACGCCGGGCGGAGTTGGTCTTGGTGGTGAGCTCACCCGGTTCTGGTCCAGACCAAGTCTCGGCACGAAGAGTGTCGCTCTCCGTCGCTGCAACAACCCTTTTCATCATTCCCTCTCCTCTTGGTGCGCCCCGACCTCTCATTTCCCCGCACCTCGCTTGCGATGCAGCACCTGTACAGCGCGAGCGTAGTGCGACCACTGTCGGCGGCAGGAACGGTGGCCAATCGTCTCGGCTACTCGCTGCTCTCCTGGTCCGAGTCGGACGACTTGGTCGCCGTTATTAGTGGTGATGGGTCGGTGCACATCTTCCACGCGGACGCACCGGCCGAGACGACGATGCTGCTTGCGAACAAGCGAGCACCCGCCCGGCACGTCGCGTGGCGGCCTCGGCGAGACAAGCCGCCGCTGCTGCTGGTCGCCGACGCCTCGTCTCGGCTAACCATCTGGATTGCCAAGGTACGTCCGAGGGAAGACATCGAGTATGCTGGGCGAAGAGGGAGCAGGGGAAGGATAGGCCATGCCTTTAGAGGGATGGGGCTGTGAGCTCGGTCGGTGGTGGGTACAGTCAGCCACATGAGGGTGGCGGGAGTCGCGTGCTCAGTTCACGTCGAGCGCGGTCTAACTGTCTCTTCTTATTCCGTCTTTCGGCGTGCTCCTCGTATACTTTCGTGCGCGTCGTTCTTTTTTCGCTTGAACGACTACCACGAACATGCTGCTTTTGCATCTTTGGTCGAATTCGTGGCACGCAGGACCGGCGAACAAATGTGTGGGTCGCCGTGCAGAACATGGCTCTACACTCGGCGGTGCTCTCCGTCGGCTGGTCAAAAGGTGGCTGCTCCATCGTGTCGGTGCTTGCCAGCGGTGCTTTGCATGTTCTCCGCGTGGACGAGGAGCTGGGTGCAGTGCAGGCGCCCAGTGGGGGTCCGCCGCGCCGTAGGCGCCCCCTTGGCTGGACGCCCATCAGCGACAAGGAGCCGTCCCTGTCGCGAGTGTTTGGTGGTAGTCTTCGCTGCGGCTCCGTGGCGGCGGGTGGCGTCAGTGACGGGTCCGTCGCCGTCGTCACTGTCTCGACGGCGGACCCCCGGCGCATCTGCGTGTGGCACGTGTATCTGGCACGCTCTGGCAATGTCGACGTGCGACCGCTCGGCGCGGTGCGGCTGGTCGAGGAAGACGGCCGGTGTATCGCATGTTTGACTGCCCCGTCTGCGGGCACGTTATTTGCGTGGAGCGATCGGGGGACCGTCTCGCGGTGGTACTACTCGCGGTCGCCGGCAGCGGGACGGGGGGGTGGAGGCAGAGAAGGAGCGAGCGGGGCTGCTACAGTCGGGCCTGGTCCCAGCAACGGTGGCTCTGGCCGGGCTGGTGCCTTGGCTGAGAATCGCGTTGGGTCTGCAGACGGCAGTTCGGGGCCGGGTGGTCACGGCCGAGGTGGTGGTACCGACGGCGGAGCTGCAGGTCGAGCTGGCGTCGGTAATGGCGGTGGAGGGGACAGTGGCCGGCCCGGGTCCGGTGACTCGGCTGCGGGCAGACAAGGTGGTGCTGTCACCGCGGTTGCCGACCATGGGAAAGGCAAGTCCGACGGCAATCCCACAGCGAACGGTGGCAGCGGCGGAGGCGTTGGGGAGAACGGCAACGGCCATGGGCGCCCTCGGTCCGGTACGCCCAATGGTCGAGATGCAGACGGGCCGGTTGGCCGGCGCGCCAAAACGGAGGTCAAGCTGACCGGACCTGACGGGGTGGCCAATGGGCACATTGCGTCTGGTTCGCCGTCAGCAGCGGGTGCCGATGGTCAATCCGGCAGCTGCTGGTTGCCGTACCAGTCGTCGGAGGAGACACTTCCGCGCTCCCACGCGCGTTTGTACAGGGCTACGGCGGCGTCCGTGACGTGGAATGGGCAATTTGTTGTAACGGTGGACACTGCACGGGGGATCCGTGTTCTGGACGGCACATCAATGGAGACGGTCGGCCAGTCCGTCACGGCCGGATCGATGGCGGCCGAAGCGCTCGACAAGGCTGGGGGGTCGGCTGGCGCGCGCAGTCCTGGGGGCGCGACGGACATCGCGAGCGGCGGTGGCAAGTCGTCACCCCTCACCGTCAGCGTCGTTCACCCGTCGGCGGAAGACGGTGACGGGGGCGACGTGGACGAGGGCCACGCCTACTGGGGCGTGCTATTGTCTCCGTCTGGTACGGTCGTGCTCGCTTTGCGCGGTGATGGCGTGGTGACTGCCTGGGCGCTGACCGCGGCGTTGCGGGACCAAGACCTGGCTCGCTCCTACGCGGCGGCCAACGGGTCGGCCGCCGGCGGGTCTGCAGAGGGCGTCTTTGCTCGCATTCGCGGCGGGTGGGACGTCCTTGCGGCGGTGGCTGCCGGTGGTAAGGCGCGCGCGGCGGCTACGGTGAAGACACTTGGCACTGGCGATGCCGCTGAGGGCCTTCGCCTCGGCCTCCTTGGAGCCGTGGATGGGGATACGGCGGCGATCACGGCGGCGCGGCGGCTGCTTGCCTCCGCTCTGATTGCCATTCAGACGTCGGCTCCCCCGGGCATCCTGGCTATTCTCAACAGCGGTCAGACTGGGTCGGGCGCCCACGGGGGCGCGCAGCTGCGCAATTCGGCCAACGTTGCTGCGCTCATCGCAGAGGAAGTCGGTAAGGGCCGCACGCCCCTGTTGGCTCTCGCCGCAGCTCCGTTGGCCGACTGGGTGTTGACCCTGTGCGCGGTGTGGCTTCGTCGCGCCAACCAAATGGTCCTGCGCAGTTCTCCCGAAGTCGCTACTCTGGTCGGCCCCGACTGGGTGGCCCTCGACCACGACGATGGGGAGATCGCTGAGACGACGTCAGTGGTTAAGGACTCGCGGGTGACCAAGCAGCTCCGCAGCGCTGCAATGGCATGCGCGGCGCTCACAGCGCTCGATTCCGCGTACGGAGACCGCGGGGACGTGCGATGGGTGCGGCTCGAGGCGGCTGAGGCGAGCGACATGGTCGCTGCCTTGTGGGACGTCTCGTGTGCGGCTGAGCAGGCGGCAGAACTCGCCGGGCGGGTGCGTGCGTTGGCGGCGGCCCTCTTAAGGCACCCAGTCGCGGCGAAGGCGCTGCGCACCCACCAACGCCTGCGAATCGAGGCGGCGGAACGGGCGTTGGGGCTGCGTGGCAGTGCTACCGGTGCGGGCTTTTTGCTGACCCGTACCCGCGCGGGTCGCCTTGGTGCCGAAGCGGCGGCCTTGACCGCTGCTGATGACACGGCAGAGTGGTGCCCCTATGACGTTGTCACGGGCCGGCCACTGCCGCCGTGGGCTCCTCTTCGTCGATGTGTTACGTCGGGGTTGCTGGCCGCCGAGATGACGGCCGGGGGCGTGTCTGGCGGGCCCGCCCCTTGGGCCGCCCGCTGGGAGGAGGAGAGCCCGCTGGGTGGACTTTGGGCGCGCGTGCCATCTCTTGATTTGGACCGGTACGACCTGTTGCCGGCCGTACCGGTCGTTGAGGGCGCGGGGTCGGCGTCGGCGGTAGGCCCCCGGTCATCCGTTGCCTCTGCGACGCCAGCAGCGGCGCGTGGCGGCGGCGGACCGCCTTTTGCCGGGCCCAAGCTGGAGCAAAAGATGGTCGGTGGCCCGCCGCGGGGACCACCGACGCCCGCCTCCGGGCCGCACTCTCAAGGCCCGCCTGGGCGCTCCCCTGGGCAGCTGTCTCAGCAACCATCTGTGGGCGGCGCGGCGTACGCTCCCGTGGCGCACAATCCCGCACCTGCTGCACACGCGCTGATGGTACAGTCGCAGCAGTTGCGTGTGCATTTTGCGCAGGAGCGGGAACGGCTGCAGCGGGAGTTCGCGCAGCAGCTGCGAGATTTGGGCCAGCAGCAGCAACAACAATTGCTGTTGCTGCGCCAAAAGCAGCAACGGCAGCAGCAGATGGGCCAGTGGTCGGCGCCGCACCAAGAGCAAGAGGGGAATGAACTGAGGCAACGGTTCAGGGCCCAGGCCATGGGCTTGAAGCAGCAGCAACAGCAGCAGTTGACTCACATGCAGAATGACTTCCACCAAAAGCAGCAGCAGATCTTGTCGCGCGCTCGTCAAGTGCAAGCACAGACGCAGGCGCAAAGGGCGTCGACGGCGGCAGCGGCTGGAGGGGTGGCGGGGGGTGGGCACCCGCCGACGCCACCCGTTCCGCCGCCGCAGGGTGGGGTGGGCTCCCAGCCGTCGACGCCCATGGACGCGCTCTCGGCGCAACAACGGCACCAGGTGCTGCTGCGGCAGCAGGCGGCAGCAGCGGCGGCGGCGGGACTGGGAGGCCCTGGCCAGCATCGAGGGGGGAGCATAGACGCCCCTCCTGGTGTGATGCTGCATCCGACGACGACGCAAATGCCGTCGCCGGCAGGTAGCGGCCTAGTTGGTGTTGGCCCTGAGTTCGCGCTCAGCACACCGACCGGCCGCGGTGGAGGTGCTGTCGGCGGGGGGGGCATGGACCGCACTGGCATGCTCGGCGCCGGGGCGGCACCTGGCGTCCCCGGCGGCGGACCGACAGGCCTTGGCGTATCAGGGGTCCCCGGCGGCCCCGGCTTAAGCGGTCCGATGGGCACGGCTTCGTCCACAACCGAACCTACAAGTACTATCTCCCGGGGCGGCCGAGGGCGCCGTGGCCGGGGCGGGACGGCCACTGGCGGACGCAAGAAGCGGGCAGATCCCATGACTCCGACGATGAGCGCGGCTGCGGCCCCGTCGCAGCCCGGCACACCGTCGGCGGCTGATGCGGTGATGAGCGCCGACACCTCAGCTGTGAACAGCACTGGCGTTGGCAGTGCTGCCGGCGTCGATCAGGTGCCGGCCAAGACGCGTAAGCGGCGACGGGCGCCGGCGAAAGGTGGCGCCCCACCGGCTAGCCCCGCTACCAGCGGCGTGCACGGCAGCGGGCTTCCCACGGGCTCGTCGGCGCCGAGCGCGTCAGCGGCGGCCGCGGCAGCTGCAGCAGCGGCGACGGCAGCGGCTATGGCCAGCGGAGGCCCGCAGCGGCCTGCTAACCTTCCGCGTGCCGGCAGCGTGCAGGAGCTTGGTGTGGGCGTCGCTAGTAGCGGCGCTCCGGCGAGTTCCCTCGTCCAACAACCTGGCTCACGGATGAGCTCAGGAGATCTAGCTGGTATTCGACGGCCGTCGTCGCATCCAAACCTGGACATAGTACACGGCTTGGCCGACTCGACGCCCGGTCAGCTCGGCGCCCAGTTTGGACGGCAACAACAATACCGGACGCAGCAGGAGCAGCAGCAGCATCATCAACAACAACAACAGCAGCAGCAGCAGCAGCAGCAGCAGCAGCAGCAGCAACAGCAGCAGCAGCAGCAGCAGCAGCAGCAGATGCAGCAGCGGCAACAGGAGTTGATCCAGCAGCAGCAGCAACAACAAACCGCGCAGGCGGCGGGCCCGATGACCATGCCATCGCAAGGCGCCAGCGTGAGCATGTCCCAGGGTCCGCAGTCTGTTCAGTCGGAGATGGTCGTGGGGGACCCGGCAGCCGAGCTGCCGCAGGCAGGCCATAATGGCGGGCCGCTGCGTACCCCCGGGCCACTCAAGAAGGTTTGGGCGGGCGAGCTTCACGTGCGCGGCCACAAGAACGACATGGTCGTTCCGCTCGTTGCGTTCGCGCACGTTATTGACACGCGCAAGCCGCTGCTCGACGGGAGCAATTGGCCGTCGCGGCTACAGTGTGATTCGACTAAGCTCAAAACCTACTGCGCGGTGTGGCCGTGCCTCAACGACAAGGCATCACACTGGTACGTGCGCTTTGCGCCGGTCGACTCGTCGGGGAACGATGTGCCTGAGCCAAAGCTCGTCGATCTCGTCAAGGTGATGGTGCTCCGGCGGTTGGCGTTTGAGATTCACTGCGACGTGGAGCCGCGGCGGTCGGGCACGCTGTACCTTTGGGGGATGGACCTACCCGGCTGCGGGCACTCACTGCTGGGGGTGTTCCGGCCCGGCCAGGCGTTGCCGCCGGCACAGTAGGCGAGTGGTGCAACGGACAGCTATTTAGCCGGCATTTCGGTTCCCTCACTGCCGGCATGGAGCATGTCAGTGAGACTTCACACACTGTAGTTGGCCCTTGCACTAGCGGGGGAGCGCTCTCAATGTTTGCGCTGTCGGCCTTCGCCGCCATCGGTCGCCTGGCCCGCTTCGTTTCCTGTTGCGGTTGTCCGCTTGTCGTTGTACCCTTGCCTTGTGCGCACTTGCAAACTACACTTCGTGCCTTTTGTTGTTGGGCTTGAGTGACGCCGCACGCGTAAGTCGGGTCTGTCTACCCTCGTTGTCATGGACATGCATGCGCTGGCACCAGTCGTGGCTCGCCGTACATAATGCGTCACTCAACAGGACCGCACGTCGACGAGACTGACGGTGCTCATATTCGGCGGTCGGTCCCTCGAAAGAATGCCCATAAATGTATGACCCACAGTGTTGCAACAACAGCGCAGATCGACAATAAAGACTACAAATTGTCTTCAGGCACACCAACGATACAGGATGCAGCCTGTCGGAAAAACACCCCAAAACACAACTATATACAGACCACGCCACCAGGCCCTCCCTCCACAGGCTCATCGCAATTGTACAGAGCCACAGGCACGAAGAGCAAACAAACGAGTCACGTTCGTGCCGGGCGGCCTCCCAGCGCAACGAGCCAACCACCAAAACCGCAGGCCGATGCGCGTCCGGAAACACATGCAAAGGAGAATAACATGAAGACCCATAAGAAAGAATACTGAATGAGCAACACACCAAGAAGTGAGAAAGACTATGTACAGAGCACCAGGCAGCAGAGCAACGGAGGGAAAGATTCGCGGGCTACTCCTCGACCACGGAGGAAGCACATGCGGTCGCCGACACCGCGTGGCTGCAGGTTTCCGCGGTCAACACCTGCGCCGCCTCCAACAAGTAGGTGGGCCGGCAGAACACCTCAACCAGCGCCACGACAAGCAAAAGGCATTGGCAGGCACCAACACCATGCCTTGCCTCACCGCCCGGTGCAAGCAACACAAGCAACGAGACGCAGCCGCTCGGCGGTAGCAGGGAGCGCATGCGCGGGGACCATGCACGAAACAAGTACACGCGTAGCGGAGCCAGCCACGCCACCTTGGGTGGGTCGACGAGACCACCTTTGTAGCAAATAGGGACATGGAGATTTCCCCCCACCCGGCAGCTCCTCGTCGACGAGGCCCGGGGAAGTTCAAGCGGGGCGGCCACAGGAACTCCACCGCCCAAGGATGCCCGCAGCACCATTACAGCACCTCCGCATGGTCCAAAAAAAACGGGGCGGCACCACTAGAACGGGCAGCAGCGAGGGGACAACCCCCTCTCGCAGCTCACAAGGCTGGTGACGAGCAGTGGCGGACCCGGCGGAGAAAGTCGGAAATCACCTGCAACTCGTCGACGCTTGAGCTAGCAAAATGCCGCCGCACTGCCCGCACCAGCTCGTCCCGGCTGCAATCGACTGCCACGTTGAGCCCGTAGACCGTGCGGTAGCGATTGAGTGAGTCAAACTGCAGCGCGTCAAAGTTGGCAACCGTCCCAGCACCTGGTCCAGCGCCACCGACGCGCAGCCGGCTGCCCGACGCCGACCGGTCGCGCAGGGCGGCGGCTGAAGCGGGGCGCTTGCGCTTACCGTCCCTGGCGCGCGGGGTGCTGCCGCCGCCATCCGCAGGCGAGGACACCAAGCCGCTAGCGTTGCCACGCGATGGCGCGCCGCCGTTACCGTGGCGGGCACTGCCATTGTCGGGTGCTGTGGCTGACGCCGCCGCCCCGCCCGCCGGCGACGCCCGAGCCGCTGCCCGGTGGCTGCCGCCCCCCGACCGCCCCGTGTTCGTTGGATGCCCGTGCACCGACACTCCCGGCACAGCGGGCGCCAAAGCCAGCACCTCAAGGGCATTGCGCTGCACGCGGACGACCCCGCCCCCGGCCTCGAGGGAGACCTCATGCCAACCACCCAACGTTTGCGAAGACACGACACGACCAACTTTGCCAATCAGCTGACTGTGGGGAATGAACAGCAATGAAGAAACCCCAGAAGACAGATGTAGAAACAGCGAGCCAAAACATGCAAGCACAGCGACGAGAGAAGCAAATGGGCGAGGGGCAAATGAAAGGTCAGTAAACCACATCCATAGCATCACCAGAAGCTGGGAGGAAGAGGTAATGCATTAACGACAAGCAACAAAGAAGCGCAGAGGAGAGAGAAGAACCGAGGCACACACAAAAACAAAGAACGTTCCCCTTCCACGCGCGGAAGGCTACGCAAAGAGGACGGGGAGAGTCTCAACGTACAGCTTAGTCCGATTGTTCCCTGAAATGCGTACCAGACTACCTGGCGGCAACACCGCATCCAGAATGGTGCCATGTCCCGGCGACGCAGAGTGCGCACCCGTCCGACGCGGGCGCGGCCCACTTCCACTGCCACTGCCGCCGCCCGGTGTGGCACGTACACTCGCGCCGGCCGAGAATGCAGCCAGCCCTGCCGGCCCACCCGACTGCCGACCGGGCAGCTGCAATGCGCGACTAGTAGCCGCCTTGGCCGGGGGCCGGTGGGGCACCGCCAAGGGAGGCAGCGCTGGCAGCGGCGCGGTAGCAGTAGCACCACCCGCCGCCCGCACAACGGACGCTGGTCCCGGCAGCAGCGGTGCCGGCGGCGCCACACCGGGTGGCGAGTCATACCCACCGCCACTGGAGCGACCGCCACCCTGCGACTGCCGGTGGTGGCCTGACGGCCGATGGTGTGGGCCCAAAATAGGTGCGCCGCTACCGGCCGAAGCGGGGGCGCGCGACGGGGCTCGGCCACCGCCCATGACAGTGGATGCGTCGGGCAGCGGGGCAGAGGGGGTCACAGGGCTACACGGCCGCGTCGCGTCGTCGGGGCTGACGGCACCAGTGCCGCCGACGTGGCCGATGCCACCTCCTGGTGACTCAGACGCGGAAGAGGTAGAGTCACCACCACCGACGGACGCCATGCCCTGCCTAGGGCAACGGCGGGTGGGCCAGGGGGAAACACAAAACCGTGGGAGGGGGGACGCGGCGTCAAAGAAAACCGGAGGAGCGGTGCGCGGAAAAAGCGGAGAACAACGGTCGCAGCGTCTCTTCCTACCGACCGTACGGCCGCAAAAAATGCGTGCAGGCAGGCTGTCGTTCCACGCGCGCGCGCACGGACGCGGGCGGTCCTGTGCGGAGACGGGCCGGCGGTCAACGACGACGATGGCGGTAGAAGCGGTGGCGGCGACAGGCGGTGGGCGGCTCGCGGAGGCAGTCACGTGCGCGGTGGACGACTGGCCTGTGCGCTGCGTCGCGCAGTCGACGGCCTCCCCAAACGCGCGCGGCACCTGTAGCGCGCAGCGGCTGCGAACGACCCCCCTGCCGCACCCCCACAAGGCGATGCCACCCACCCACCTCCACGCGGCTGGCGGGGGGCGCCCCAGCCCCCCCTCCCCAATGCTCCAGCAGCGCCACGCACAGGCAGCCACGGCCGCCTTGCTGCCGCGGCTACGGAAGGCGCAGGAGAGGGGGGGGTCGGGCCGCTGCGGGTTGGCTAAACGAACCCCCTCGGAGCAGACCCCCTCCGCAACAGACAGCCGAGGTGTGGAAGGCGCGTCAGGGGCCAGCGCTGAGCCAGCTGCAGGCCCAGGCTGCCAGCACTTCAGGACGTGTGGGCCGCCCTGGAGTGCAGAAGTGGCTTTTCACAGCCAGGCGGTGTCTTTTCCGGTCTAGTGCGCCTGCGTGGGTGACAAAATGGGGAGGGGGGTGCACGATTGCCGCCGCTGCTGTCGTGTTGGCTTGCGTGGGGGTGACCAGGCGCGTGACGCGCCACGCGGGCTGGCTTTGGGAAGGACAGCGGACAGCCTGGGCGGTCGTTCCAACAACGACGTTGCCGCCATCATCGGGGCCACTTGGAGAAAAGGAGATTGATGCAGCCCCCAGAGGGGCCGTGAACGCGGGTTCCCCCTCTCATCACCGTTAATTTTTATTGCGACAGTCTAGTGTCATTGTGGCGATCCGGTCACCGATCATCGGAGTCGATGATTGGCCAAGATGCCGTTCCAGTCGTGCAACCAGCAGCCAGGGGTGACGAAATTGGGTGCACGATCGGGTCCTTGCACGTTTGTGCCTCACAATCGTCTGTTTTTCGGCGCTGGCTGTCGGCCTGCCGCCCGTTTGGGGTCATGGTCGCCACGAGCACCAACCGGCGCGACCAGGTCGCTTCCGATTCGCTGCCTGCAATCCGAAAGAGGGGTGGCACCTTGAATCAGCTGCGTGGCCAGCGCGGCACAGCGCAGCAGGCGGTGGCAAGTCGGGTAGTAAAAATAGTCAAACATGAGGGCTGGCCACCTGGTTTGTGACGCCCATTTTCTATACTCATGAGATCTCTTCTTTGTTCAGACCATCGTAGATGGCTGTCTGGACGATACCAGCTACGTTCTGCGGGTGCCACTTTAAGGATTATTCGAAGAAGTCGAGACATACACGCACACACGAACCCACACATTGAGCCACAAGCCGGGTGCATCCGATATGCACACAGGCCTGACACCGATGTTGTAGTCTCCCCGCACCGCTCCTCAGACGCCAGAGTAGGCCCCAAATGAGCAAGCTCCAAATAGATTCAGCGAGGGCCTGATGCAGCACAGCTGTGAGCAATGCAAAAGACAAGGCCCACTGAGAGCACGACTACTGTATCGGTGCGTAAAAACGACACCCAGATCGTCTTTTTTTTTGCCTATCGCTCGTGCGCATGTCGATAGGTCAATTTCCATCCACGGCGAAGTTCATCCTCACAGTCCTTCGAATCACGTCGAAGGACCTGCTCAGCGCCAGGTTCTCCTTGTCGGTGTCGTTGGACCCGTGGGGGGTGCGGGTGGAAGGAGATGAGATGCTGGTCACGTGGGGAGGAGGGGGGGGGTAGGGCGTGTAGTGTGGCGTACTGCACGCGTGGTGGATCTTTCAGCGCCGTGCCCAAGGACCGACGGCGTCGTCATCATTTTCCCAGATCAATACTTGCCACAGTGTGGCAGGCTGTTTGACAAGTCTGAACCAATCTCATGAGAACTCGTCGTATCTCGAGAATTCAAAGAAATATGATTGGCTCTCGCGTATGGCCATCGCTTTGGCGATCGCCAAACAGAAATCCAGTCTGTGCACAGTTTGCGATTGCTGTGGCTCAATGCCCCCCGATTTGGCTCAGTGGGTGCCCGATGGCCATGTCCGATGCTAAAATTTGGCGATTTGGCGCACTAATAGAAGTGCTCTCAAAGCATGTGAGCAGCTCCACAGCCACAGCCAGCGCACACACGCCGTTTCCAATCTGCCCGGTGCGAGATACCACGTTTGGTCCTATCGCCCATTGGTCCGATGCAAAACCTGATCTGATGAGCACTAAGTTGTACTTTCTTTTTGTTTGTCTCTGTCGAGTGATTCAAGTGCACTCGAATCAAGACATTTGTATTTACAACTGGCGAGACTGTCGCCCTCATCCGCTCGCCGCGGAGGCTGCTGTTGCACGAGCAGAAACGGGTTCTACCTTCTGTGGCGGCGTCGGGGACCCCTGTTGCGGCAGCCTTGCGGGGCTGGTCTAGGCGCGTCGCATGGAGCACCTGGCTTGTTTTGGGCCACAGGCGCAGCGGTCGCAGACCACGCTTCGTAGACCTGCAAATGCAAGTCGATATGGTCGAGTTGAGGACAGAGACTAGTGGCTATGAGAGGTGTATGGCCCACAGTATTGAATGGGAAAGCTTGAGGGGTCCTCCAACCCCGAGGGTCACCGAGCGACGCCACCCGTGTGCCCCAGACTCTTTGGCCCAAGACGCCCCAGCCCGACGGCCACACCTCGGGCACGACCTGCGGCCGTTGCACAACTGGCGAGCGAACCGGGCCCCGCTCGAACCGACGAGCCGTCTGACCAACCGGCACCGCGGAAGGCACGGGCCGGGTGCCGCAGCCACAGCCCCGCCGACACTGTGCCTATGGGTGAATCGATTCAGTGTAGTCCAGAGCCTGGACAGGCCGGCCGGCGAGCGCCATACAAAATGCCGCACGGCGGGACTGCATCCTCGGGTCGGGCTCGCTAAACGAGGACCTGGCGGAGCATTGGCCCGCGGAGCGGAGAAAGAAAACGATGGAAGCAACCCATAACAGTGTTCCGGCTGCGGAGGACTGGTGAGAGAGGAGCGCGCGAGGCCCGCAGAAAAAATCTCCACGCATCCCCGGCGGTGGCGCAAAGATCGCCTCGAGCGACGCGCCTCCACCACGGCGTCGTGCATCGAGGCCGTCGAGGTCCCCGCGCCGAACGACCCATTTGCGGCCATCCATGCTTGTATGGGGCAACGCCGGGCGACTCTTTGTTGGCCTTGGTGGAGAGTCAGACCAGGCGGGCAGGCCACCCACCACCCGCCCGCGTGGCGGGCCGCCCTACCCGAGACGGGCTGGGGAGGAGGCGAGAGAGCCGGGGCTTCGCGGGATCGCGGCAGATACAGAATCTGAGACGGGATTGGGTCTCGAGACCCATCTCCGCTTTCCCTGCGCGTGGCTCCGCCACAGGCACGTACGACGATGCGGCGCGGTCACCGGTGCTTTGCCCAATCAAACCACACTCCACGGCGAGCCACTTGGCACGCCGGCCGGGCGGCTCAGGTGTCTGCGGATCCGGTGCCATGGCTCCAGCAGCGCCAATAGGGGGGCGCGAAATTGAAGGAGGCCGCTAGGCCGCCGCGCAACCGAGGGGCCCGGGACACCCGAAACGCAACGTCCCGATCCAGCTGGGCGCTGGGCTACCCGTGACGCGTCGGGACGTCCCAGAGCGAAAACGTAGCGGCGCTGCGCGGTCGCCTCGCCGCGTGGGCGGCCGCACACCCCGGCGCCGCCGCCGCGGCTCGGGGGCTCGTCAATGTCCGACGCGTTGCCGTCCTCCCCCTCCTCCGTGTCCCCATCGTCAGCGTCAAAGAGGGAGAGCGCCGACAGGCGGGAGCGCAGCGGCACCTGCTGCACCGTCCACGCGCGGCGGGGCGTTGCGCGGGGGTGCCGCCCGCCCCCGTCGACGCCCCCGCCGCCGCCGCCGTCGCCGCCGCCGCCGCCGCCGCCGCCGCCGCCGCCGCCGCCGCCAAAGGGGGGAATGACCCCAACGGGGGCCCCCGCGGGCGGTGGCGGCGGCGGCGGCGGCGGCGACGGCGAC
>ENA-ORXC01001227-ORXC01001227.1-marine-metagenome-genome-assembly--contig:-NODE-1227-length-15473-cov-49.238244_pt1 | contig 15473 bp, 9 predicted proteins | sample MGYA00237865_ERZ511478 | MGnify/ENA metagenome assembly ERZ511478 | reverse complement strand
GTTTCGTTAATGGCGCCAAAACATTTGATCGGTTTGGTTGGAGGCGTATTTAATTTAATAGGCGGGTTGTCTGCAGTAGTAGTTCCGGTAGTAATAGGGTTACTTGTCAAGGATGGGGATTTTAGTCCGGCATTATATTTTATAGGTGCGATGACCCTGTTTGGTTTTCTATCTTTTTTGTTGATCGTTGGTAAAGTAAAAAGAATTGAAGTGGTAAAATCCCAAGTTTAAAAATAATATATGAAGATTACAGCAGTAAAAACATTTCCGATCAATATAGGTTTTGGTAGCCAATTGATCATTAAAGTGGAGACTGATGCCGGTTTTTACGGTTGGGGTGCATCTGGTTTGTCAGGAAGAGAACTAGCGGTCATGGGTGCAATAGACCATTTCAGACCTAATTTAATAGGTAAGGACCCTCATCAGATTGGAGCCATTTGGCAAGATTTGTATAGAGGTCAATATTTTGAAGGAGGTCGTGTATTAACTGCGGCTATTTCTGCTATTGACATAGCCTTATATGATATTAAAGGTAAATCTTTAGGTGTGCCTGTCTATGAATTGTTAGGAGGTAGACAAAGAAACCATGTAGACTGTTTTGCATCTTTAAGATTTACTAGCGAAGAAGAATTGATCAATAGAGCTCAGGTTTTGATTAAAGAGGGGTGGACTGTCTTACGCTTGGCACCTGCGGAATATGAAGAAAATAGCAAGGCTGTTTTTGAACCTCGAGAATCAATTGCTACAGTATCTAAATGGGTAGCAAAATTAAGAGAAGTAATAGGGCCTGACCCTGTTGTAGGTATCGACTATCATCATCGTCTTTCAGCTGCCGAGACTTTTTCGTTTCTCTCTAAAATGCCGCATGGTACTTTAGATTTTATCGAAGAACCTATTAGGGATGAAACGCCAGAAGCATATGAAAGTCTCCGTAAAATGGTAAATATACCGTTCGCCATAGGAGAAGAATTTGCAAGTAAATGGCAGTTTTTACCATACATAGAAAAAGGTATTACTCAATTTGCTAGGGTAGATGTGTGTAATGTGGGTGGTCTAACAGAAGCGAAGAAGGTAGCGGCTATGGCAGAAGCTCATTATATTGATTTAATGCCGCACAACCCATTAGGTCCTATCTGTACGTCGGCCTCTATTCATTTGGCGGCAGCATGCCCCAATGTTTCTTGGTTGGAGGAAATTAATACACCTGCAGAGCAACCGGGTACCAATGATGCTGAGTTTTATCCGATACAACCTCAATTAGATGGTGCCAAATATATCATACCAAATGTGCCAGGTTTGGGGGTTGAGTTTAACGAAGAATTAGCCTTGTCGAAAAAATTTATCCCAGTAGAGACTCCTCGTTTAAAAAAGAGAGATGGATCGTATACAAATTGGTAAAAAGAAGCGCAATTATGAGTAGTAAACCAAAAATTAGATTGTCAAGATTACTAATCGCAATAACAATTATTTCTGCCTGTTCGATTTTACGATCACAAGATCGCCCAAATGTCATTATTATGATGAGTGATGATCAGGGCTACGGTGATATAGGATCTCACGGTAACCCATTTTTGAAAACCCCTAATATGGAATCTATTGGAGAGCAAGGTGTAGAGATGACCCACTTTTTTGCATACCCTAATTGTTCTGCATCTCGTGCAGCAGTACTAACAGGTAGGTATCCATATAGAACTGGGGTAACCGCGGTAACTCAAGTAGATCATTTTATGAATACTTCTGAAGAAACCTTAGCTGAAATTCTTGCGGAGAACGGATACAGAACGGGCATTTTTGGAAAATGGCATTTAGGTGATAATGCACCAATGAGACCAACAGATCAAGGTTTTCAAGAAGCGCTAGTGCATAAAGGTGGTGGAATAGGACAGGCTGCAGGTCCTGCCGGAAATACGTATTTCGATCCAGTTTTAGAGCATAATAACGTATCAAAAAAGTATGAGGGATATTGTGATGATATTTTTACCGATGCCGCTATAGATTTCATCGGTCAAGAGAATAAAAAGCCTTTTTTAGCTTATTTAGCGACCAACCTGCCCCATTTTCCATTACAAGTTCCTGATGAACGTGCTGAACCTTATCGTAAAAAGGGTTTGCATGAAGACAATGCCTTAACGTATGGCATGATCGATAATATAGATTATAATGTTGGTCGTGTATTAGAAAAATTAAAAGAATTAGGTATTGAAGAAAACACGATCGTTATTTTTCTATCTGACAACGGTCCAAGAAATAGAAGGACTAAAAATGATGTATACCCTGGCCGTTGGACGGCTAATTTAAGAGGGACTAAAACAAGTGTTTATGAATGTGGAATAAGGGTGCCGTTTTTTGTCAGATGGCCAGGTAAAATAAAACCGAATCAAACTTCAAAAACTATGGGTACCGTGATTGACATTTTACCCACCATATTGGATGCTTGTAATGTACAGGCACCAGAAAATATCAAAATAGATGGTAAATCTCTTTTGCCATTATGGAAAGGTGAAACAGATGTTTTTGAAAACAGCTTGTTTTTTACCCAAATGCATTATGGCCCTACACCTTTTAAATACATGCATTTTGCAGTACGGGCGCAAAAATATAAATTGATTAGTCCGCATGATTTTCCACACGGTATTTTGTATCAGCCCAAAGATGAAGAATTACAAGAAGTACTTTCTAATTTAGAGTTGTATAACGTAGAAGAAGACCCTAGCGAACGTATTAATTTAGCTGAGAGTCATCCAGAAATAGTAGAGGGTTTATTGGCTGAATATGAAAATTGGTTCGATGAGGTTACAGAAGAACGAGACGCTAAAGGCATTCAGAGAATACATTTAGGCTCGTCGCAACAATTGGAAGTAAATCTATCGAGGTTCGATTGGGGCGGACCACGAGTAATTTCTAAAAATGAATTGGGGCACTGGAGGGTAACCACAGAGTCAGGGGTGTATTCCGTAAGTTTAGATTTGCCTGATGTCGCTGCCGATGGTATTGCTCACTTAAAATATAATGACCTCCATCTTAAAAAACCAATTCGTAAAGGTCAAAAGAATATAGTGTTCAACAATGTTTCGTTACCAAAAGGAGAAGGTAATTTTCATGCCTATTTCAAAATTGGAAGGTTGGCGACCGGCCCACTTTTCGTTGATGTAAAACGAATTGATACAAAATAGATAGGGCTGTAATTGATTATTTATTTCAGAACTACATTAGGTTAGTGACTATTTTTAGCTATAGATTTTTTCTAAGATTAAAATAAAGGGTAAAATAGTGTAGGTCTTAGTTAATAATTACATTATGTTTTACTGTGATTATACGTTACTTGTAGTCCTTATTTCAACACTCAATAAAATGAAAAAAATCACTTTACTCAGCTTATGTCTATTTGCCTTGTTCTTCTCTTGCAAAGAAAATAAAGAAACGGCATCAATAGATATTAAAAAAGACAACAAAGTTTTAGCACTAGATAAAAACGGTGGTATAGTCAATAATACAAACAGTCCGCATGTTAAACTTAAAAGCATTGACATAGGCGAATGCCGTTGGACCGAAGGTTTTTGGGCAGACAAATGGAGGGTCGCCGAAGAAGTTATGATTCCGCATATGGGCGAAATCCTTAAAGGAGATGTAGGTCACGGGTATAATAACTTTAAAATAGCTGCTGGGCTAAAAGAGGGTAAACATAAAGGTTTTTGGTGGCACGATGGTGACTTTTATAAATGGATGGAAGCTAGTTTATATCTATATGCCGTTAATAAAGATGAAGCCATAGCTAACGAACTTGATGAGATTATAGAGGTCATAGGCAAGGCGCAAAAAGAAGATGGTTACTTGTCTACCCCGATTATCATAAATGACACTATTGATCCCTTTACCAATAGAAGGTATCATGAGCTGTATAACAGTGGTCATTTAATGACTGCGGCATGTATTCATAATCGTGTTACCGGAAAAACTAACTTTTTAGATATAGCAATTAAACATGCAGATTATCTATACGAGTTATTCGTGCCAATAAAAGACCCGTTGAAAAGATTCGGGTTCAATCAGACTCAAATAATGGGCTTGGTAGAACTATATCGCACTACAAAAGATGAGCGCTATTTAGAACTTGCAGAACAGTTTATTAACCTTAGGGGTACGTTTGATATTGTTGAAGATTCTACGACAAAGGGTTACCCTATTGGTGATATGGTTCAAGAAAGAGTGCCGTTGAGAGAAGAGACAGAGGCAGTTGGTCATGCAGTACTTGCGCTGTATTACTATGCCGGTGCCGCAGATGTTTATGCAGAAACGGGCGAGAAAGAGCTGATAGATGCCTTGAACAGACTTTGGGATAATGTGACGAACAAAAAAATGTATGTTACCGGTGCGGTAGGGCAAACACATTATGGTAGGTCGTCTCGTCTAGATAAAATTGAAGAAGGTTTCATTGATGAGTATATGATGCCAAATATGACCGCGTATAACGAAACATGCGCCAACATATGTAATTCAATGTTCAATTACAGAATGTTGACTTTAAGTGGCGATTCCAAGCATGGCGATGTTATGGAGTTGGTATTGCACAATAGCGGACTTTCAGGTATTAGTCTTGAAGGAAAAGATTATTACTACTCCAACCCTTTACGAAAAGTTGATGGCGCCTTGGATTATGAAAAGATGAATGTTGAGTTTCCTGAGCGTCAACCTTATCTAAAATGCTTTTGTTGTCCACCGAATTTAGTGCGTACCATAGCAAAATCTCCAGGTTGGGCCTATAGTAAATCAGAAAATGGTATTGCGGTAAATTTATATGGTGGTAACAAATTAGAAACTACCCTGTTAGATGGTTCGGCAATAAAACTGAATCAAAAAAGTAATTATCCTTGGGATGGTGAAGTAAAGATTACGATAGAAGAAAGTAAGCCAGAAGCCTTTGAAATGTTATTGAGAATACCGGCTTGGGCAGAAGGCAGCACGCTTAATGTTAATGGCAAAGCAATTGAAAATGTAGTAGCTGGCAGTTTTGCTAAAATAGAACGCGAGTGGAAAGCAGGCGATGTTATTACGTTAGATATGCCAATGAACGTAAAGTTTATTGAAGGGCATCCTAGAATTGAAGAAGTACGTAACCAGGTTGCCGTTAAAAGAGGTCCAGTGGTTTACTGTGTAGAATCTGCCGATTTACCAAAAGACACTAGCATATTTGATGTGTATGTGAAAGGTAGTAACGAATTGAAACCGACTTACAGACCAGATTACCTTGGGGGTATGACCACATTAGATGGTGAGCTTATGATTCGTAAAGACAAAGATTTGGGTATGTATCAAGAGGTAGGTATGCCAAAATTCGATACATATAAAACCCATCTAATACCGTATTACGCTTGGAGTAATAGAGGTATTGGAGAAATGACGGTTTTTATGCCAATGATTTGGAATTAATTCGGGTTTCCGGTGTTAAAATGAAGAGCGATATGAAGCAGTACGGAACCAAAGTGCAAGTAGTTTTCAGTCTAATTTTTTTAGGATGCTTAGTATGCGGATGGTCACAAGATAAATCGGATACAACGACTTTTTTTAAAGAAAATTTTGAGGATTTTCCAAGAAAAGAAGTAGATCTAAGAAAATGGGATGCACCGGTTATTTCTGATTTGGATAAAGATGGTTATCCAGATTTAATTCTAAATGATCATGGTCTAGGAATCAGTGTTTGCTGGAATAATCAAGGCAAATTCGAAAAACCCTATGATGTTATCATGGGTGATTTACACGGTGTTGCCGTTGGTGATTTTGATTTTGATGGCATTAATGAAATGGTATTGTCAAGAGGTGGCGGTTCGGGCAGTAATGCACGTAATTCAAAAATGTACAAGGTTACCAAGCAACGAGAGTTCATTGCTATGCCAGATTTTAAGATGCCTTTTGAAATGATGAGAGGCAGAACCTTAAAATTTTATGATGGTGATCAAGATGGGGACTTAGATCTGTTGAACTTCGCTTTTCCATCCAAAGAAAAAAAAGGTCAATCTGAAAATTACATTTATGAAAATGATAACCAAGGCCAACTTCTTTTAAAAGCTACGCTGCCTGTGATTAAGGCAAATGGTCAAAAAACCACTTTAACAGATGTAAATAATGATGGTATTATAGATATACTATTATTTGGTAACGATAAGGTTAGACTTTATATAGGTAATGGTGATTTAACCTATAATGAAAAATCGCAACTATTACCTTTTGATTTAGAAGATGTTACGGCAATAAGTGAAATCGATTTTGACAATGATGGAGATTTCGATTTAATTATGACCAGGGGAAAAGAATTCGAAATAGGAGAAACATTTTTCAATAAGGAAACCGAAACATGGGGCTTTTTTACCAAAAGAGGCGATTTTCAGTTTAATGATTTACTGGTAGGCGATGTGTTGAATATGAAGAATTTTCAGTCGCAATGGCCATTTAATGATGCCTATTATATAGGTGAATCTGCATATCAATACGAATTTCTTGGCGAAACACATTCAGGCAAAGACATGCGCTTGGTAAATAGTAATGCATTGGGTTTCCCCGATGTTTTAAATGAAAAGGGTGGCATACATGTGGGGTATGTAGGTAATGATAGTTGGCGTATTGCAGGTAGTACATGGTCGCCCACTACAGGGACTGTCGTAGGTGTTAAAGAATATCCTGCATATAAACATTCAGAAGGATTGACCGATGTTTTATTGGAAAATAGAAACGGAAAGTTTATTGATGTCACGAAAAAAGCGAACCTTTTACTAGAAGATCACACTGTAGGTGTTTCGGTCGCCGATTTTGATAACAATGGGCATCAAGATATACTGATGATAAGAAGAGGTGAATTGGTATATGAAAATAACGCCATTATCTATTTGAATCAAGGTGATGCTACATTTAAGCAGTTGCGTCATCATGGTATCTCAACCACAGATATAGGTTCTATGGGTATGGCGGTTGAGGTATTGGACTATGACCTAGATGGCGATGTTGATGCGGTAGTCGGTAATGAGCGCGGCAAATGGCATTTGTTTGAGAATGATATAGTATCAAGTTCCGATAAGAAATATATAACCATAGAGGTAGGTAATTCTCCTTCAGGTAAAGCCACTGCCTTAGGTGCACTGGTAAGTGTGGTTAGCTGTAAAAACAAACAACTACAAAGAGTTGGTGCCACAGGTTCTGTTTATTCTTCAAGTTTTAATCCGTATCTGCATTTCGGTATAGGAAAGTGCAATGCACAGGTAAAGGTTAAAATCACGTGGACCAATGGAGAAAGTGTAAGTAAAGATCTTCAAACGAATACTAAGGTATTTGTAGGTAAGAAGTAGAAAATAATATCTAAAAGCCGAAGTATTATGAAAAGAATAACCTTCTTTTTTCTATTAAATATGCTACTATTTAGCTGTAAAGCTCAAATAGAAAAGTCATCGGAAGACCCGGTTAAAAAACCGAATATTCTTTTTATTGCGATAGATGATCTTCGTCCAGAATTAGGAGTATATGGGTCAGAAGTTGCAATAACCCCAAATATGGACGCTCTTGCTGCTCAAGGTCTTTTATTTAATAACGCCTATTGTCAAGAAGCTATTTGTAGCCCGTCTAGAGCAAGTGTGATGACGGGTGCACGACCAGAGACTATTAAGGTCATTGAGAATTTCTCTTATTTTAGAGACCTAAATCCAGATATCGTAACCTTACCACAGCACTTGCAGACAGAAGGTTACGAGACCGTTTATGCGGGGAAAATATTTCATCCTGGGTATACTGATGAGAAACTCTCATGGAGTAGAAAAGCATATTCAGGACCCAATGTGGCGGCTATGCCAGAAAGGGTAAGAGGATATGTTCTTCCAGAAAATCAAGAGATGTTCAAGAAAAACCGAGCTGAGGTTGTTGCTAAATACGGTAAAAATGCACCAAGAAATGGTTTAGGCAAAGGTCCGGCTTATGAATTTGCAGATACACCGGATAATACTTATGAAGATGGTCATAATACAGAGTTGGCGATTGAGACCATGAAAGAAATGGCGAAAAATGATAAGCCTTTTTTCTTAGGGCTTGGTTTTTTAAAACCCCATTTAGAATGGATAGCACCAAAGAAATATTGGGATTTGTATGAAGGTAAAGATTTGCAAATGACAGAGCAGCTTTATGGTCCAAAAGATGGTGCGGCAATGGGACTTCACGCTTCGTTCGAATTACGTGCAAGAGCCGATATTCCTAACCAAGGTGATATTGATGAAGAGCAGGCTAAAAATCTAAAACGCGCTTATTTGGCAACAGTAAGCTATGTTGATGCACAAATAGGTAAGATGTTGCAAGCTTTGGATGATGAAGGGTTAAGAGATAATACCATTATTATGCTGTGGAGCGATCACGGATGGCATTTAGGTGATATGGGTATTTGGGGAAAAGCTACTAACTACGAGATAGCAACTCGGGTGCCATTAATCGTTTCAACACCTAATATGCCAGCAGCTGTAAGGGGAATTAAGACTGATGCGTTAGTTGAGTTAGTGGACATGTACCCGACATTATGCGATTTGGCGGGAGTATCAATTCCTATGACTATAGAGGGACAAAGTTTTAAACCTTTATTAACCGACCCAAACAGAAAGTGGAAAGATGCTGCATTTACTCAGTTTCCTAGTCCGGCATTACGAGAATGGGCAGCTAATCCACTATCGAAAGGAATGAGAGAAACATCATTCGGTCCATTGTTAGAAGAGGTTGAAGAAAAAATTATAGCACAGCAAGGTGATAAATGGGATAGAGATTTATTTGAAAATAGACTTATGGGGTATTCTATGAGAACGGCCGAATATCGTTTCACGGTCTGGAAAGATTATACCGACAAAGAATCTGAACCTGTGTTTTTTGAACTGTACGACCACAAAAATGACCCCAAGGAAAAGGTAAATGTAGCAAATGACAATCCTGAGATAGTACAAGAACTCTTGGTTCAATTTAATAAGGGTTGGCAAGGTAATAAAGCCAAATAATACATAGTAGTTCAGGATAGAGGTGGTTTTAATCATAAGGTTCTGTCGAAATTTAATCCCTTGATATGTATATGAGTGATTACCAAAAAATAAAATCTATTTGTAGAACAGCCATCGGTTTGCTGCTGATGTTAATTTCTGTTAGCATGCATGCGCAAAAGCAGAATATAGATACAAAAGAGCTTAATAAACCAAACATAGTATTCATCGCAATAGATGATCTAAGACCTGAACTAGGTAGTTACGGTTCTGAAATTGCTATTAGTCCCAATTTAGATAAATTGTCAAGTGAAGGTTTACAGTTTAATAATGCATATTGTCAACAAGCTATTTGCGGGCCATCTCGTGCAAGTGTTTTAACGGGAATGCGACCAGAAAGTAGTGGTGTAACGCATAACTACATAAAAATTCGCGATCAATTTCCTGATGTTGTAACCTTGCCGCAGCACTTCAGAAATAATGGCTATGAGACGGTCTATGCAGGTAAGATTTTTCACCATGGAGATAAAGATGAAGAGCTGTCTTGGAGCAGAAGACCGGTAGTTCATCCACTTAAAGGAAAACAAGAAATTTTAGGAACAAGTGGTTTTGCTTTACAGGAAAATAGAGATAAGAAGGATAAGGTAAGAAAAGCAATGTTCGCTAAATATGGCGATGTAGCAAAGTTTGGTCTGGCTATGGGTACAGCATATGAGTCTGCCGATGTACCTGATAATACTTACGTGGACGGATATAATACGGATTTGGCCATAGCGACTATGAAAGAAATGGTCAATAAGGGAGATAAACCCTTTTTTTTAGGCTTAGGCATGAACAAGCCACATTTAAATTGGATCGCGCCTAAGAAGTACTGGGACATGTACAACCCTAATGATATTGTATTGACAAATCAGAAAGCTGGGCCAGAAGATGGTGCGGCAATGGGGTTGCATCCTTCTTTTGAGCTTCGTGTACGTGACGGTATTCCTAAAAAAGGAGACCTAGACCCCAAATTAGAGCGTACACTTATGCATGCATATTTAGCATGTATTAGCTATGTTGATGCACAAATAGGGCGAATGGTTAAAGCTTTGGAAGAAGCTGGCGTACGTGACAATACCATTATAATAGTATGGAGCGATCATGGTTATCATTTAGGTGACATGGGTGTTTGGGGCAAGGCCACCAACTACGAAATAGCAACCCGGGTGCCTATGATGATCTGGACACCCAATATGATAGAAAAGAATCGAGGTACAAAGACAAATGCCTTGGTAGAACTGGTTGATATGTACCCGACCTTATGTGAATTGGCTGGTTTGGATAAGCCGAATTACCTTGATGGAACCAGTTTTATGCCGCTTATAAAGCAGCCGTATATGCCTTGGAAAACAGCGGTATTTAGTCAATTTCCATCTCCCGCATTACGCGAATGGGGATCTATTCCTTTACGTCAGGGAATGCGTGAAACTTATTTCGGGCCTTTATTAAAAGAAGTAGAAGAGCGAATTATAATTCAACAAAAAGAAAAATGGAACAGAGAGTTATTCGAAAATGATTTGGTAGGCTATGCTATGCGAACAGAACAATATCGATTGGTAGCTTGGAAAAATAGGAAAACACCTCATGAATATCCCCTTTTCATTGAGCTTTATGACCATAATACAGACCCTGCCGAAAGTGTGAATATAGCCAATGAAAATAAGTTAATTGTCGATATGCTCTTGGTACAGTTCAATGAAAATTATGAAAATTGGTTCACTAATAAAGATAAATAAGGCGGTATGAAAAGAAGAAATTTTTTTAAGAAAGGAACAAAAGGAGCCATAGCTGCTAGTATGTTACCAATGACCGGTATATCAAAAACTATTTCTGAAGATAGTGATCTCATATCAAAAGAGCATTATTCTTCTATTACCGATAATAATCCAGAGCAATGGCATCAGATGGGTACGGGCAAGAGACCAAGACCAGATAGAAAAAAAGATCTTGATTATGATGTTGTGGTTATTGGGGGTGGTGCAGCGGGTATTTGTGCAGCGGTTGCAGCAGCTCGAAACGGTGCTAGAACTGTTTTGGTACAAGATAGACCTGTGCTTGGAGGTAACGCATCTAGTGAAATACGAGTGCATTTGAATGGGGTAAATCATCTAAAAGACGGACTTCCGGAGCGAGAAACAGGAATCATTGAAGAAATATTGTTGTTAAACAGATTTCAGAATCCTCAAGAATCTTTTACCGTTTGGGATCATGTATTGTATGATTTCGTAACAAGAGAGCCGAATTTAGATTTAATGCTGAATACAACGGCAATGCGAGCTAATACTGAAAATGGAAAAATTATTTCTGCGTATTGTTTTCAGCTTACAACAGAGATGGAGTTCACTATCAAAGGAAAACAGTTTATTGACTGTTCTGGCGATGGTTTATTAGCGGCGACGGCAGGTGCATTATATAGAACAGGTCGTGAAGCAGCTGCTGAATTCAACGAGAAATATGCCCCTAAGGAAGCAGACGGTTGGCAAATGGGCGGCACGGTTTTGTTATCTTCAAAAGACATGGGCAGACCAATGCCTTTTGAACCGCCTTCGTTCGTTAGGGAATATAATGCAGAAGAATCTCATAAAGGTAGAAAACTAACACCATTTGTAGAAGGGTTTTGGTGGGTAGAATTGGGTAGTGATGATGATATTATTGGCGATTATGAAGAAAATAGGCATAAGTTGATGGGGTATGCCTATGGTGTATGGGACCACGTAAAAAATTCGGGTAAATTTCCTGAAGCCGAAAATTACGCGTTAGACTGGGTATGCTCTTTACCTGGTAAAAGAGAATCAAGAAGGTTTATCGGTGATTTCATTTTATCGGAAGGTGATTTGTTGAACAATCGTAATTTTGATGATGCCGTTGCTTATGGTGGTTGGTCTTTAGATGAGCACAACCCTGGTGGTATCGAAAATTTATCGGAACCGCCAAGTTATTTTCATTCCAAGTTTGCAGAGGTATACCAGATTCCATTTCGTTCTTTGTACTCAAAAAATGTATCAAATCTATTATTTGCCGGTCGAAATATAAGTCAGACCCATATGGCTTTATCCTCATCTAGAATTATGGCTACCTGTGCGCTTGAAGGTCAAGCGGTAGGTACGGCGGCCGCACTTTGTTTAAAGCATGAGGCAAACCCTAGGGAAATTGGTAAAAAATATATTGATGAGCTACAGGAGCAGCTGTTGCGTGACGATGTCTTTATACCTAAAAGACCTGCGAAAGACTCAAATGATCTAGCTAAAAATGCAAATTTGATATTTGCTTCGTCAACATTGTCTGGCGATGCCAATTTTTTGACAGATGGTATGTCTAGAGATATAGCCGGTAATATTCATCACTGGCAGTCAGACGGTTTGCCTGCAACGGTACAAATCGAATGGGAAGAGCCGGTTTCGTTGTCAACGGTAGAACTGAAATGCGATACCAATGTAAAACGAAATATTATGATGCGTAAAGATTCTAGTAACGAAGGCATATATAGAAATAATATTCCAGAAGAGTTAATGAAATCAATATCGTTAGAAGCTCGAATAAGTGGTAGGTGGGTGAACATTGGCGAGCTTGATAAAAATAAAACCCGACTCGTGAAATTTACAATTGATAAGGTGCGAACCACAGCCGTTAGAGTTACTTTAAAAGAAACTTATGGTCATGAAAATGCAAAATTATTTGAGATAAGAGCTTACCAAGATTGATGAATTTTTTAAGATTACAGATAGTTATAGCGTTTTTTTTCTTTGGATGGTCGATTTCGGATCGGGCGGTTGTATGTGAAAAAAAGTATCGTGTAAAAGTGCATCACTCCGGTATGGAAAGTAGTGAGCCTGCAGAGAAAGTATTGGTGAGGTCAACTTGTAGTTCCTTAGAGCCGGTATTGTTTTATATGGATGTGGAATCTGTAGTTTGTGGCGATTCTCAGTGTAGAATTGATGTTATACGAATGTATTGGGATGCTTTTGGGGTTTTTAAGCGAATAGAATTGCCAACTGGGGTAGATTTAGAAAAGGCGGGAGGTATATCATTTTCAAAAGAAGATTATGAAAAGTTAGACCGTATTTTATGTAATAAAAAGTCAAGTTTAAAAGATGTTCAAAAATTTGAAGTTACTGGTTCAGAGACCAGTGAGGGCGTAGATGCTATGGCGGGCGAGACTATAGCCTTGAATACGAAATCATATGTTAAAGGTGCGGTTTGGACCTGCTATACCTTATGGCATTGGGCAAATGGAGAGGTGGTTCCAATTATTCAAAATAAAACGGGAAATTCAATGACCGTAAAAGAACTGGTAGCATTATTAAAAGATACTTCGCCTATCAATAAAATATTTGCTTTAGAACAGCTTATTCGGTTAAAGCATTTTGGTATGGAAATACAAAATGCTGTTTTGGGTTTACAAACGGGCGAGAACTTAAGATTACAAAAACTTGTCATAGAATACTTAAGTCAAGTTTCAAAAAAAAATTATATGATAGGTATAGGGTATCTATTGGAAAAAAGAAACGATCAGTTTGCACACCTGGCGTTGCAGTCTATGTTAAATTCAGCTCATGAAATGCCAAATGAGTTTTTACAATCGGTTGGTAAATACGTTATCAACTCAAATTCATACCAACAATTAGAAGTGTTTCTTACAATATTAGAAACGAAATCCATAACATATCCGCCAATACATAACGATTTGATTTCGATATTGGAGCACACTAATTTTTTAATGTCGCGCAGGGTGTACTGGTATTTGTCAAGGCAAAATTTATCTGAAGAATCAGAATTAGAACTCAAAAATTTTAAGAAAAAGAACAGCAAAAAAATATAAGATTTATGTTTAAAAGAATAATAAAAAATTTAAGTCTCAGTATAAATGCAGTATTGGTATTACTCGTTGTTACAGGGTGTAAAGATGGCGAGATGATAAAAAAATCAAAGTTGGAAAATGTAAAAAGTATACCTAACATAATACTTATTGTCACAGACGATCTAGGATATTCAGATGTTGGTTTTAATGGCTCCAAAGATATTGTTACTCCGCAATTAGACGAACTGGCATCCAAAGGTACTATTGCAACTTCTGGTTATGTTGCCCATCCATTCTGTGGCCCAAGTAGGGCGGCCTTGTTGACCGGTAGATATCCGCATACGATAGGGTCTCAATTTAACTTGCCCGCAAATAGCGAGGTTAGTGTTGGTAAAGGAATACCGTTACAAGAGGTTTTTATGAGTAAAATGCTTAAAAATGCTGGCTATACCACCGGTGCTATTGGCAAATGGCATTTAGGTGCGGTTGCAGATTACCATCCGAATAAAAGAGGTTTTGATGATTTTTATGGATTTTTAGGTGGTGGTCATAAGTATTTTCCAGAGGAATATACGGCAACCTATAATAAGCAAAAAGCAGAAGGGCGAGAGGTTATTTTCGATTACCTAAAACCTTTAGAGCATAATGGGGTAAATGTAGTAAACCCTACAGAATATCTAACCGATGAGCTATCTAGAAAAGCGGTCGATTTTGTAAAGACTGCCAGTACTGACGAGAATCCTTTCTTTTTGTATTTGGCGTATAACGCTCCACATGTTCCTTTAGAAGCAAAATCAGAAGATTTAGAATTGTTTAAGCATATTGAAGATAAAGATAGAAGAACCTATGCTGCCATGGTGTATGCGGTTGATAGAGGAGTGGGTGAATTGGTAAAAGCGCTGAAGGAAAAAAAAGAGTATGAGAATACGCTTATAGTATTCTTAAGTGATAACGGAGGTAAACTCTCAAAGGGAGCAACAAACTATCCTTTAAGAGAAGGAAAAGGTAGCACCGCCGAAGGCGGTTATCGAGTACCTATGTTTTTCCATTGGCCAGGTAAAATTGCTGCCGGCAAAAAGTTCAATTACCCTATATCGGCACTAGATTTATATCCTACTTTTGCCACATTGGCACAAACCACTATTTCAAAAGATAAAAAGTTAGATGGTAAGGATATTTGGCAAGATTTAATTCATGGTAATAATCCAAGAAAAGATGAACCCATATTTGTGCTAAGACATAGAGCTGGGTATAGTGATGTAGGCATAAGGCAAAATGAATGGAAGGCTTTAAAAACAAATAAAGACCCATGGAAACTCTTCAATATTGAAAATGACTTGGGAGAAAATCATGACCTTAGTAACGATTACCCAGAGCAGTTAGGACAAATGGTTTCAAAGGCTCAAAACTGGAGCAAGACCCATACGGAACCGCAATGGTTTGATCCAGAAGAGTTGCAAAAAGATTGGGAAGAACAAGAAATGGCAAAGTTTAATGGAACTTTTGAACTAGAAGAAGATTAAATAATATGGGGTTATCTATTTTTGTAATTACTTTATTTAATAAGATTGAGTCGTCCTAAAATAGGTTGACAGTTTTTAAATAATTAAATCAATCCTGCGAAGCTAGCTTCGCAGGATTTTTTG
>ENA-ORXC01001224-ORXC01001224.1-marine-metagenome-genome-assembly--contig:-NODE-1224-length-15542-cov-5.558034_pt1 | contig 15542 bp, 21 predicted proteins | sample MGYA00237865_ERZ511478 | MGnify/ENA metagenome assembly ERZ511478 | reverse complement strand
TCATGGCCACCGTCGCGGCCGTTGCGCAGCGGCTGCTGCTCACGTCGTGCCACGGCGACGCGGGTGCCTACCACCGCCGCCGCGACGCGGCGGCGCACGACCGCCTGGCGTCCCGCTTGGCCGCGTGGACGGCGGGCGACCGCCCCGCCGCGGCGGCGACGCTGTCGTCGGCGGCGGCGACCGACCCGGCGGCGGCGGCCGCCGCCGCGCTCGCGGCGCCGCTCGAGCGCACCCTCGGTGCGGCGACGCGGCGGCCGGCCGCGTGGCGCCGCGCGTGCGGCGACGCGCCGGCGCTTGTGGGCGACTTGTTGGCCGTTGCGCGCGGCACCGCGGGCGCCGTCCAAGTCGACGCCCTGCGGCTGGTGGCGGTCGCCCTCGGGGGGGAGGCGGCCGTTGAGGCGGCCGCGCCGGCGGTGCCGCCGGCGGGAGCAGCGGTGGTCGCGGCGGCGGCGCCCGCACGGCGGTCGTCGGCCGACGCCGAGGCGCGTCCGCCGGCCACCGACGCGGGGGCCGCGGCGCCCGTGGCGACGGTCGACGCGGCCGTCGAGCACCTCGACGCGCTCTTTGGCGATTACGCGCTCGGCAAGCAGGAGGCGCCCGCCCGTGCGGCTGCCGCGGCGGTGTTGGTCGCGCTGCTGACGCGCGCGGCGGCTGCGGGCGACAGCCCGCTGTTTGCCGCCGACGCTGCGGATGGGGCAGGCGCCGACGGTCGGCGGACGGCGCTGCTGGCGCTCCTCCGCCGCAAGCTCCTCGTCTACCTCCCGTCGGCGGCGGCGGTTGGCAAACTCGGCTATGAGCTGCTCGGCGTTTTTGAGCGCGCCCTCGCGCTCGGCCGACGCGGCCGGGCGGGGCGGCCGCAGACGCCGCGACCGCGTCACGGCACCGGGCGGCGCGCCGGGGGATGGCGGTGGTGGTGGTGTTCGATGCGGGTCGGTCGGGTGGCGCGTGCCGCGACGATGCCTCCTGATTCGCCTCGGAAATTGTCAGCACACAGAGGTATTTTTTCAAATTCCATAAGCTGCAAACAGTTGTACTTCCCATCTCTACCACGCTGCAAGCTGACCGTCGGTGCGCGTGCCTTTGACGGCCAGACCGGTGGCACCACCCAACATGGGACACGGACATGATGTCCCCTGTGGCGACACAAGCACGCATGTCTGGAGGGATGATTGCACGATGAACCCACCCCAGCAGAGGGTGGATGTGCACGCAGACTGCTGCACGGCGGCTATGCAACGATTGTGTTTTGATCAAAATCCCATCCACCCCACAACCGCGATGGATGGGCCACACAAGACGAGTTACATCGCTGACAGACTGCAACAAACGTAGAGAACGTCGAACAAAGGTGCGTACCGGGGGCGCGCTCGCACAGTTTACAATGATACCAAGCCACCAAAAGAAACGAAACAAGGTGCTGGAGAAGCAAGAGACAGTCAGTCAGCGACAGACAGTCAAGCGCAGCTGGGCAAAACGATGCGGTCGCCAATGTAGGCACTGTCCAGGCACAGACACACAAAGCACAAAAATGCGAAGCGAAAAGCAAACAAGACAAGACAGGACAAGAAAAGAGTCGAAGCAACAATGCAACAAGACAGGCGACAGCGCGAGGGGATGAAGCTACAGCGCGGCAGCACGACCACAGGACCGAAAAAGCCGTCCGCATAGGGACCGTACAATGCCTGCTAGGGCCGGTTATGTCAAGCAATGGCACACCTTGCCCTGGTCGGGCTCCCTACGAGGGATCATCCGAGTGGGGCAACACCACACCCACACGCCAGTGGCATGCATGACCCAAGCCCCGTCACTGCATCCACCGCCCGCACCCCGCCTTGTAGTCCTCGCGACCACGACCTTTGCCCGCTCCCCCACACGCGGAAGCACCTTACACCCTGCACTGACCGCCAGTGCAGAAAGCAGCTACATCTACGCCCCCCATGTTGACAACCGGTGACGTCGGCGCCGATGTCGGACACGACCGGCGCCCTGTCACCACCTCCCGCACGTGACTCATCATCACGTCGTGTGCGTCAGACACCCCCGTGTAGCCTGGAAAGTAGTTGACGTCGATGACATAATAGGTGCCGGTGCGGACGTCACAAACAACGTCAATGCCCACCAGGGTCAAGCCGAGCTCCCCACCAATGGCATTGACCAGCGCGACCGCCAACGCATGGGACGGCTGCTGCGGGTACCGCGTGGGTGTGGTTGCGGCGTCGAGGCCGCTGGCCGATGCATCATACTCTTTCCACCCACCGATGTCCGCCTGTTGTGCCGCTGGGCTGGCAGGGGCACCCTCTCCACCCGCGCTCTCCGCAAGGGAACTGTCCGCAAAGGAACTGCCCACTGACCAATCCCCCCTGCCTGCCAGGCGCGTCTTCTTCAACCCGGTCATCGTGGCAAAGTCAAAGGCGAGGATGTCCCGCCCCTCCGCCCCCGCCACTGGTCGGCCCAGCGACGACGCAATGGACGCGCGCGTTTGCACGGTCACAGAGCGGCCGATGGCGTAAATCTTAAACACAACACCGCCGTGGTCCTCCACAAACGGAGTGACGAGCACGTCCGCGGGGTAGTGGCGGGGGAGGACGTTCTTAAGGGCACGACGGCCGGCGGCCGCATCAGAAACGAGCAGGAGCTCATGGGTGGCCGCCTCCCCGCACGCGCGGCGGCGCTTGAGGAGAAACGGCCCGCCTTTCGACAACCAGCTGGGTGTCATCCCCGACTTTGGCGACGCCATCAGCGCCGACCCGCTCGCGTGCGGCAAGATACCCACGCCGGGCAGCCGGGTGTGACGGAGCGCCACGTCCACAGCGTCGACGAGGTGGAATCGGTCGGTCACCCGCCACACGCCCGACAGGTTGTCGATGGCCGCCACGGAGGGGGATGCGAGCGCAGCGGCGAGAGCACTGATCCGCCCACGAGCCGCCTCCGTGGCGTCCGCGTCCAGGGACATGTCGCCGTGGCATGGTAGCAGCGTTGCCATGTCGTCCGTGCGCTTGTGGAAGATGGCGTCCAGACGGAGGCTGGCAGCCAAACGCAAGTGCCGCTCGCCATCGTCGGCGCCGTTGCAGCGGTCTGCGTCTTGCGGATTCTTAGGGTCAATCAAAGGGGGAGACGAACCCCGATCGCCGGACGAGCGCAAGCAGCTCAGCCCCTCTGCGCCGGCGCCGTCGGCCCCCAAAGGCAGTGGAATCAGGAGGATGCCGTGCTCCGTTGCCGCAGCGTCCAAATGCGAAAAGAACTTGGACTGCTTCTTGGCGTTGCACGTGACACCGACGCGGATGAGTTCCGTTGATGGGCAGGGGGAAGAGGCCGGCGACGAAGATGGCGACTCGGACGGGACAGGCTGCCGTGCACAAGATGGCGGCATGTCGGGAGCGTGAGGTGTGAGGGGGGGGTGGGTAGTCGAGGAAAAAAAGTTGGCCAGAGTGGTCCGCTCGGGCTGCTGGTGCGGCGTCCGAAGCCAGGCGTTGGGAGTGGACGACGTTCCGAGAAAGCGCTGGCAACGCGCACGATTTTGAATGGAATGCCGGGCGGGGGGTTCGAGACAGCACGGCTCCGCAGCCGACGCCGCATGCCCGGCTGAGGAAGCAGAACAGCGAGCGAATACCCAGCAGTCACAAAACGAACAACTGACCCTGACCCTCCACCAATCACTGGCGATGCGCGAACCGCCGCGCGACGCCGCCAGCACGCGCAGCCAGTAGGTGCAGCGTGGCGACAGTCGACAGCGAGTTTGTGTGCGTGTCCTGGTGCCCTTCTCCGAGCCCAACACGATCACGCCCCTATTCCACGGCCAAGTCCGTGTACGCCCGACGAGACCACGGCTCACTGTTGCCCACTTAGGCGTAGGATGGCAGGCCGCCACGCGGCAGGGCACTTTCTCTGTTGCCCCCACCCGCTCCCCGGCAGCCTGCCGCCCAACTCGCGCCCCTGGCTCCAACCAACACCCACTTCGTGCGGTACGAACCGGAAAAACATGACGTCGGCACTGGCGCTCAACGAATTGAGGCCAGAGTGTAGCGCGCGGCGCAAGCTCCTTTCGTTGCGGGGAAAATCAGCGACCAGGAGGGAGGCCAGGGAGGCGCGCCACAGCGCCAGCCAGTCATGCCGCACCAGGGCGCGCGCCACACAATGCAACTGGCGTAGGGGCCGATGGCGGCGATCCGGCTCAGAAACGGCCGAGCATTCCGCCACGCCTGGACCACCCATGGCCACACCATGGTTACAACGCCGGCCAGCTGGCAATAAAGATTTCGCTGATACTCCCATCCGCTGCCGCCCCGCCACCCGCCACCCGCCACCCGTCGTCCAGCTGGCCAATCTAATCCGATCAAGGTCTCAGTGTGCGGTAAATGGGGCACATCCGCCGCCTTTGGCCGACGCACTGGACGAGCGTGGGGGCGGAGTTGCGGTGTAGCGCACTGGCCCTCTGGGAGGTGGCTGAGTGGGGTGGACTGGGAGCAGGACAACCACAGACGAGCACGGGAGAGAGCCACGCGATGTGATGAGCGAGCGTCGAGTCGACAGACAGCCGCGCCTAGCGAAGTCGCGTTGGGCACCAGCACGAGCCTACTGAGGTGCATTGGCGTTGCACACAAAGAAGGGCGCCCGACGTGCTGGACAGCACCACGACAGTGACAGCCTGCTCGTTCTGGCACCGACCATAACCGCCGTTTCGGCCCTCGCACCAGAACTTTTGCACAGCAAGCCAAGTTGATTGGGCTTGGGGCTGTGGAATCTGGCGGACCTGTCGAGCTCGTTGTCTCGTCCATTGGCACGTGGCCGCTTCTGCGCCACAAATACTAAAGTGCTCCCGAGCGTGATGCACGCCGACCGGCAGTCACTTCGCTCGAAATTCCATGTACCGCATAGCCGAGCCACCTGGGTGTCAGAGCCGCATTGATGCCCCTAGTCGCTCGCTACGCTCCCCACACCGCGCTCCCACGGCCACAGCACTGGCGGCGACTAGAGGTGTGCTGTCTGGCTGTCAGGCGTGGGGGGCTGGGGAGTACGAGGGTAAGGTGGTGTGCGCCAGCCCACCACCTAGGGCTCTTCCGGCAGGATGACGCTTGACCATAGTTGTCGAGACAGCGCATGGCCTTGGCGCGCCATGCAAGCGGGCCAACCGGACCACCTCTGGGCCCTGCGCAGATACCATTGTGTCTTTCTTTTTCCTTCCCCTGGCTCCCTAAGGGCTGTTGCCATGCCCGCGACAGTTACGACCGGAACACGGTGTGGAGCAGAGACACTGAAGTGGCTTCAGGTAAATTGCGAATCCCGCGACATGCAAGCGCTCCCTTCTGGGCTCCTCATTCCGCTGCTTGCGTCAAGAATATTGATGACTACGACCAGCCCTGCACTATATTGCCCACACCGGATCTTGCGGGGTCTCCAGCTGCTACATATCGCTTGCAAAACGCACCCGCTCCTGCTGGGCCCTCGATGCGTGGTACCTGCCCCTGTCCACCAAGTCAAGCACCTGCACCCCGCGTGGGTAAGCCTCCCTTCCCTCGCTTGTACACGTATTCCAGCACTCCACTGAAGTCCTTGCCCCCCCCCCCCTTCTCACACATTGACCGGTACACGCCCTCGGCGGCGGTGGCCATGGGTGTCGGCGTCGCCTCCCCCCGCCCCATACCCAGCGCAATTCCAAGGTCTTTGCGCATTAGCTCTACCCGAAAGCCGCCAGTGTATCCCCGCCCCGCTGGCGCACCAGCCACTACCCCCGGTGCCGGGTGGTACACCTCTGTCGCCCAACACCGGCCAGACGAGGTGCCCATTACGGCCGCCGTCACGGCGGGTGGCACGCCTGCCGCCGCCGCCAAGGCCGTGGCCTCGGCGACAGCAGCCATGGACACGCCGAGCACCAGGTTGTTGGCCGCCTTGACGATTTGTCCGGCACCAGCGGCACCAACGTGGGTCGGCTTGCCAAGCTGGGAGAGGAGGGGTGTGACGGACGCGACGGCGTCGGCAGGACCACCGGCCATAATGGTCAGGGTGCCGGCGGCGGCAGCGGCCGTTCCGCCCGACACGGGAGCGTCGAGGAGGACAACCCCGGCACCACCGTTACCGCCTTGGCGGCTGGGCGTCGCAGCCACCAGCGACGCCAAGGAGCGGCTAACGTCAGGTGGAATGGTTGACATGTCGACCATCAGAGCCCCTGGTGGCGTCCGCGGCAACAAAGCCTTGATGGTCGACGTGACGGCTGCCGGCGACGGCAGCATGGTGATGAGGACGAGGGGAAGGCTGTTCACGGGCGAGTCGCCGTGCTCCGCCTGCAAAGGGGGAGGGGGAAGGACATCTCGCAGGCTTGTCGCCACGTGGACGTGGCCAGCCGACGAAGGCAGCGAGTCCGTGAACCTCCCAACCGCCTCCGGGGAGTCATCAAACACACGCAGATGCACACCTGCATCGACCAAGCGACGCGCCATCGGGGTGCCCATAGCGCCCACGCCGACCCAGGAGACGGGAGGCAGTGGTGGCGCCGCCGTGCTAGTGGCAGCTGACCGCCGCCACGCGGGAGGCCAGGACCATGGTGCCGCCGTAGACGTGGGCGACGAGACAACCTGTCGGCAGTACATCGATGCCAAGCGGGACATGGCAGGCCGCCAAGCCATCGAGCAAAAAGCTGGTCGCATCGTCAAAAACGTCATGGTCGACGACTCTGCGGAGCAGACGCGGAGCACACAACAGGGCAAGTGCCAATTGTAGCAGGCTGGCGGAGTTGCTTGACGGGAGTGAAAACCGCTTCAGACCTCCACCGCCTGTGAGAGGCTCACGACGCCTGTAGGGCATGAGGTGGGGTGCAGGTCAGAGCAAGAGCGGGGTGTGACAGCAATCATTCCGCCATCCTTGCTGAGACAGCAACTGAACCGGAAGCGGTTCAACACAGACCTCCAGCTGTTGAGTGTGCAATGAACAGTTCATTTCACGAGTCTCCAGGTCAGTGTGTTGACGCTTTCCTGCCCGTCTTCCACATACAGCCGATCCCCCAAAAACCTCGCACGGTGCGAGGTTTTTCGGGGAACGGCTGTAATCTGAACTTCTTTCGCTCTCGGAATAACGTGTCCCATTCTGAGTGGGTCACAACGCTCAGATCATACCATTGATTCATTGCTGCTGAGAGGGAAACACTGTATAGCGCTCAGCAGTCTGGACACTTCCCACAAAACGCTGCCGCATCCAGCCCCCCAACGGCATCGACCCGCCCCCTCAGTACAAGCTGCTCTTGCCCTCATCCTTGGCCTTCAAAAACGCCATAAACGGCTCCATCTTGCGCGCGTGTGCCGTGTGCGCCACGACCATCTCGCCTGGTGAGGCCGCGCCGCCGCCGCCACTCCCCCCCTCCCGGCCGACGGCGTCCCACATGGCCTTGTCGTCAAAGCCGACGCTCGCCGCGTCCTCCGCTCCAGCTGCGTACTCCACTCGGGGGAGCTTGGCCCATGCCGACGCGCCGTAGCACATTGGGCACGGGCGGCAGGAGGCGTAGAGGATGCAGTCGGACAAGTCCCACGATCCCCGCTTGGCGGTTGCCGTGCGGATGGCCACCACTTCCGCGTGCGCCGTCGGGTCGTGGGTGCTGAGGACGCAGTTGTGGGAGAGTGCCAGGACTTCGCCAGTCGACGGGTGGAGAACGAGAGCGCCAAAGGGACCCCCGTCGCCACAGGCCACACCTACGACAGAAGAGAAAGGGGAGCACCAGGGGAAGAAACAACAACACGTGGAATCAAACAGCGAGTGCAGGATAGCAGTACGAAAAGCGGGCATGTCAAGGCATGCACATAACGCATACCAATGCACAAGGGGACGCAGAATCGCGCATCATGAGTTAGCAACGAACAACAGGCGAGCACGGTCGGCAGTTTTTCCACAACGACGGTGAAAAGAGTGACGCTCGGCTGACGTACCTTTCAAGGCTTCATCAATGGTCATGCCCAGGTAGTCAGGGGGCGAAGCTGCGTCTCCGGCAGACTCTGCCATCACTGTTTTGCTGTCATCGGGGACACCGAGCAGCAGTACCGCCCGTTCGAACCCTGGAAATCGTAGGGTTGGCGAAAGCAGTGGGCTACTGTTCGCAATAGAGGTTACTGTTGGCAGTGGAGGCTACTGGGCGCAATGCAATTCACGGGGGATATTGGGGTTGCATGGAGGGTTGGTTCGATCGTCCGTGGCTTTTGGCAGGCTTGGCTCAGGTTTTCCGGTCGATCGGTGGTTTGGCAAGCAGTGAAGCTCCTCCTCCGTGTACAGCAACCACTGTCCTTGACCCGCTGGATAACTGTGCGGCCAAATGGGCAGCGCATGCCCGACGTGGCTGAGGCGGCGAACCGGCTGTGGGCTTGCGGACACCACGTGCTTTGCATTGTGGTGCTCGAGCTGCGCGAGCCCATGCCTTCTTTGGGCAGGTATTGTGGCATGTTATGCTTTATTTTTGCTTGCCTTATCCGTGTAACTTGTGAATTGATTCCGTCGAATTGCGGAGAGCGAGCGGCCGACACGGCAGTGTCGTGTCGGGGGGCAGTGCTACGACTGACACGGGCGCCTGCCGAGGGAAGGAGCGGACGTGGCGGTCGGGCGTGTGCGCCGCGAGCCGCATATAACGACCCGCCGCTTCGTCTTGCTCCTTCCCCGCCTGGCGGGTACGTCCGTCGTCTTTCGAACACCTTGCTCGCGCTTGCTGTGCTCGGACGACGTCTGGGGGCCTCGTGTCCCTGGGCTGACGGTACCTGGGTTGCGGCCCGATGCTGGCGCTTGCGCCAACGCGGCCCTCTTCGGGGGGCAGTGGTACGGGGGTTCCTACCCCGTCCCTGGACACCCGCCCAAGGGGGGCGTCTCACGCTATTCCTATAGGGGGTGTTACATAGTTGCTCGCGACCCATCCCCGGTTCGTAACGGGGCCCGTGTCACCCGCTGAAAAGGGGTTTCCCCCACATATCCGCCACCTCAGGGCCCGCGTCTTGCGGGACCGGGGGCGGTGTCTCGCCGCCCACTGAGGCCACGGGGGGAAATCCCCCCCCCATGACTCATTCTCAGCGTGCCCCAGGGGACCCGCGCCGGGACGCCCGCACAGGGCATCTGACACACGGGTTCACCCCGAGCTGTATGGGCCTCGGGACGGCCCCATAAGGCGGTCACCGCTGGCGGTGTCCGGGGGTGTCGGGCATCCCGAAGGTACACTTGTCGTCACCGGGGGAGAAGACAGCCCCCGGGGCCACGCCGTAGTCGCTCCCACACCCAGCATGGGCTGGTGGCGGCAGTCGAACAAGACCGCTGGAACTGCCAAGCGCGGCCACTCCGTCGCCGCTCCCACCCCCACGTTGGGCCGTTGACGGCAGCTGACCGCCACTTCCAGGTCTTCTCTCCGCTGTCTCCCCGCCGCTGACTTGGGCCGGTTACGGAAGCCGACCACCAGCGCCGGAAAGGCCCCCAGAGGCCGCGCCGTCGCCACGACCACCCCCACCTTGGGCGGTTGGAGGCAGCCGACCACCATCACCAGCACGGCCCACCGTGGCCGCCCCGCCGCCGGATCCGCCGCTGACTTGTGCCGGTGTCAGCGGCGAGCCACCAGGACCGGCACGACCCACAGAGGCCACCCCGTTACCGCGCCCGCCGCCGACTTGTCTTGTTGATGGAAAGGGATTTCCGGCACGCCCGCCGCCGCGTCGGAGTGGTGATGGAGGGGTTTCTTAGAGATTCTGCCTGCTCTCAGCGCTGGTCCCAGTCCGAACAGCAGCGAGTACGCGAGCGGCTCAGGCACCTGCTGTGCTCTCAAGAGGTCGTCTGGAATCATCCCGGCCAGGCCCACTCTCGCCACCCCCAAATCGGTCGGCGCCGAAGCGGGACGGGCCCCCGCCGCCTTCGGCCTCACCACCCCCTCCCTGACCGCCACCACCCTCACTGGCCCCTCCCCGGCCTCTATTGGAGCCTTTCTTGCTCTCCGAAAGGCTCTTCTTCTTCGGACCGGGAACGCGGCTTCCGCTGTTGCACTTGTCAAGATCCACTTGTAGAAGGCGTCTTTATTGTGCAAAATGTAAACGATGAGCACGAGGGCCGTCTCTACGTGCATGTGCGACCGGTTCGACATCTTGAGCGCGACGAGGGTAAAAGGCTTTGTGAGGCGGGTGGCCAATGATGGGGCCTTCACAGTACCGCCCACGGTGACCACAGGGGCGAGCTGATCATAGACAACCTGCGTCATGGACAGTTCTTTCTTTCAGTAGTACGCCATGATGACTAAGAACCTCTCCAAGTCGACCAGCTTCACCCGCCTCCGTTCGCCGCCGCACAGCCTCCGTCCAACATCACGAAAGACTGTGGCCTCCACCACGTGCTCCTTCTCCTGTGAGGCGGAAATGGACGATTTTAAGTACTGCCGGTGGGACGCGACCGCTTTTTCTCGCGCGTCCCTCTGGGCTCGCGACAGCGGCCCCTCGCCGTCGTCTTCGGCTGGGAGTCCCGATCCCACGAGCGCCGGAATGCTGATGACTTGCGGCAGAGGAGGAAGAAGCGGTGCTAAGAGGGCGCGAGGCGCGGAGGAGCCGCCGGCAGCGGGGCCAGAGGATGTGCAGTCGTCAGGATTTGGTCGTGAGCCGTCCGCGGGGTGGATGAGAAGAGGTCCAGGGGCGGTAGCGGATGGTGAGCCGTCGGCTGCAGCGGGTGATGAGCTGTCGGCGGCAGCGGGTGGTGAGTCAGCAGCGGGGGGGCAGGGGGAAGGTCCGAAGGCGGGAGCGAGGGGTGCGCCGGCGGGGGGTGCACGTGTTGAGCTGGTGGTATGAGGGAGGGAAGATCCGATTGCTGTGGGGGGGCGTGATCCGAGGACAGAAGACACGTTGTGAGGCAAGGAAACCTGGACAAATGCTACAGATGAGAGGTCGCCTCCGCCACCGACGCTCCCCATGGAGGTCTTAATAACAGCAAACTCCTCTTCAATGGAAGAGCCATTCCCCGGGGCGCGGCCAGCTCGCGCTGGAAGAACAAGTCCGTCAAAGAGCATCTTCATCCCGCTTGCACCCGCAGCGCATGCCACCGAGCTGTGCTACGTGACACCCGTAGAATAGAGAAGTGCGTACTTCTCATCCCCTCGCCGCGCGCAGCAAACAAAGCTGTACCGCTCGGCACTCATCTCGTCGAACTGCTTGCGCGAGTACCTTTCCGCATTCGAAATAGCCACCAGGTCATCCCAGATGACTGCCATGGGGTGGCGGGGGGGGGGTGCGGGGAGTGTGCGGGTAGAGTCGGCCGGAATGGGGGTGCAGAGGGCTCGTGCGGGGGGTCGTTGCTACGCAGAAGGACGTCCAGCTCGGCGAGACGCGGCGGTGCTCGTAAAATGAATGCGAAACTCGTAGGGTGGGCGGGGCGCATAGGGAATCAGGCGGTGGAGCAAGCTCTGCCCAAGTCAAAGCCGCCTCGAGGTAATCTGAGGAGGAAGGGGTGGTGCTTGGAGCCACCCGAAAGCTCGCCCAAGTCATGGCGGCCCGGTCGAGTTCCGGGAGGAGCCCACCCATTGGTCCAATCTGGGATGCATCGCCGATATTGCTGCACGAGATGTGGTATCAATAACGTCAGTCCAATCACCGGTGTATTGTGAGCGACCGTATCCAAGCATAAAAGAGAGTTCTATAGCCATAGACGCGAGGAAAAAGGACCTTTTTGTCGAAGGGCATCCAATGGGGAGCCGGGTGATGCCGACGACGGCAACACCCGGGCCCACGGGGTTTCAATATGAATAAGGGCACTAGTCGATCGATCGTCCCGTCAAGGGGGCTACCATCGGTAATTTGCTAATTACCGGCGAAGATATGCTACACGAGACACAAATCCCATAAGCCTGGGGGGACAAAAGCCACGGAGACGCACACCTGCAAGCGGTACGAAACAACCCAGCTGATTGGTTTATCACTTTGCGATGTACTCCATCTTGCCTTCGATGTCCTGCTGCAGTACATCGATGTACTGCTGCAGTACATCGAAGGCTGTGATTACCACCTCACCTTTCTGCGATGGAACCTACAGTCGATATGCACTTGTGTGCCATTCACTTGGAGAGCAGGGTGCTCTACAAGTGAATGAGATCGACCGTTCTAAATTTGAAGTTCCAGACTCTACGAAACGATCATGATTTTGACATCACGGATCACAAATCACCTTCGCCGTCGCTGGTTGGTGCGATTTGGGTCCTCACCGTCGTCAGGACCACCGCTGTCGACCACCGTCGTCAACGCCCCCCAACCACTCCATTACCTCCTTTTCGCTCTGCCGGCTTCCTCAAAGCTCCATTCTCAACAGCCAACTGCTGGGTCCCAGCTGCACACCAGTGCTCCACGATTGGACCCTGTCGTGGCCCGTGCGGCGCGTGCCCGTGCGGCCGCGGCCGCCGAGGAGGTGGTGCAAGAGGTTCTCACAGATCCTTCTAGTGAGACATTGCATGCAGTTAGCCTCGCGTTCGCTGCTGCTGCCGCGGCAACGGCCGTGCACTTTTGCTCGGCTTCTCGCTCGCACGCACGAGAGCCGTCCACGCTTTGTCACCGGCAAGGCCTCCCCCATCAGCTGATCATCACGCTGGCCGACCCGCTGCCCTTGCAATTGACCAGACCGGACCAGATGTACGGCCCGCATCCGTACCCCGCCAGGCGCCGCGCAAGACCAAGGTGACGCTGACGCTGGGCGACAATATTGAACTCATCCGCATGTACGACAGCGGCGCGCACTCGTGGCGGTCACTCCAAGATGCCTTCCCCAAGGAGACTCTACGCTATTTAGCCCGTCGCACGTGAGAGCCGCGAGAGCGCGCTCGGCGTCTGAAGCGAGCGCTTGACGGCAAGCCATTAGACGCTACGCGCACTCGGAGGTCCAAGTTTAAGGAAATAGACGCTGCTCTAAAGTCCTGATTTGATGGAATAGAATCCATGGGCGGCGCGGAGCTGCCGATGACGATGGATGCGCTGGAGACAAGGGCAAAAGGGATTGCCACAGAACTAGGCGTCGAGGGTTTTGTGGGATCTCCAGGGTTCATCCAACGGTGGGCGTCTCGCCATCGTCTCAAGAGCGTCAAGCTATGAGGCCAGGAGGGCTCGGTGGCCGAGGCTGTGCGGCAGGGAGAGCGGCGCATGGCCGAAGGACCTTTAGAACTCGCCACCTATGACCCAGAGAACATTTACACCATGAATGAGACCGGTTTGCAGTACCGGTGTCTTCCAAGTCGGACCTACACTGCTGCTGGGCGGCGACGGCTTGTGCCCGGATCTAAGGCCATAAAAGCGAAAGATCGCGTGACACTCGTGCTGGCGTGCAACGCCACTGGCTCCTACGAGATCCCCATCGCCATAATTGAGTGTGCGACTGTCCCGCAGTGCTTCAAACCGCCAAGAGACGGCTGTCTACTGCCGTGCTTTTCGCAACAGTCGTCTTGGATGGACGGAAGCGTCTACGAGAAGTGGTTCAAGACGGTTTATGTGCCGAGCGTGCGATCCAGAACGCGCACTCCCGTCATTCTTGTGGTGGAAAATCGTGTGGCATACACCAAGATCGAGTGCGACGGCGTCACGATCTGCCGTCTACCCCATAACGTGACGATGGTTCACCAACCAGTGGACGCTGGCATCATCGCGTGTCTGAAGTCCAGATACAAGAGCCGGCTGATTTCGTTGGTGCTACGTTCGTTGCCTGAAAAGAGGCGTCGACAAGAGGCGGCAGCGGCCGCGGGGCCGACAGTATCGGCTAGCGCAGCGAGGGCGACTGCAGCAGCGGCGGAAGCCGTGGCACCAGAACCGCTGAACACCAATCCCGGCGCTGCCCCACGCGCGGTCCGCCCTTCATGGCCGCTTGTTCGGGATTCAAAGGCACAAGGCTTGAGACTTCACTCGTCGCAGGGACAATCGGGGTCTTACGATTGGTGGTGCCACCCGGGGCACGGTCATTGGCTGGAAATCCAAGCGCTTTCCACACACCTACATCCGCTACGGAAACGTTAGCCCCCTCCTCGAGTGTTCTTCCGCCTGTGACAAGCTCTTTTCTGGCGATCAGCATGTCACAGGCGCCCCTAACGCAAACTTCGGGCGCGGCCCCGCCTTCATACACACCGCGAACGGTTGATGGTCTTCCAGGCCAGACGTCGCAAGACCTGGCGCTGGCCGCCCGACCCAACGTGCGGGTTGAGCCCCCCGCCCCCCCTCCTCCAACTTCCGCAGGGAAAAATCCTCGGCGCGGCCGCCGCCTAGCAGCGTCCCCGCGCCCGGTTCTGGGAGTCAGGGACGGCGCCGCCGCGCATCTCGGGGACGTCGCGGAGTTGATTTTGGAGGAGTGGGAGGCTGTGTCTCCGGCAATCATTGCCCACTGTTGGGCAAAGGCATGCATACTGCCGTTGGCAATGGAGGCCCGCTTGCTGGCTGACCACGGTGACTACCGCGCCTCGTCTCGCGGTATTGAAGATGAGGTATGAGATATTGTTGGTATGATGGGCACCTGTGATGTTGCTCAAGAGTGCTTTGGTGAGGCAGACGCGGCCGAGAAGGAGTTGGTGGTGGAGGGCTGGTTGGGATTGGAAGACGACTTGCATGCCATTGAGGACACCGTGGACGTGGAGTGTGCCATGGGGCGTGCATCCGGACAAGAAGAGGAAGAGCAGTAAATAGCTCGCTGGTGATGAAGTGGAAGCAATGGTCCGGGACAGTCTCGGAAAGTATACAGATGACAAGCAATGCAACGTGGCTAAGACGCAAGAGCGGGCAAAGAAAAGTAGGGCAAGAGCGCGATGGCACAGAAAAGAAAACATGCCATAGGTACACACAGAGTAATCCAACTGACAAACGAATACTCGCCCAGTGCCTAGATTACACTCCACTAGACGCACTGAGTCGAATCAACCCCGCCACTTGACAACTAGCACCTCCCCCCTCCTTGCAGAAAGCACCAAGCACTTGCTTCAATCAGAGGAACGTTCAATGCAACGAAGACGAAGACAGGGCAACGAAAACGCGGAGCAACAACGGACAGAGCGTGGCCAAAAAGTTAGCACAGGTACGGTGCAACAATTCAAGAGAGTTAGAAAGCACAGGAACATTCAATGCAGCGAAGACGAACACGGGTCAATGGACATTCAGATCATCAATGTACAGAACATGTCGAAGACCATGGCACAAACAAGATCCAAGAAAAATAAAGCCCGCGAATGAGCACAGAAAAGATCAACGCAGCTAAGACGAAGACGGTGAAACGAAAAACCAGTGCATCAATGGACAGGACAAGGAGAAGAAAAAAGCACAAGCCAGAAACCATGACATGACGGAGTGAAAAGACCGTTCTTGTTGACTCGGTGCACACGCGTTGCCGCGGCGGTGGTGACTCCGACGATAGTCTCATGCAAAACAAAGTGCATCAGCTCTGGGCTCGAGAAACGAGCACATCGTTGTTCACACATATCCTCGTGTAGGCTGTAGCATATCTCCTTAATATTCGGATATTGGGCCTGGTAGCCCCCCTGACTGGTCAGTATTCACGTGGAGGATTGAACTGACTTGTGGCTCGCCCTTTGGGAGGTTACTTCC
>ENA-ORXC01001223-ORXC01001223.1-marine-metagenome-genome-assembly--contig:-NODE-1223-length-15615-cov-3.297400_pt1 | contig 15615 bp, 15 predicted proteins | sample MGYA00237865_ERZ511478 | MGnify/ENA metagenome assembly ERZ511478 | reverse complement strand
ATAGAATCATAGGAAACCCCAAGGTTGATCGCATTTTCCCTCCCAAGCGACAGCACATCGAGATAGGATGTGAACCTCCAGGCATAAAGGATCAGCAGTACAATCAGGCCGATTGCCAGCCAAACGAGGTCGGTGTTGATGTTGTTGAAGCTGGCAAACATCCTGTCCTGGACCATCTGGAACTCGTTCGGGTCAATCAGCACTTGCAGGAATGTCGTAATGCTTGAAAAGAAAGTTCCGACGATAATTCCCACTAGCAGCAAAAAGTAGATTGGTTGATTTCCTTTTTTAAAAAGAAGCCGGTAAAGCAGCAAGGCGAACACAACCATGATGGCCACTGTTAAAATGAAGTTCACCTGTTTATTGACGACGGTCACATGGCCTGAACCGAGGAAGAAAATCAGCACGGTCTGAAGCAGCATGTAAAGCGAATCCAGTCCAATAATGCTCGGTGTCAGGATGCGGTTGTGGCTGATCGTCTGGAAAACGACGGTTGAATAAGCGATTGCCACTCCAGTGATCACCATCGCAGCCACCTTCATCGCCCGCTTAGGCAGGGCATAATCGAAGCTGCCATTCAGGTCATGGAACAAATACAGCACGCTTGCACCAATTGCGATTAAAGCAAGGAGGATTAATTTTACTGAGTTACGCATATGCCTTCCTCCTAAACAACAGATACAAGAAAATTCCGCTGCCGATGACGCCTACCATCAGGGAGATCGAAATCTCATAAGGATAAATCAGCACGCGGCCCAGGATGTCCGTTACCAGGAGAAAATTCGCTCCCAGCAAAGCCGTATGCGGCAATGTTTTTTGCAAATGGTCGCCTTTGAAAATCGAGACGATGTTCGGAATGATCAGCCCGAGGAACGGAATCATTCCGACCGTCAGTACGACAGTAGCTGTAATTAAAGCGACTAGGATCAATCCGATGTTGACGACCCGTTTGTAGTCGAGCCCCAGGTTCTTCGAAAAATCTTCTCCCATACCCGCCACCGTGAAGCGATTGGCGTATAAATAGGCAATCACCAGGATGGGAATGCTTATGTACAGCAGCTCATAGCGCCCCTTCATGATCATCGAAAAATCACCCTGCAGCCACGCGGACATGTTCTGGATGACATCGGCTTTGTAAGCAAAGAATGTCGATATGGATGATAGGATATTACCCAGCATCATCCCGACAAGCGGAATGAAAATCGCGTCCTTGAACTTGATTCGGTCAAGGATTTGCATGAACAAGAATGTTCCCGCCAGTGCGAACATAAACGCAATCAGCATTTTTCCAATCGTGGACGCGTTTGCAAAAAACAGCATCGAGACGAGAATGCCCAATCTCGTCGCATCGAGTGTACCTGCTGTTGTCGGTGACACGAACTTATTGCGGCTCAACTGCTGCATGATCAGACCGGCAATGCTCATACCCGCACCGGCCAGGAGGATTGCGATCAGCCGTGGTACCCTGCTGATCAGGAAAATTTCTGTTTCTTCCGATTGAAAATCAAGCAGTTCAAGTGGTGTGATTCTGCTTACTCCTACAAAGAGAGAAAGCAATGAAAGTATGATCAAAGATGTAATCAAGTAACGCTTTTTCATTTTCTGTGCTCCTACTCTGTATCGATAGATAATGAAAATCATTATCAATTAACCTATTTAAATATTAAATCGTCTATATAAATAAAGTCAATAATTAATTGAGAATTTTTTTCAATTAGATTGGCAATTTGTGGGAGAATGTCATGATATCTTTGATTTGGGGTTTTATAAAATCTATGGGTTTGTGGTAGGAATTGCTCGTCATTTATTTCCAACAGATTAGCAGTATTAGAACTCGATCGATGTTCTGACAGCTTTTCTGCTTTTTGCACCTAAGCTGTCATAAGTTGGGCTTTCTTTTGACAGCTTTTCTTCCTTTCCCACCAAATCTGTCACCGGGTTCGGATAACTTTTCTTGCTTCTTCTACATACCTGTCCGATGCTTTAATGCAAAACAAAAAAGCCCCTATCAGGAGCTTATATCCAATGATTTTTCCAGCAGCTTTTGATGCCTGATTTCGAATTTGTGTATGTGGTTCAACTCTTCCAGCAGGTCGTGGATCGAGACCAATTCGTAATAGATGACTGTTTCTTCAGAGAAGCGGTGGGAGTAAGCTTCCCGCCCCTCTACCTCATGCCTCAATAAATCCAGCAGTTCTTTTACGATAGCATCGTGGGATTCATCCATCGCAAAATCCGGATGGTGGAACGCGGACTTGATCGATTTTACCATGGCTTCGACTATCTGTGATTTCGCCTCGGGCAGGTGCATCGATGGGAGAGAAACAAGATTTCCGACATGATAATGGACTTGTCTCAATATTGTCAGCTTCTTGAATTCATAATGGATGTTCCGCATGTCCTTACGATCAAATTGATGCAGTTTCCATTCTTTCTTTTGATACTTGCAAAGTGTTTCAATCGCTTCCATGTCTTTCAGGATTTTCTGGAAGTCGGACCTTGTTTCCCGGTGCAAAGGCTGATGCCTTGTGATTTCCGTTCCCCTGCCTTCTATCAGATCCCCCGTTTCAACAATCAGCTGCCGGATTTTTGCCTTGATCGATTTTGAATAATCAGGACGGATCACGAGCAGGTTCACCAGGGTCGACACCGTCAGCCCGGTCAACGTCGTACCCAGTCGGATAAAAAAGTTGGACAAATAGTGATCCTGTACAGTCGAAATCATCGCCACGCCAGTCAGCACCGCCACCAGCGCCCCGTCCTGCAAATGCAGTCTGTGGCAGGCAATGATGGTTGCGACGGCAACGAGCATATAGGTTAGCGGGCTGTCGCCGAACGCAAAGTTGAAGACGACGGAAAAAGCAGCGCCAATCGCCGATGCCGGGAATCTTACATATGCTTTTTTTATCGAATCGGCCGCGGTAGGTTCAATCGTCACAATCGCGGTAATCACGGCGAACATCGGCGGCCAGCCTAACAGCTCGCAGATCAATGCCGTAATGAACACCGCAATCCCTGTCTTAAGAACCCTTCCTCCGACAAAATTGAATTTTTTTAGTATAGCCATTTTGCATTCCTCATTTTTAAATACATACTCTCATTATACCGTAGATACCCCGGATACGAAAAAGAGCCCCTGATAAGAGGGACTCCAAAGTCAGTTGATCACATATCCGCCGCCGCTGACCTCGGTATCAGCAGGTACAGTGATATAGATGAATTCCAAACCTTGCATCAATCCATAACCGCTGGTGAATTGCTCTTCGTCTTCGTTGAATTGAGTAAAAGGAAATGCGTTCTTATACTTAATAAGCTTGATATTCACAGGGTCGAGCGGGAAGATTTTCAGAGTGGTTCCATTTAACTCAATGTCCGGTGATTTGATGCGCTTGGTTATATCTATATTGTCGATATAGGAATAAGTGGAGTAATGAGTCACTTCTACTTTCCCCTCAACAGATGGATCCTTTTCAATGAACACCATTAGATTCTGTGCCATGATGTTCATGTTCAGATGCTTCCCGTCGAGCGGAAAATCCCAGGATCCTTTTTTGGTGAGCCCTTCCGCTTCGTCAATTTTTCCTGATTGGACCGTTTGGTAAATATCGCTATTCAACCGATCATTTTCCACTAATTCCTTGTCAGTCAGATACTCCCCTTTGATCGTATCCTCCACAGGCACCATGAATGCGAGAATTCCCGCCACCAGCAGGATGATGAGGTACCCTGCAAAGACCTTTGTGACGATGCTGCCGCTCATGAATCTGGCACCAAGAAATCTATTTGAAAAGCTGCCGAAACTGACAAACACCAGAATGACAAATAATAGTAAAACTATAAAACTCATTTCCTCACCTCCAGGCTGTTAGAGACCCAGGCCGCTATTCCATAGGCAAGCGCGGATGTCAGCAGTACTTTTAACGTGAATAACAGAAAGGATGTTTCTTTCACAAAAATTTGGCCGATGTCAATCACATAGGTAGACTCACTTGCCAGGAACACATTTAAAAATAAGCTTCCAAAAAGGAGCGCAGGAAGGATGATCGTAAATACCTTGTTCCTTTGGACCAGCATCCCAACCAGATAGCCTAGCGCTGTGAACAGGAACAAATAGAGAATCGTGGCAGCAAGACCTTCTGCCATTTGCAGCACTGTCATTGGCTGGCTTTCAATAATTTTTCGATCCGCCTGGAATAAAAATGCCAGTTTCAGAGATTGGCTTGCAAGCACGAATGTGATCCCGCCTATGATGCTTGCCCAGCCCAGGAACAGGATATTCGATAAATGACTGCTCAGCCTGTTGGCCACAAAAGAGTAATCATCATAACGATAAGCCTGGGTGGTGACGATGATAGCTGAAATGAAAGCCCAGATCATCATAAAAACAAGGATGAAGTTGCCTGAGTAATAATTCATATCATAGCTGAAAGATTCCGATCCTCCGCCACCGCCCCCTTCTCCGCCTAGAGAAAAAAGAAGACCCATGATCTGCAGCAGCATTAAGGAAGTGAATACTCCACGGTAAGATTTCACTTTAAAACGAAGCTGCTTTTTTACAACATCCCAAAGGCTAACCTTTGTTAAAAACATCATCAATCCCGCCTTTCTCCTGGCTCGTCAAGTACAGACAGAGGTCCTCGTTTGAAATCGTCGAGAACTCCAGGCTATTTTTCATCGCTGCAGCAATCTGATCATCGGAAAGATCATTACGGATCACCGCATACGTCCTTCCAAATTCGGTATCGCTTTTATGAAATACCTCATGGCCGCGGAGCCAGTTTTTCATTGCACCCTCTTTGCCGCTGACTACAACAGCAAACTCTCGCAGTTCTTCAATCGGCTTATGCAAAAATTGCTTTCCGTCCTTCAGGAGCAGGATATCTTCAAGGATATCTTCTACTTCATTCAGGTGATGGCTTGAGATGATGATCGTGCGGGGATTAGCGATGTAATCCTTCAAGAGTGCCCGGTAAAAATCCTTCCTGACTCCCGCATCCATTCCGTTTGTCGGTTCATCGAAAATGGTCAGCGGGCATCGTGCAGCCAGCCCTAAAATCGCATTGAAGGTATTTTTCATCCCCTTTGAAAGCCCATTATGCGTCTGCTTAGGATCCAGGCCAAAATAATCAAGCAGATTCCGCGCCAATTTCATGTCCCATTTCTTATAAAAATCAGCCGCTGTTTCCAACAGTTCTCCGAGATTCAATGCGGCTGGCAAGTTCATGTCATTATCAATCATAATCATATTCGCAGACACGGTTAGATTATTAAAAGGATGCTCTCCAAACACTTTGACTTCACCTGAACTTTCGCGCATGAAACCGGCAGCGATTTTAAGCATCGTCGTCTTGCCGGCGCCATTCTTGCCAATCAAGCCGGTGATTTTGTTTTCCCCGAGTGAGAAAGTAAGATTATCCAAAGCCTTTTTCTTCCCATATATTTTGGTTACATCTTTAAACTCCAGCACACTCATCATGTATCCCCCTTTAAATCCCGTTTGGCTTCCTGGATCATCTGTATCAATTCCTCTTCCGTCACCTGGAGATGCTCCGCTTCCCGCACCAACTCAGCCACCAATAACTTCAATGTCTGGTTCCTCCGTTTCGCCATGATCATTTTCTTCGCATCCTCAGATACAAACATCCCGAGACCGCGCTTTTTATAAACAATGTTTTCATCCGCCAAAATATTCAATCCTTTTGCCGCTGTCGCCGGATTGATATTCAGCATCTCCGCAAGCTGATATTGCGAATAAACCTTCTCATCTCTCTTGATACTTCCGCTGAGAATCTCCGTTTCCAGCCACTCAGCAATCTGGACGTAAATCGGTTTCATGCTATCTGAATTAAGGATCAATCCCGCACCTCCTCTAACAGGCATCATAGTGCATTACTGTTGTAATGTACTATATAACATAATATGCAATTCCACAAGGAATATTTAACCATTTTTTAAAAAATAAGGGGGATTTTGATTAAACATAAAAAAACCCCCTCGCATTACACGAGAGGGCAAATTCTATAAAACTTTTTTGTCCAAAGGGCTTTCCAGCTTCATAAGTTCAAGCTTCATCTTTTCCGTTTCCAGCAGGTAGTTTTCGTGTTTCAGTCTTTCAAGCTCGATTTCGTCTTTAATCATGCTGTGTTTGATTTTGGCGACTCTTTGATAATGGCTGGTGACGATTGCGACTAGCGGAATCGAAAATACCATTATGATTGTAATCGTTCCTGTCATGGAACTTCACTCCAAATCTATCATGATTTTACCTATATCATAGCAAAAACAGGAAAAATAAACCAACCCTAAACAGAAGTTTCAAACTGGACTTTATGCAGGTTGGCGAAGATGCCTCCCTGTTCAATCAGCTCATCATGGCTGCCTTCTTCGGCAATCCCGTCCTCTGTTACGACGACAATCCTGTCGGCACTTCGAATCGTTGCCAGCCTGTGGGCGATGACGAGTGTTGTCCGGTTCTTGGATAATTCCCCGAGAGCTTTCTGGATGATTCTTTCCGTTTCGGTATCAAGGGCCGAGGTCGCTTCATCGAGAATCAGGATCGGCGGATTCTTCAGGAACATACGAGCAATCGCAATCCGCTGTTTCTGTCCACCCGACAGCTTCAGGCCGCGTTCTCCAATCTGCGTTTCATAGCCATCAGGCAGGGCAACAATGAAATCTTCCAGATGCGCTTGCTTAGCGGCTTTAACGATATCCTCATGGGTAGCACCAAGTGAACCGTAGGCAATATTCTCCCGCAGAGTACCAGTGAAAAGAAATACATCCTGCTGGACAATCCCGATTTGCGAACGCAGCGATTTCTTCGTCATCTCACGGATATCGATGCCATCGATTGTAATGCTGCCGCAATTCACATCGTAAAAGCGCGGAATCAATGAACAAATCGTCGTCTTCCCTGCACCAGAAGGACCGACAAAGGCGACTGTCTCGCCATGATTGATTCTTAAATCTATCCCTTCCAAGACCGGTTTATTTTCATCATAGCTGAACGTGACATCCCTGAATTCGATATTCCCTTTCAAACCAGGGACCTCAATCGCATCTTCCCGGTCCACGACATCTGGACTCTGGTCCATCAGCTCGGTAAACCGTTTGAAGCCTGCCATCCCTTTTGGATACAACTCTAGTATTGCACTGATTTTATCGATCGGCTTGAAAAGCACGTTCACATACAGGACGAACCCGACCAATTCACCATAGCTCAAGGTCCCCTGGAAACTCAGCCATGCACCGTATACGAGAACTACGAGAACAATCAGCCTTGTCAGCATATAAATGCCCGATGAACTGAAGGACATGACCTTATAGGCACGTAATTTGGCACGGCGAAACTTGCGGTTATTCTTTGTGAATCTCTCAATCTCATAATCTTCATTCGTAAAAGACTGGACCACCCTGATACCGGAAACACTGTCCTCAAACCTGGCATTCACATCGGCAATGTCTGTGTACATGTTTTTCCACGCCGCGTTCATCTTCAGGTTGGAATAGGTAATCAGCCAGATCAGGAATGGCACGATGATCATCGTCGTCAATGCCAGATTGACGTTGATTGTCAGCATGATCCAGAACGCGCCGACGAAGGTCATCACCGCAATGAACAAATCCTCCGGTCCGTGATGCGCCAGCTCACCTAAATCAAAAAGGTCATTGGTAATCCGGCTCATGATATGCCCTGTCTTCGTATTATCGAAAAAGCGGAACGATTGCTTCTGCACATGCTGAAACAGCTGCTGCCTCATGTCCGTTTCAATATTGATTCCCAGCTTATGGCCCCAGTAATTTACGATGAATTGAAGCAATGTGCTGATGACATACAACAGCAGCAGCCCGATGCTAACGCTGACGATCATATTCCAGTTCCCGCCAGGCAATAAGGTATCAATAAACCACTGCACAGCGAGCGGAAAAGCAAGCTCCAGCAAGGCAACGATTACCGCACTGCTGAAGTCAATGATGAATAACCGCCGATGCGGGCGGTAATAAGTAAAGAATCTGCGTATCATTTTCCTATCTCCTTTAATATCTTCAAGTGATTATATGCCAGGGAGTAACACTATTTCAATAATTTTGAAAAAATAAACTCAAAGGATAATTTTTCAACTCGCGGTTATATTTGCTAAATGTTGGATAGTTTATAGAGAGAATCGAATAGTGGTTGAGGTGAATACATCATTGATTTCTAAAAGACATTTCCTGTTTAATGTGATCATTATAGCTGTTCCTTGGCTATCCTTGTTGTTCATAGGCAGAAGAAGCTTCAAGCGTTACTCTTTTGCTGGTATTTTTATTATTGGTTTTGAGATTATCAACCATTTGTATGGCCACAAGCGGAAATGGTGGAAGTTTTTCAACAAACGAAAATCCTTCCTGAGGGATGAACTTCCATTCAGCATCGGACCATATATGCCGATGTCGATGTGGCTGCTGAAATTCTCATATGGGAATTTTAAAAAGTTCATTACGCTTAATGCGATTGCCGACGCGATTTTCGCCTTCTTTTTTATGAATGTACTCAAGAAGCTAAAAATCATCAAGCTGAACAAGCTGAATCATCTTCAGTTCTTTTTCTACATACATTACAAAGCCTACCTACTGTATGGGGTACAATATCTGTATGAGAAAATAAGGGGTTATCGTCTATATATGTAAAAAAACGCTCCGGGCTGCAATGCCCGGAGCGTTCGTCTTTTAAGAAGGTATAAGAACTCCTTCAAGTTCTCGATTGATTTCTTTTGAGCGGTTCGCCGCATGGTTGACTGCCTGGGAGATGGCCGTTCCGCCGTTGTACTTCCTTAATGCGTTCAAGCCTGATGCTGTCGTTCCATTCGGTGAGGTTACATTCTTTCTGAGAACCTCTGGAGTTTCGTCTTTTTCGATGATCATTTTTGCCGCACCAAGGATGGTCTGGGCAATGATTTCACGGGCCATTTTTTCGTCCATGCCGTTTTCCCTGCCGACACGCTCCATGTGCTCCATCAAGTAGTAAAAATAAGCAGGTCCGCTTCCGGCAAGGCCTGTGAAGATATCCATCTGCTCCTCTTCAATCAGGAACACCTTACCCATGCTGCTTAAAAGCTCTTTTACATCCACGATGTTTTCATCCGTTGTGTGCAGCCCTGGAGAAATGGCAGTGGCTGATTCCTGGATCATGCTTGATGTGTTCGGCATGACACGGACAACCTGCTGGCCATCTTTCAGGTTATCTTCCATAAAACCTGTTGATATACCTGCCAAAACGGACACAACCACCTGGCCAGGCACTAATTTATCCTTCAAAGCTTCAAGTGCTCCCGCTGCACCTTTTGGCTTCATCGCTAAAATAAACATATCAAATTCTTCATATGGCAATTCAGCTTGGGGCATCGCATTGATTCCATATCTGGATTCCAATCGCTCCAGTTTCGCTGCGTTGCTCTTGTTCGTAACATAAACATTTTCCGCGTGCATTTTACCTGACTTTACTACACCTGAAATCATCGCTTCCGCCATTGATCCGGCACCTAAAAAAGCTACTTTTTTATGTTTTAACAACCGCATTCACCTCATAAAAAGTTTATTTTCCGTTCACATTTTATCAACGTTACCTATAGTAACATCCTCAGAATGAGATTCAAGGATATCAGGCCAATTCGGAAGCATACTGGCGAGATAGTGAATGAAAGCGGAAACATTCTGTTTATAAGGTGCATTTTATGGCGTAAACCATCGTTAATGACATGAGAATGGATATTACGGCCGAATACGGGAAGTGAGATTTTCCTTAATGATGTAAGGATAGAGAACAGCTAAAAACAGAAAAAACATCTCATTGGGAATGCTTGAAAGGAAAAATATCTGGATCAGGATGCCAAAGTAAGCCAGATAAAGGTATGGGGCATTTCTGTAAATCTTACCTGTCTGCAGTTTAGCAAAGATAAAAGCCAGCATGACCAGGAATAAGGAAATGCCGATCACTCCTGATTCGGCTAACACTTCCAGGAAGGTATTATGCGCGTACTTAAGCTTGCCTGTATCTCTCAGATAATAGTCTGAAAAGTTGAAGACACCGATTCCGACCAGTGGACTGCCAAGGAAATACTGCAGCGCTTTATCCCATATCTCAAACCGGCCGCTGCCACCGTCATTTCCAATTCCAGTCATTCTGTCTGTGATCATTCCAAATATGTTGAAATTCGTGAAGCGAGAAATAATGAATCCTGCAGCAATAGAGATGCTGAAGGTTTTCAAGAGTGTCCATATTTTTACCCGCTTGATAAAAATGTACATCACAACGATGAGCAGCATGGCAGCGAGCCCACCACGCGAAAAGGTCAGCACATTGCATATGGCAGCCAACAACAGACCATATCGATTTTTACGAGTTTGCAGGTTAGTTAAGTAATAGGCAAAAAAAAGGGTATTGTGGAGGATATAAAAATTCGGGTCATCGAGAAGGCCGATCAGCCGTGGATAATCCTGGTCGAGGAGCACCCCATGCATGCGGACGTCTTCATCTCCCCCGGACGAGAGCTGGAATCCCAGCTGTTTCAGCCCGTAAAAGTACAGAAGCAGACTCATGCCATTGAATAGCAGTCCTGCATTTGCCACAGCCTTTTCTATCACCTTAGTCGAAAAGCTGACTATTAACGATTTCATTAATAGATAGCAGCAGATGACAAGAATGAAGCCGAGGATGATCCGCAGGCTGCTTGCCGGGAATAAGGAAAACACTCCTGTAAAAGCATAGTACAGATAAAACAAATACATGGCCGCTTCATGTTCAGTTGTTTTTTCAAAAACGACTTCACGAAGATGAAAGAGATAATACCCAAACAGCAGCAGCATATATGGCTGCAATGAAAACCCGACATCAATGCTGTATTTCCCCAGATGAATCAATATGAAAAGTCCCATAAGGACGAGGTACTTTCGATCTTGCTTCAAAAGACATCCCTCCTTTTTCTCAAAGAAAGGATCAATTCACGAAGCTCCCGATCCAGCACGCAGAGCAGGCAGATCAAAACAAAGCAGATGAAAGAAGCTAAGTACGGATTGCCTGGCAGTAAAAAATCAATGCCATAGAAGCACACTGCAAAAAAACCAATATAAATCGCAGCCTTTTTAGCGATGGCCCAGCGATCCGGGTTCATTGCCAGAAACCCAAGGACGGAAATGATTTCGATCAAGACCGCCGCATAAACAGCCCCCATGACCGCAAATTCTCCGCTTAAAAGGTAATAGAGAAACAGCGCAGCCACAACAATCGCAAACTGGACTGCCGTTCGTCTTGTCTGAAGATTTTTTGTCGTCAGTCCGTCGGCAAAAGCGATACTGATACTCTGGAAAAATAAAATCAGTCCGGCAATTTTCAACGGTTCTGCCGCTGCCGCCCATTTTGCCCCGAAAAGCAGGGCAACCATTTCATTCGACAAAAAGAAAACTGGGATGGTCATAAGCATGCCGATGACCCCCATCATTTTTGCCTGGAGAATGTTCAGCCTCAAGTGTTCCTGCTGATCACCATGGTGGAAATAGCGGAACAGTACCGGGTAAAACGCCCCCGCGATGACACCTGGAATTTGATACAGTGCCGATGGAATCCGGTATGCCACTGCAAAAATCCCCACTTCAGTCATTGTGATTGTTTTTTCCAATACGAGCGGTCCTAATTGCGGCAGTAGCATAATCAGCAAACCGCTCAGCACAAAGGACCAGATATTTTTAAGCAGAGATTTCTTGAACGGAGTCCGGAGGTCAAGCTTGACCTGCCTTCCCACCAGATACAGGCCATAAAAACCAGCGATCAGATAGGAAAGCCCAAACAAAAAGGCGATCATTAGCACATGGAGCGATAACAACATGCCGATTGGAATGAAGATCACCAGCACCATTGAAGAACAAATGCGGATATAACCTAAATACTCCATCTTCTCTTTCAGCTGGAAGTACGTGACCCCAATACTTTGCAGCGCAAGTCCGGCAACCATTGGAATGACCAGGGAAAGCATGATTCCTTTCAACTGTGGCTGGTCATATGAAAAATGGATGATGGCATACGAAGCCAAAAATGTCGCAGCAAGAAGGATGGCCCGCAATTTTATATACGAAACAACAATGGCCGCAACATCCGCATTCTGTTTGGACCCCTCCCTCAGCACAGTATTGCTCAGGCCAGCGTCGGTAAAATACCCCATGACCATCGCAAATGCCAGTGCGACGCTGAACATTCCATAATTCTCAGCGTTTAAATAGTTGACCAGTACAATCAGCACCACCGTATTGATCCCTCTGGAAAGGGCTGTGCTGTAAAACAGATGAAAGACATTTTTTCCGATACCGTTTTTGCCAGCCTTGCTCATAACCTTCCCCACTTTTATTCCGACCTAGTACTTATTCCTATCGCCCTTGCTGGTGCGCACCCTGGTGAATTCCTTCGCTGATGAATTCTTTCCGGCGTTATCAAAATAATCCTTCAGCAGCGCTATTCCAAGTCCAGCAAAAAGGCCAACCACGGCAGCGATCACCATCGATACAACCATATTCGGAAAAATCTTTTCCGGCTTTGTCTGATTGCCCTTTCCTTCGAGGATATGGACAACATCCACCTCGGTGACTTCCTTGAATTCAACGGCAGACGATTCAGCAATCTCATTTGCGATTTCCCTCGCCAGGTCCGGACTCTTATCTTGGACCGCCAAAGTCACGACCAAAGAGTTTTTATTATTTGAAATGAATAAGTGATCCTGGACCTCCTTGACTGTACGCTTCAGCTCTAGTTTTGAAATGACAGGCTCAAGTACCGCCGAGCTTTCAACCAAATCTATATACGTTTGAATTAGCTGTTCATTTGTAATTGGGTCTACATATGAAGAGGAAGTATTGATGTTTCCAATTAAAATTTGCTTTTTATACTGGTGGACAGGATTTAAGACAAACTGCAGCAATATCAAAGCCAGGAGGACGATGCTAAAAAACGCAGCAGCGATCAGCTTCACTCTCCGTTTCAAGACCCCTAAAAGTTCTATGATTGACAAACACAATTCCCCCTTCCACGTTCATATGACTGTATTATTTATATCGATTTTCAAGAAAAAGGTTCCTTTTTACTGCCCAGGCATACAGCGATTGTTACCAAATTCCCATGTCGAGCATAAACTATTTTTCGAGATATCTTTTTTAAAATGAGGATGAATTCAATGAATCTATTATTTATAACAGACTTCCTGGATACGGGGGGTGCCGAGAGATATTTTGTTAAGTGCGAGAATTTGATTCCTGACGAAAAGCTGCAGATCTATACCGCTGCCAGGAAAGGGTCATTTGTCCAATACTTAAGCAATCCAGCCAACTTTACGGCAATTAGCGGCAACCCCATTACGAACCTTTTCATTTTGTTCTGGCTAATTGTGAAAAAAGACATTTCAGCCATCCATGCCAACAGCCTGAGAATGCTGTTCCACGCCCTTCTTTTAAAATGCTGCTTTCCTCGGATAAAGCTGATTTATACGAAGCATAATGTGACACTGCTGGATCATCATTTTCCATCCTTGCTTGTGGTTCTTTTAAAATACTTTGTGGAAAGAACGATCACTGTTTATCGTGCCCAGGCAGATGAACTGGCCATTATGGGTGTCCCTGCGTCAAAAATAAAAACCATCTATAACGGGGTGGATCTGCAGCAGTTCCAATATCTGAACAGAAGGGAAGATCGAGGCAAAAAAACGGTCGGAATACTAGGCAGAATCTCTTCCGAAAAGAATATTCCCTTCTTCCTGGATATCGCCGAAAAGCTAGATGAAGGAAGCTATGAATTCGTTATTGCCGGGGATGGGCCGGACAGTGGGAAAATACAGCAAAAAATCAAGCAGTCTGGACTGGAGGACAGAGTCCGTATGCTCGGGGATATTAGCAACCCGGATGCTTTTCTGGCATCGATTGATGTCTTTGTGCTGACATCCTTTCGGGAGGCTTTCCCAATGAGCATCCTCGAGGCATTCGCGGTTGGCACTCCGGTAGTGACAATCGATGTCGGGGGTATCAGTGAAGCAGTTGTTAATGAGAAGACAGGAATCCTAATTGGGACGCATTCAGCGGATCAATTCGCCTCAAAGATTACCGAGCTATTGATGGATAAAGAAAAAGCAGAACAGCTCCAGGCAGCTGCAAGAAGAGCAGCTGAATCCAAATTCAATCTCCAGACGATGATCCATGAAACAAAGCAAGTATACCTGGAAGTACTCGAGGAGAGGAGGATGTAAATGGGAACAAGTAAAATTTCGGTCATCATTCCCGTATACAATGAAGAAAAGTATATATCAGAAGTGATCGAGAGCATGTATGACCAATCCTGGGACGGCCCGATTGAAATCATCATTGTCGACGGTCATTCAACTGACAGGACGAGGGATATGATTCTAAAGCTAGCACAAAACCTGAAGGCCAACCGGGAAATCAGATTGCTGACCAACCCGCACAGGGCAATTCCCCAATCGCTGAATATGGCATGTGAAGCTGCATCTTCTCATATCATCGTCCGGATCGACGGGCATACAAAGGCACCGAAGAATTACATTTCCGAAGCTGTCAAAAGTCTGGAATCTATTGGCTTTAACGGTATTGCTGGCGGAAGGCTCCGGATTTCTCCAGGTTCAGGCACGCTAGTATCCACCGCTATTTCCACTGCGGTCTGTCATCCATTCGGCATTGGCAATGCTTCATACCGGACCTTTCAGGGACATGAAATGTTGGAGACCGATACGGTACCCTTTGGCGCTTTTACAAAGGAAACATGGCAGCTCTTAGGTGGATATGACGAAGAGCTCTTGGGTGATGAAGATTATGATTTCTGCCTCAGAGCCCGGGCAATGGGACTGAAGATTATCCTGAACCCTGCAATTATCCTTGATTATTACTCTCGTCCAACTTACATCGATTTATGGGAGCAATACTATCGCTACGGCTACTGGACAACCCGAACCTTCCTAAAGCACAAAAAGGTCCCTGCCTTCCGCAAATGTATCCCTTTCTTATTCACGGCAACTCTAGTATTCTTTGCAGCCTTCATACCAACTCTATTTTTCCTTCAGTTACTCATGTACCTGGCAGCTGCAGCTTTTTTTTCTTTTAAAGCAAGCAGGACTACTAAGAAACCAAAAAGCCTTTTCATTTTATGCCTTCTGCTGTCTTTCCCAACCCTTCATTTTTCTTATGGATTCGGCAACATGTTCGGAATAGCAAGCTTGATCCTAAAAAACAGGAGTTGATGTTATGAAAGTACTGGTAACAGGCGGCGCCGGTTTCATTGGCTCTACCATAGCAGAGGAACTGCTTAAGGCAGGGCATGAGGTGTTCATTGTCGATAACCTTTCAACTGGAAAAAGAGAGTATGTGCCAGCCCGAGCTGCTTTCTTCCCTGTTGACCTGCTGGATAGCGGCGATCTTGCTGTCGTTTTCAAGCTGGTCCGTCCCGATGTGGTAATCCACCAGGCAGCCCAGATCAGTGTCCAAAAATCGCTGGAGGACCCGCGCAATGACGCTGATATCAATATTGCCGGCACCCTTTCCCTTCTGAAATTATGTCAACAATACAAGACAGGAAAAATCACCTTTGCATCA
>ENA-ORXC01001222-ORXC01001222.1-marine-metagenome-genome-assembly--contig:-NODE-1222-length-15619-cov-3.002702_pt1 | contig 15619 bp, 16 predicted proteins | sample MGYA00237865_ERZ511478 | MGnify/ENA metagenome assembly ERZ511478 | reverse complement strand
GCCCGACGAAGGCGGCCCCCTCTACGCCCCGCGCGAGAAGATCCATCCCCGGCGGGTGAGCGGGGCGTTTCGCACGTTCAAGTGGCGGATCATGGCGGTGACGCTGGCGGTCTACTACCTGACGCCGTGGATACGCTGGGACCGGGGAGAGGGGCAGCCGGATCAGGCGGTTCTGGTCGATCTGGCGAACCGGCGGTTCCATTTCTTCTTCGTGGAGATCTGGCCGCAGGAATTCTGGTTCGTGGCCGGGATGCTGGTGATGGCGGGGATCGGGTTGTTCCTGATCACCTCGGTCGTCGGGCGGGCGTGGTGTGGGTATCTGTGTCCTCAGACGGTGTGGACCGACCTGTTCATCCATGTCGAGCGGTGGATCGAGGGGGACAGGAACGCCCGCATCCGCCTCGACAAGCAGGGGTGGAGCGCCGACAAGCTGCGCAAGCGTGCGGCAAAGCACACAATCTGGCTCCTCATCGCGCTGCTGACCGGGGGGGCGTGGGTGTTCTACTTCGCCGATGCGCCGACCCTGCTGGGCGATCTGCTGCGCCTCGACGCGCCCGCCGTCGCCTATGGCTCGATCGCGGTGCTGACCTTCACGACCTACGTCCTCGGCGGATGGATGCGCGAGCAGGTCTGCCTCTACATGTGCCCCTGGCCCCGGATACAGGGCGCGATGCTGGACGAGAAATCCCTCACCGTCACCTATAACGACTGGCGGGGCGAGCCGCGCGGCAGGCATCGCAAATCGGCGCAGGCGAGCGCGCTCGGGGACTGCATCGACTGCAACGCCTGCGTCGCCGTCTGCCCCACGGGGGTCGACATTCGCGAGGGGCAGCAGATCGGGTGCATCACCTGCGGCCTGTGCATCGATGCGTGCAACGACGTGATGGCCAAGGTCGATCTGCCCAAACTCCTCATCTCCTATTCCACGCTCGACGATTACGAGGAGCGGCGCACGCCGGAGCTGGGCGCGGCGCTCAAGCGCTCGATGGCGCGGCCCCGCACGGCGCTCTATTTCCTCCTCTGGGCCGGTCTCGGCCTCGCGCTGGTCACGGCGCTGACCCTGCGCGACCGGTTGACGGCGAGTTTCGAGCATGTGCGCAACCCGCCCTACGTGATCCTCAGCGACGGGTCGGTGCGCAACGGCTTCTCGCTGAAGCTGGCCAACAAGCGGCTGGAGACGCGGATATTCGAGGTGTCGCTCGACGGGTTGCCCGGCGCGGCGATGACCCTGGGCGGCAGCGACGCGGCCCCCGCCCGCTCCGTGCGCGTCACGGTCCCGGCGGATGCCACGCGCGAGGCGGCATTGTTCGTGACCCTGCCGCCCGATGCCGATGCCGACGCACCCGGTTTCACCTTCCGCGTGGCCGACCTGTTCGGCACCGACGAGACGGCCTACGACGCGACCCTTTTCCTGCCGGAGCGATGAGATGACCGATTACAGCCCCCCCGAACGGCGCTTTACCGGGCGCGCGATGCTGCTGGCGATGCTCGCCTTCTTCGGCGTGATCGTCGCGGTCAACGGCACGATGCTGACGCTGGCGGTCAACAGCTTCGGCGGATTGGTGGTCGGCAATTCCTACGTCGCGAGCCAGAATTTCGACCGCGACGTGGCGGCGGCCCGGGCGCAGCCGATCAACGGGTGGGATATCGCCGTCGTGGCGGGTCCGGCGTCGGTGACGGTCGAGATGCGCGATGCGGCGGGGGCGGCGCTGACGGGCCTGTCCCCGACCTTGTCGATCCGCCGCACGACGCACGAACGCGGGGCGATGGAGGGCGCGTTGGTCGAGGGACCGGCGGGCCGCTACACCGCGCCCCTCGCGCTGGGGCCGGGGCTGTGGCGCGCGACCATTCGCACTGCCGATGGCCAGACGCGCAGCCTGACCTTCACCCGGGGCGACCGATGAGCGCGGCGGTGATGGGCGCTGAGGAACTGCGCCTCGCCGCGTCGGAGGCGGGCGACGGCACCATGACGCTCCGCCTCGCGGTGCCAGGGATGAACTGCGGCGGTTGCGTCGCCAAGATCGAGAGCGCGGCGCGGGCCGTGCCGGGGGTGGAGACCGCCCGCGCCAACCTGACCCGCAAGACCCTGACCGCGACGTGGCGCGGGTCGCGGGACCGGGGGGCCGATATCGCCCGCGCGCTGGAGGATGCGGGTTTCGACGCCTTCGCCCTCGATTCGGGCGAGGGGGAGGCGAGCGAGGGGGCCGAGCGGCGCGATCTGGTGCGCCGCATGGCCGTCGCGGGCTTCGCGAGCGCCAACGTGATGCTGCTCTCCGTCTCGGTCTGGGCCGGGGCGGGGGAGGCGACGCGCGACCTGCTGCACTGGGTCTCCGCCCTCATCGCCATCCCCGCCGTCGCCTATGCCGGGCGTCCGTTCTTCGTTTCGGCGCTCCGGGGTCTGCGCGCCCGGCGGCTGAACATGGACGCACCCATTTCGCTGGCCGTGATCCTCGCCACGGGAGTCAGCCTCGCCGAGGTGATGCGCGGGGGGGAGGAGGCGTATTTCGATGCCGCCGTGATGCTCCTGTTCCTGCTGCTCGTCGGGCGCTGGCTGGACCGCACGATGCGCGACCGGGCGCGTTCGGCGGCGCAGGCATTGGGGCGCATGGCCCCGCGCGGGGCGTGGGTGCTGGACGGGCAGGGCGCGCGCGCCTATCGCCATATGACCGATATCCGCCCCGGCGACCGCGTGGCGCTGGACCCCGGCGCGCGCCTGCCGGTCGATGGCGTGGTCGAGGCGGGGCGCGGCACGGTCGACGCCGCGCTGGTCACGGGCGAGGCGCGGCCCGTGATGGTGGTCCCCGGCGATGCGCTCGACGCGGGCATCCTGTCGCTGGATGCGGCCCTGACCGTGCGCGCCACGCGGGTGGGCGAGGATACCACGCTGGCCGAGATCGCCCGCCTCTGCGCCGCCGCCGAAGACCGCAAATCGAGCCTCGCGCGGCTGGCCGACCGGGCGGCGGCGATCTATGCGCCGGTCGTGCACCTGCTGGCACTGGCGACCTTTGCGGGGTGGATGATCGCGGGGGCCGATGCGCGCGAGGCGCTGCTGGTCGCGGTCGCCGTGCTGATCGTCACCTGTCCCTGCGCGCTCGGCCTCGCCGCGCCGATGGCGCAGGCGGTGGCGTCGGGTGCGCTGTTCCGACGGGGCATCATGCTCAAGGACGGCGCGGCGCTGGAGCGGCTGGCGACGGTCGATCATGCCGTCTTCGACAAGACCGGCGTGCTGACGCGGGGCGAGCCGGTCGTGACCGATGCCCTCGCCCTGACCGACGGGGCGCTGCGCCATGCCGCCGGTCTCGCCGCCTACGGCACCCATCCGCTGGCCCGCGCGCTGGCCGCCCATGCGGCGGCGCGCGGCATCGCCCCCGCCGCCGTGACCGATGTGCGGGAGGAGGCGGGCGCGGGGCTGTCCGGCCTGTCCGGGGGCCGTAGCCTGCGCCTCGGCTCCGCCGCGCATTGCGATGCGGAGGAGCGGGAGAACGGCGAGGAAACCGCCTGCTGGTACGCCGAAGACGGTTCGCCCCCCGTGCGCCTGACCTTCGCCGATACGCTGCGCGACGACGCCGCCGCGACCGTGCGCGCGCTGTCCGATGCCGGGGTCGCCGTCTCGCTCCTGTCCGGCGACGGCGCGGGGCCGGTGGCGCGGGTCGCGGCCCTGACGGGCATTGCGGATGCGCAGGGCGGCCTGCGCCCCGCCGACAAGATCGCGCGGGTCGAGGAGTTCCAAGCGCGGGGCGGCACCGTCCTGATGGTCGGCGACGGCATCAACGACGCCCCCGCGCTGGCCGCCGCCGCCGTGTCGATGGCCCCGTCCAGCGGGTCCGATATCGGGCGCACGGCCTCCGATCTGGTCTTCACCGGGGCATCGCTGGGGGCGGTGGTCGAGGCGTGGCGCATCGCCCGGCGCACGCGGTCGGTGATCCTCCAGAACTTCGCGCTGGCCGCCGGATACAACGCCGTCGCCATCCCCGTCGCCGCCCTCGGCCATGCCGGGCCGCTGGTCGCCGCCATCGCCATGTCGTCCTCGTCGCTGCTCGTCACGCTCAACGCGCTGCGGCTGAATCGGGGGGGCGCGGCATGACGAACCTGCTGCTCCTCATCCCCGCCGCGCTGGCGCTCGGGCTGCTGGGTCTGGGCGCGTTCCTGTGGTCGCTGCGCACCAACCAGTACGACGACCTCGACGGCGAGGCCGAACGCATCCTGCACGAGGACCCGCTGTAACCCGGAGGAATTCGCCCATGTCCGACTACGCCCCGCCTCGCCCCGCATCCCCCGCCCCCGTGCCGCGCGCGGTGACGCGGGCCGACGTGACCGACGCCCTGCGCCTCGGCTGGCGCGACTTCCGGCGCGCGCCGGGGGTGTCGCTGTTCTTCGGCGGGGTCGTGGCGCTCGGCGGGCTGGCCATGCTGTGGCTGCTGCAAGCCTATCGCCAGCCGCTGACGATCATCCCCCTCGCCATCGGCTTTCCGCTCGTCGCGCCCTTCCTCGCCGCCGGAACCTACGAGATCGCGCGCCGTCTGGATGCGGGCGAGGCGGTGACGCTGAGCGCGGTGCTGGATTTCGCGGGGGGGCAGGCGGGGCGACAGGCGGGGTGGATGGCCTTCGTCGTGCTCTTCATCTTCTGGATGTGGATGTATCAGGCGCGCATCCTGATCGCGCTCTTCCTCGACATGGGCGCCTTTGCCTCTCCCGGCGCGCTCGCGGGGGCGGTGTTCGGCACGGCGGAAGGGTGGACGATGCTGGCCATCGGCACCGTTTCGGGCGGCATCCTCGCGGGCATCCTGTTCGCGACGACCGTCATCGCCATGCCTCTGCTGGTCGAGCGCGAGATGGACGTGGTCACCGCCATCGTCACGAGCTGGAAGACCGTCATCGCCTCGCCCGGCCCCATGCTGCTCTGGGGCGGCATCGTCGGGGGGCTGACCCTCGCGGCGACCGTTCCGGCATTCGTCGGGCTGTGGGTGGTGTTTCCGGTGCTGGGCCTCGCGACGTGGCACCTCTATCGCCGCGCCATCCCCGCGCTGTAGCGGTCAGACGGGCAGGGGGTGCAGCGCCGCCACCAGATCCTCGGCCATGCAGACCGGCCCGGCCCGCCGCCCCGCTTCGACATGGATCCACACCCCGGCGCAGGCCGCATCGAAGGGCGCCATCCCCTGCGCCGCCAGCCCCGCGATCAGCCCCGCCAGCACGTCGCCCGACCCCGCCGTGGCCAGCGCGGGGGTCGCGTTGGTGGCGATGACCGCTTCGCCCGACGGGTGGGCGACTACGGTATCGGCCCCCTTGAGGACGACGACGCCCCCCGCCCGCGCCGCCGCCGCCCGCGCCCGATCCGGCTTGCCGATGCCGTCATCCGCCGCGATATCGGGGAAGAGCCGCGCGAACTCGCCCTCGTGCGGGGTCAGGATCAGGGCGGGGACCGCGTGGGGCCGCGCGGCGGTGAACAGCGCCTCGGGGTCGCCCGCAAAGGCGGTGATCCCGTCGGCATCGAGAACCAGCGGTATCCCCTCGCACGACAGGCAATGCCGCGCGATGCCCCGCGCGGCGGGCAGGTCCCCGAACCCCGGCCCGAGCACCACTGCCCGCACGGCCGTCAGCGCATCCAGCGCCTCGGCCCCCTCTCCCTCGGCAAAGGGGCGCAGCATGATCGAGGAGACATGCGCGGCATGGATGCGCAAGGCCGCCCCGCTGCCCAGCAGCGTCACGGCCCCCGCCCCCGCCCGCGCCGCCGCCATCGCGCTCAACCGCGCTGCGCCGCTCCCGAACTCGGGACCGGAAAAGACCGCCGCATGCCCCACCCGATACTTATGCGCCTCGCGTCCCCGCACCGGCAGGCGCGCGCGCCACAGGACGGGGCCGTTCTCGAAGGTCGTCGGCGCGCGCGGGCCGTCGAAATCGGACCGCACCCCGATATCGGCGACGATCAGATGCCCGCACGCCTCCGGCCCCGCGCCCGTCAGGTGGCCGGGCTTGCGGCGAAAGAACGTCACCGTCGCGTCGTAGGGCATGCCGAAAGGATACCGCCCGGTATCGCCGTCCAGCCCGCTCGGCACGTCCACCGCCAACCGGCGCACTCCCCGCGCCCGCTCCAGCGCTTCCGCCGCCGCCTCGGGCAGCGCACCCCGGAACCCGGCCCCGAACAGGGCATCGATCATCAGACGGCCATGGTCCTCGGGCGCGAAAGCGTCCAGCGCCCGCACCTCCCCCCGCCATGCATCGGCGGCGAGGCAGGCATCGGTCCCCGCCCTGGGCGCCCCCAGCGCATACAGCGCCACCTCCCGCCCCCGCTCCGCCAGCAGGCGCGCGGCGACATACCCGTCGCCGCCATTGTTGCCCGGCCCGCAGAGCACATGCACCGGCCCCGGGGCCAGCGCCTCCGCCGCATCGGCCACCGCCGCGCCCGCGTGTTCCATCAGCTCGATACCGCTCGCGAACCCCTGCGCGATCGTCCAGCGGTCGCACTCTCCCATCTGACGACAGGTCAGGAGCGCGAGGTCGGAGCGCACCTGTCGGCTCATGGACCCGACCCGCCCTTGGAATACCGTTGCCGGACGCGGTAAGGTGTTCTCGTAGTGGTACTGCTCGCCAACATCCGTCTCGCCGGTTTCGGGGCGGGTACGATCACCGCAGAACTTCATGATGGCGAAGTCACGGCACAGGCGCAAGCATACGAACGTGCCATGGTGACAGATAGTCTGCTGCCATGTCGCCCCTCCCCGACAGGACAGATCCCGCCGCCGCCGGGGTGCTGATCGACGCCTACGAGGCGCAGACCTTGGCGCACGAGAGGCGTTCCTGCCCCTGCTCGACGCCGTCCAGCACGTAACGTCAAACTCGAATGGACACTCCTGACCCTCGCATGGAACCGCAAGCGCATCGCCAAACTCAGCGCATGACACAAACAGCGCTGGCCGGGCAAACGCGAGAAGAAGGGCATAGGCGACAGGCTGCTAGAATGGTGACAGGACGTGGCCCCGCCGGTCGGCGGGGCGGTCGGGGTCAGGTGGTCTTCGCCTTGAAATCGGCCACGCACCGGCGCGCACCGTGCAGCATCCATGAATGTTCGGACGCGAAGAACATCATGTTCACGCCCAGCGCCGTCAGGTCGTCCAGCGTATCCGCGTTGGGCGCGAAGGTGACGGCGGATTTGCCGTTCGCCTGCGCCGCCTTGCCCACACGCCCGATCGCATCGCGGACCTGGGGGTCGTCGATATCGGTCTTGCCGTAGCAGACGGCCAGATCGGCGGGGCCGACGAAGACGCCGTCCATCCCCTCGACCGCCGCGATGCCCTCGACCGCGTCCACGCCCTCCGGCTCCTCGATCTGGCCCAGCACGACGGTGTCGTCGTTCAGGCCCAGGATCTCGGGCATTCCCCTGGTGGCAAAGCCCGCCCAGCGGGTCGATCCGGCATAGCCGCGCCCGCCATGGCCGAATCGGGCGGCCTTGGCGACCGCCTCGGCCTTCTCGACCGAATAGCAATGCGGGATGACTACACCGGTCGCGCCGCTGTCCATCGCCATCAGGATCTGCGCGGGCGACCCCTCCGGCAGGCGCACGAGGCAGGGCAGGTCATGCGCCCGGGCGATGGCGAGGCAGGCATCCATCCGCGCGCGGTCGAAGGGGGCGTGCTCGGCATCCAGACAGATGAAATCGAGACCGGACATCGCCAGTATCTCGACGATCTCGTAGGCGGGCGTCTTGACGAAGGTGCCGCACAGCATCTCGCGCCGCAGGATGCGCGCCCGTAATCCGTCTTCTCTCATGGGGTGTCCCCTCCTGTTCGGCGCCCCGGGGCGCGCGTGTTGAAAATCACGTCTTCATCCAGCCTGCCGCCCAGACAGTCGAGGATATTCCGCGCCGATTGCGTCGCCATCGCGCGGGTGCTCTCGGCGGTCATCGCGCCGGTATGGGGCGTGGCGATGACGTTGGGCAGCGAGAGCAGCGGGTCGGTCGGGCGCACGGGTTCGGTGACGAAGACATCGGTGCCCAGCATGGCGAGGGGGCCACGGGTCAGTGCCTGCACCAGCGCCGCCTCGTCCGCCACGCCGCCGCGCGCACAGTTGATCAGCATCGCGCCGGGCTTCATCGCGGCAAGGCGGCGCGCGTCGATCAGGCCCGTGGTTTCGGGGATCAGCGGGGTGTGCAGGGTGACGATATCGGCCTGCGCCAGTGCGGCATCCAGATCGTCGGCGCGCTCGGCCTCGGTAAAGGCTGCGCCCGGGTCATGGCCCAGAACCCGCATCCCGAAGGCCCGGCACAGCGGCGCGACCAGCCGCCCGATGCGGCCCATGCCGACGACCAGCACCGTCTTGCCGCGCAGTTCGAACGCCCCGGTCCTCTGGCGAAAGCGCCAGTCCCCGGCGCGGGCGGCGGCATCCTGCGCGATCAGGCGGCGGGCGCAGGCCAGCATCAGGGCCAGCGTATGCTCGGCCACCGCATTGGCGTTGGCCCCGGCGCAGATCGTGACGGGGATGCCCCGCGCGCCGCAATGGTCCAGATCGATATTGTCGCAGCCGACCCCGTGCTTGCTGACGATCGCCAGATCGGGCGCGAGGGTCAGCAGATCCGCCCCCAGCGGCAGCGTCCGCACCAGGATCGCCGCCGCCCCGGGCAGAGCCGCGCGCATCTGCGCCACGCTGGCGGGCGGGTCGAAGGCGACGACCTCGTGCACAGGGTCCGCGCGCAGCAGGGCGAGGCCATCCGCATGGATCGGTTCGGTGACGATGATTCGGCTCAAGGGGGATTCCCGTGCTGGACAGTGTTGCGCTCGCAAGGCCACGATACAAGGAACGGTCGGGGGCGCAAGCGATGCCCGGACGAGAATACGGGGCGCGGGCCGACCCGGGGGGACGGGCGGTTCAGCCTGCCGAGCGTCGGTCTCCTCGCCGTCGCCTTCCGGATGCCGGTGGGGCATTGAAGGCTTTCAACGGCCCGTGATCCGGTCTAGAGGATGGCCATGCTCAACGACGCCATCATCGCTTTCGCGACCTTCTTCGCGACCATCGGCCCGCCCGATGCGGCCATTGTCTTCGCCGCCCTGACCGCCAAGAACACCCCGCGCGAACGGCTGGGCATCGCCGTCAAGGCGGTGCTGGTCGCCGCGCTGATCCTGCTGTTCTTCGCGTTTCTGGGCAAACCGCTGCTGACGTATCTGGGCATCTCGCTGGCCGCGATGCGTACGGCGGGGGGTATCCTGCTGCTGCTGATCGCCATCGACATGGTCTTCGCCCGCAATTCCGGCGCGACCTCCACGACGGAGGAGGAGGAGACGGAGGCGGCGGCGCGCGACGATGTCTCGGTGTTTCCGCTGGCCACGCCGCTGATTGCCGGGCCGGGGGCCATCGGTGTCGCGATCCTGCTGGTGGCGCAGGCGGATGGCGACCCGCGCCAGATCGCGCCGGTGGTCGGCGCGCTGCTGGCGGTGCTGGCGACGACGTTCCTGCTGATGCTGGCGGCATCGCGGGTGCAGCGGCTGCTGGGGGTCACGGGGGTGCATGTGCTGATGCGCGTCATGGGCATCCTGCTCGCGGCGCTGGCCGTGCAGTTCCTGTTCGACGGCATCGTGGAGAGCGGCGTGTTCTCGTGACGCCCCGGTCATGACCGCCGATTTCATCCTGCTGCTGGCACTGGGTGCCATGGCGGGGGGATTCGTCAACGGGTTGGCCGGGTTCGGCACCGCCCTGTTCGCGCTGGGCTTCTGGTTGCAGATCATGGAGCCGGTGCAGGCGGTGCTGGTCGTGCTGGTCATGTCGGTGCTCAGCGGGGTGCAGGGCGCGATCCTGGTGCGCAGGTCGATCCGGTGGCCCCGGCTGGGCCGCTTTCTGGTTCCCGCACTGGTCGGCATTCCGCTGGGCACGGCGCTGGTGGCGTGGATCGACCCGACCCTGCTGAAGCTGGTCATCGCGTCCTTCCTGATCCTCTATGGCCTGTTCTTCGCCTTTCGCAAGGAACTGCCCGACATGACCCGCCGCACCCCCGTCATCGACGGCGGTATCGGGTTCGCGGGCGGGGTGCTGGGCGGATTGGCCGGGCTGTCCGGCGCATTGCCGACGATGTGGTGCGCGATGCGGCCCTGGCCCAAGGCAGAACAGCGCGCGGTGCTGCAACCCTACAACCTCGCGGTTCAGGTCGTCGCGATTGCGGTGTTTCTGGTGCAGGGGGCGTTCACCCGCGATACCCTGCTGATCCTCGCCGTCGCGACCCCCTTCACGCTGGGCGCGGCGCAGGTCGGCCTGTTCATCTTCAAACGGATGGAGGACGCGCAGTTCCGCCGCCTGCTGATCGTGCTGATGCTGGTTTCCGGCGCACTGCTGATGGCGCGGGAACTGGCGTTCAGATGACCTCGTCCGTCCGGTCGTCCGTCTCGCCGTAGCGTTTCAGGGTGGCGGGCCGCGTGCCTTCGTAGGCGGCGGCGAGGCCCGGGGCGATCTTGGCATTTTCCCGCTCGAACAGGCAGTTCCCATCTAGATCGCTGGCCACGATGAACGGTCCCATGCCGCTGCATTCCAGAACCCACATCGCCTGCGCCAGCCCCAGTTCCTCGTTCCAGTGCACCGCCTTGACCGATTGCACCCCGCGTCCCAGCAATGCCCCGGTGCCATAGCCCACGGTGGTCAGATAGATCGCCCCGTTGGGCACGAAATCGCGCGTGTAATCGGCGGAGGTCATCCCCCCCTTGCCGATGATCAGTTTCGCCCCCGTCCGCTCCATCCACGGCCCGATCCACTTCGCGAAGCGGAACGAGGCCGTCGCCGTCACCGCGCCGAGGGTGAAACTGCCATCGTCGTTGATCGTGGCGGCGGGTGAGCAATGAAAGTTCGCCGCGCTTTCGGCGGGCAGTTCCAGCGGGATATTCGCGTTCTGCTCCAGCGCCCGCATGTAGACCCCCTCGCGCGCCGTATAGATCGTGCCATCAAGATACACGACATCCCCGAGACGCAGGGCGGCCAGCGCCTCCGGCGTCGGGGTGGTCGAGAGGGTGACCTTGCGCGGGGCTGCCATGGGTCAGACGATCCCGTCGAGGACATCCGACAAGACCACGCCGACCTCCGCCGCACAGACCGGATGCAGCGTCTCGCGCCAGTCCAGTGCGCGGATATCTGCATATCCGGTTGCGGCGGGTCGGCGATGCACATGGGTCCGGCGATTCTCCAGATCGACGACCCAGTATTCGGCGATGCCATGGGCGGCGTATTGCAGGGCCTTGCGCCTGAGATCCTCGTTAAGCGAACTGTCCGAAATCTCGATGGCCATCACGACATCCGACACATCGAGAAAGCCGGGCTTTGCCCCGATCTTCACAACCGAGATATCGGGGGCGCGCATCGTCGTCTCGCCCAGAAAAACACCGATATCGGTACCGATCCGATAACGACCGTTGAGAAGCGCGAACAATGCCGCATTCAGGGCGGAAAAAGCATAGCCGTGCGGAGACATCGAAGGCGACATGCGGACCAGTACTCCGTCGATCAGTTCAACCGGCCCGATTTCGTCCAGCACCCCGGATGAATACAGGCTCTCGACCGCCGCCCGGTCCAGGCGCGCGAGTTCGTAGGGGGTGCCGTCGAAATCCACGATCTTGTTCATGCATCCAGTATCCGAATTTCGACGGCTTGGCGCAAGGCCATCATTCCGCCGCCTCCCGGTGCGCCTCGCTCCACCCCACCGTTTCGCGGCGTTGATAGGGGGTGAACCAGTCGGGATCGGTGCGATGCTCGACCCGGCCATCGGCATGCACCCGGGCCACGGCCCGGCGGGAGGAGAGGCAGAAGGCGTGCACGCTCATCTGCATGCCGCCAGTGTGGCAATAGCCGACCTCGATATGGCAGTCGACGACCATGGATTTGCCCACGAACCCCATCGCCCCCATGCCGAGGGAGTTGCCCAGCTCCTTGAATTCCATCTCCAGCTTGGCGATTTCAGGGTCCGGGTTGCGGTCGCCGACGGTGCGCAGGCACGCGGCGCGCTTGCCGAGGACCATGCAGGTATCCTTGGACCCGCCCAGCCCGATACCGATGATGGCGGGCTGACAGGCAAGGCCGCGCTTGCCGAACGCGACGAGGCTGTCGAGATAGAACCGCCTGATCCCCTCGATCCCGTCGGACGGAAACAGCATGCGGTAATCCGTGCCGAACAATCCGCCCTTGTGCACGGTGGTCAGGTCGACCCAGTTCCCCTCGCCCGGGGGGGTCGGCTCGTAGCCGTACTCGATCTCCGGCGCGCCGATGCCGACATTGTTGTCGTGATCCGTGCGCCACAGCGGATGCACGCGGTTGGGGCGCAGCGGTACGCCGTTGGTGGCGTTGGCGGTAGCCTGTCTGAGCGCCTGTTCCAGCGCGACCGGCCCCCCCTCGATCACCGCCTCGTTCCCCATCTTCACGTACCAGCGCGGGCACCCCGTATCGCCGCACATTGCGCGCCGATCCTGCTTCGCCGCCTCGTAATTCTCCAGCATCGCCTGCAGCACGAAGGAGGACAGGTCGCCATCCTCTACATCGGCGGTGGCGCGCAAGCCGTCGAGATAATCCTGCGGGATCTCGATGGCGGCCTTGTCCATCAGCGTCTCGGCGGTGGACTGGAGGAGGGCGACGGGGATCATGGGGCGAGGACGTCCGCAAGGGTCAGGGTAAGGCCGGGGAGCAGGAGGGCGGTGATCGGGTCGGCCCAGTCCTGCACGGTGACGGTGCGGTATCCGTCCGGCTCGGGGTGGCGGTGGATATGCAGCTTGCGGTCGTTTACATCGACGACCCAGTATTCGCGAACGTCATGTCGTGCATAATCCCTGGCCTTGGGGCCAAGATCGCGACGCAGCGTGGCGTCCGACACCTCGACAACCAGCTTCAGATCGTCCCCCGCCGCATCATGGGACAATACGCCATCGGGCAGGACGACGAGATCGGGTGTCAGCATCAGGTCGTCGGCGAGGTAGATGGAGGCATCCGTCAGCAGCGTACTCGATGCATCCATCCTCGACCCGAATGCGATGATCATGCAAGTCAATGTGCGAGCGTGGGCATGGTGGACCGGGGACATCTCGATCAGCACTCCGTCGATCATTTCGACCCGGCCATCGATCGGCAGGGCATCGCATGCACGCAGTGCCATCAGCGCCTCGCGATCGAACCGTGCAAGGGGCAGGCTGTCGCCGTCGATTTCCACCATCTTGTTCATGCATCGATTATGGGCGGGGACGGGCGGTCGCGCAAGCGTCTCTACTCCGCCGCCACCATGGTTTCCGGCTCTCCATCGGGCAGCACCGTTTCGCCCGGCTTCACGATGGTAAATTGCACCGGTGCGCGGCCCGTCTCCAGCGCGCCGCCCGCCATGCGCGCCGTCGTGAAGTACGAGGTATCCAGATCGCCTTCCTCCGGAAAATCCTCGCGGAAATGGGCACCGCGAGAGTTTTCGCGGGCCAATGCCGCCTCGGCGATGACTTCGGAGATATCGCACAGGCTACGCAGGTTCAGCCAGTCGTGCCAGGTCAGGTTGAAGGCGCGGGTGGTGTCGTCGACGCCGGTTTCGGCCAGTTCCGCCCCGATCTCGCGCACCCGGCGCAGGCCGCGCTGCAATCCGGCCTCGGTCCGCAGCACGCCCACATCGTCCCACATCGCGTCCTGCAAGGCGGTGCGCAGGATATGGACGTTTCCGGGGCTTTTTGCAAAAGGTTGGCTCGCACGGGCGATTTCGGCGTCCAGCACGGCCTCGTCGGCATCGCGCAGCGCCCCCGTCGCCTCCGCCCCCATCACATCGCCCGCCACCCCGCCATAGACCGTGGAGTTCGCCACCCCGTTCCCGCCCAGACGGTTCGAGCCATGCGCCCCGCCCGCATCCTCGCCTGCCACATACAATCCCGGCATGCCCGTGCGCGTATCCGCATCGACCACCACGCCGCCCATGAAGTAATGCGCGGTCGGCACCACCTCGACCTTGCCGCCCGCCAGATCGAACCCGCAATCGGCGCAGCGTTTGACCATTCCCCTGAACTTCGCGGCCACGTGATCCGGCCCCAGATGCCCCATCGAGATATAGACGCCGCCCTTGGGCGAGGCGTTGGATTTGCGCATCTCCGCATAGATTGCCCGGCTGACGATATCGCGGGTCGCCCGCTCGCCCCGGTCGTCGTAGTCGTACATGAAGCGCTGTTCGGCCCCGTTCAACAGATGGCCCCCCGCGCCGCGCAGCCCTTCCTCCAGCACTGTGCCGGTCATCTTGGTGCCGTCGCCCGCCAGCAGGCCGGTGGGGTGGAACTGCACCATCTCCATATCGCGCAGGGTCAGCCCGGCGCGCAGGGCCATGGCGAGGCCGTCCATCGTCTTGTCGCCCGACGGCGTATGGTATTTGTACATCGTCGGCCCGCCGCCTGTGGCCATCAACACCGCCCTGGCCCGCACGAAGCGAAAGCCCCCCGTCCGCATGTCGATGAACAGGACGCCCGACAGGCCCGAGCCGTCCTTCGCCGGGATCAGGCCGATGGCACGGTGCTCCTGCAACCGCTCAATGGGGCGGGACAGCACCTGTTCCATGAGGCGATTGATGATCTCGATGCCGGTCAGGTCGCCCTTGTGGACCGTGCGGTCATAGGTCTGGCCCGCGAACGCCTTCTGGTGCACCGAGCCGTCCGCGTTGCGATCGAAGAAGCAGCCGATCTCGTTCTCCAGCTCGCGCACCCGCACGACCGCCTGCTCGCACAGCTTCCACGCCATGTCCTGATCCGGCAGCCACTTGCCGCCCCGGATCGTGTCCATGAAGTGCCGTTCGACGCTGTCCCCCTTGCCCAGTGCGACGTTGTAGCCCCCCTGAACCATCCGCGTGCAGCCGCATTTCCCGATCAACCCCTTGACCGCGAGCGTGATCCTGGCATCCGGCGCAGCCTTCTGCGCATGCAGCGCCGCGAACAGCCCCGCGCCACCGGAGCCGAGGATCAGGATATCGGTGTCGTGGCGGTGGAGGGGGGAAACCATTGCGTATTACCCTGTCTCTTCGACCTCTTCGACCTTCATCGTCTCGATCGATGCTCCCTCGGGCAGGGGGGTCATGCCGGCGACCATCATGATTCCCGCAGCCGCTTGCAGCTTCTGCAATATGCGTTCTTCCGGTGTCAGGGTGACGTAGGTTTCGTAATCGACCAATTCGATCATTCTTCTTTCCTCTTCGGTCCTTTCAGGAATTCCTGAGCGAAAGGCGGGAGTGAGGCGAACCCGACCCTGAGCGCATAATCGAACATCCGCTCGCTCTCACTCGGCGGTTCGACCGATATGACGAGTATAACCCATTCGTTGCCGAGCGGGGCAATCAGAAACGCAACATCCCATCCTGATATCTGTCGTACCCTGATGTCGCCGAAATACCGATCTTCTGGAGATTTCGGCATGGTCTTGAGATTTTTCGCGATCGATTCCTGCGTATCAACAGGCACATGCCAGCTTGCGAAGTCGAACTCCGTTTGTTCTGTCGTATGGATGGCGACCTTCAGACGGCGCCTGTCGAATGCACTCATCGGATCGCCCCGAGGAAGAACGAGACGGCGAGAAACCCCGCTCCCGCAACCGCCCCCGCTGCATACGTCTTCTGCCGGGGCGACCAGGGCAGCCATTCCAGCGCCATCAGCCGCAATCCGCC
>ENA-ORXC01001220-ORXC01001220.1-marine-metagenome-genome-assembly--contig:-NODE-1220-length-15622-cov-45.717530_pt1 | contig 15622 bp, 13 predicted proteins | sample MGYA00237865_ERZ511478 | MGnify/ENA metagenome assembly ERZ511478 | reverse complement strand
ACTTGAAGCTCGGTAGGTGTGGTGAGTACAGGGTTTTGGTTTACGATGAGCTCAAAGTTCATTGCCAGGTTGACAAAATCAAACGTAGTACAACCCGTAGTGGCATTCTCTAGACTGTAGTAAATGGTCTGAGGATTGCTGCTGTTTGAAAAAGCAGTTGTGTTAGCAATAGCATTCATCGCTGTGTAATTTCCTACGTTTTCATAATAAGTAACTAGAATATTAGAATCACCGCCCGTAATCTGGGCATCGTTCTCGGTTAGATCAAATTGGGCAGCGTTTGCGATAGGTGAACATTCTTCAAGTGAAGAGATGTTGGGTAAGAAAGTGGGGTTAGGAACAACGGTAAGACGTACGTGCTCTCCAAGACCTACACAACCATTGTCTGTGTCTGCTTCAACTCGTACCCAGATATCTTGAACACCTCCAGCACTTGTATACGTAAGGTTGTTATTATAAGCTGAAGGATCTGCAATAGGATTTACTTCAGACAAAGCTTCTTGTTGTGTTTCATAGTAAGACACGATAACAACTTGCGGAGCAAACGATGCTTCTATAGCTGCTGTAGCTGCAGAAAAATCAAATAAAGCCACCCCATCACTATCTGTATCACATTCCATCTCATCTGCAAATAATGTGCCCGCAGGTATTTGAGAAGCACTAATTATAAGATTTATGGTCCCATCGCGAGAACACCCATTTAAGTTTGTTACCGTAACTCCAATTGCTTCAACAAATGGGTTACTGCTATTCATATAAGCCGTAGGGTCTGGGATAGCCGCCCCAGAAGAATCAAAATATGCAAAGGTTTCATTTGCAGCATTTGTGCTTAACTCACCTTGTGCTTGAGTTAGATTTATGATGCTTACCCCATTCATATCATCATCACACTGGCGTAGCGTCACAGGTGAAGTTAATACTGGTAAAGCATTTACTCGTAAATTTACTGGGGTGATAGAAAAACAACCCGTAAAAGCCGTATTCTCAACACGTGCAAAGATTTGATCATTATTTGGAGAACCTACGTTTTCATAAGCAAGTGGTAATGGATTTGCATTTGCAGTCGCATCAGGACCTGTTGCGTGGTAACTCACCACAAATTGCATAGGGTCAAGTCCATTTAAAATATCGTCATTAAGTGTAGATAGGTCAAAGGTGGCAATACCATTTGTATCATCACCATCTGCCGCATCATCACAAATCTCATAAAGACCTGGCATTGTTGCTACAGGTAACTCTTCTACTATTAAAGGAACTGAAACTAAGCCAAAACATCCTGTAATGTCATTTTCAACCCTAGCAAAAATATCTCCAGTTTGCCCATTATACATATTAGAAGGTACAATTGGACTTATATCCATTTGTGCCTGATTTTGCGTCTCGTAATAACTAACTGTGTGAGTTGCTGGGTCAGCACCATTGAGTATAGTCGTTTCGGATAAATCTAAATTAAAAATAGCAAAACCGTCACTCGGCGCTCCATCACATACAGATTGCGCTGGTGGACTTACAGGCTCTGGAGATTGTTCTGCATCTATACAAATCTCCTGAGTATAAGTACAACCAAAATCATCAACTACTTCATACGTATAGCAGAAAGTTCCTGCTGTTGTAGGCTGCACCGTTATTTCGTTTCCATTAGTAGCAATTATTGTAGGATCTGCTTGCCAACTTTCAGAAACAATTGTTGGTGTGAAAGAAAACTCAACAGGAGTAATAGCAGGGTCAAAAACTAAATTCCAACTAAAAATATACCCATCATCTGCACCTATATTATCAGTTATCCTTATGTTCCACTCGCCGTTTAATGGGCTTCCGATAAAGCCATCAAATGTCTCAAAAGGTCTATATACTCCTGGATTTATAGAGGCAGATGGAGGATTTCCTTCTATCGAAGTTGCTCCCTGATTAAGTAATTGAGTTCCAACCACTGAAAAGCAATACTCAAATCCAGTGCCAGGTACTGTACTTGGATCGTCATTAGGAGCCCCTAAATATAACCCACCACCAGCTTGACTTTGAAGTCGAACAACTGCGCCATTTGGACTAACAAGATCTATATCTAAATCACCTAGATAAGAGTGTTCCATTACCACACATACTTCAACTATATCAGAAGCACTCGTCACTGTTGCTGAGGGGTCAAAACAACCAACTGGTACTGCACTTTCGTAACTAACCCCACTTCCATCTGGCAATTCAGTAAGACCAGCAACCGGAGGTGTACAAAAATCACTAAATGTCGTAGAATTTACTAAGCCTGTTAATACTACTGTTTCATTCGCACAAATTGAAGTTTCTGCCGCACTTGTTCCGGTAAAATCTGGTGTAGTAGACACCTGGACAATTTGCAGTATTTCTTGGGTATTGGAACAGCCAGCACTATCAGTAACACTCAAACGTACAATATAAGCACCAGCGTCAGGGTATGTACCAGTAACTGCTTGACCTGAGGGGGTATCTCCATTTGCTAAATCCCAATTATAAATAGCTCCCGCTCCATCTTGTGAAAAATTAATTTGAGCATCAAAATCAATTACATCCCCTTGACATATTCTTATAATATCATCACTCTCAGGTGGAATATTACTTCCAATATCTCCGGTAATTGTTTGGCAAGGGGCTGAACAAGTAATATTTGCTTCAAAACCAGTATCAACATCTGCTCCATCTGAAACAAACACTAGAGTAAGACAACCTGTTGGATTTGCATCAGTTGCTTGAATAATAAATGTTGCGGCCAAACCGGACCAAGTCACTATTTCAGTTGCAGGGTCGGCAGTGTCACCATCAAAAATTGTCAATGTATCTGCATTATTTTCAGTAGCAAATTCTGTAAAATCAAGCCTTATAGCTTCATTAGCATTTTCTGGACAAAGAGTCAGCGTAAAATTTTCATTATCGCTGTACAAACCAGCACCACCAGAATCTGAAATAGTACCTGAACATTGAGTAAATGTTCCATTTTGCATTACAATATTTTGGGCAAAACCAAAAGATAGGAGACCAAAACAAAAAGCCGTAAAAAATAAATATTTCTTCATCGTAGATTAGTTTTGAGTGTATTTCGTTTGCGCTTTTATCATCAAATAATAATTACTAGAACCAATACGATAAAGACTGGATTGCGAAGTGAAAAATGGCAAATTATATTTAAGTGGGTTAAAAGTAGCAGGGTTGAATAATTCATCTCTTTTAAGAAGTGGGCTATACTTATTAAAAAGCGGTACTTCTGAGAGTGGTTGAGCCTTATCAATTACATCTGACGACTCAAAAAAGAATAATCTCTCACTCAACATTTTTTTAAGAGCATAGAATCTGGCTGGATTGTCAATTCGCGCCTGTTTTCCATTTACAGAGTATACCTCATTAATATATTGTTCAAATTTTGCTTCTTGCACATATATATAGCTAGATGCACTATTTTGACAGAAAACTTGAAATGACTGTAGTAAGAACGCAGAAAGAGCGAGAAGACGTAGGATTTTCATCATAGATATGTTTAAGAGGTGAAAAATAGCATTTTTTTGCCAAAATTCTGTTAATCAAAGGCGGTTTTGTAGTCAATATATTATTCCTAGTTAAAAAAAAAGTCTGCGCTATTAGCTACAGACTTTTTTTTTAACTAGGAATAATGTTACTTCTTAAAAACTTTGACATTTTTCACATTCCCATTAGTATATTTTATACGACAAATAAGCAAACCCTTAATATCACTGTAAACAGAAACTTTCATTTTATTGTTGTAATCCGATTCTATAATTTTACCTGAAATATCATAAACTTCTATATCCAATACTTTATCATTACTATAGTCGACAATATTAAAATCGTGTAAAATAGGATTTGGATATATCTCAATTGCAGAACTTTTATTGTTTCTTGTAGGGAAGCAGTCCACTTCAATTGAAGTCGAGGCATAGCAACCTCCTGTTGAATAATAATCAACTGTATTTAATCCAAAATTATAGTCTCCATTTTCTGTGTAAGAAAAAGTATTCAACCCAATTTCAAAGTCAACAAAACCTTGATACCAACGACTAATAAAGCCATTTGTATCAGGAATGTCTATTGTATAACTTCCACAAGATCCAGATACTGGCTGAATTGACTCAATAGCCTCTTGTACATAATTTTCACAACTAGGATGATCGTAACAGTCTATTACATTATCTAATTTTCGAGAATAGCATAAACTACCATTTTTATAGATTTCCAATACTCCTGTCATAATACCATTATAAGGATACAAATCAAATGTTGTTTCCCCAACACTAAGCACCTTCCAATCATTTGCATCGGTTCCTCCTGACACAGTGTATCTTGCAAATCTGATTTTTAAATCGGGATCAGCACAATCTGGTACCGTCATTGAATATTCCGCACAATTTCCAGTAGTACTAAATGAATTCCATATACTAAGGCCTAGATCTTCACAATCCTCACAAAAGAAAGAACAATCATCTACAACAATTGTTCGCTGCTTAATAAATGAAGTACAAATATCACCATTGACAACAGCTCTTATCGCGATTACTTTTACTCCCTCGACATTATAGCTGTGAGATGCACTTTGAAAATTCGATATTGATGTATCAGCATTAAAAACCCCATCATAATTAAAATCAATTTCCATTGCAGTTACATTGTTATTTGCGCAGTTGGCACTAATAAATGGATAATTTATTGTTACTACAGGACAACTATAATTAAAGAATTGATTTGATAATGCAATATTAGTATTTGTTTCCATAGCATCACACTCATTACAATTCTCAATTTGAGCAATAAGTGATTGAAAGGATAAAAGAAAAAACAAAAAAAAGTAAGAAAATTTAATTTTCATAATTGGTTGATTGATTGATTAAATTACAATATAACTATATTTAGACTAATAACCTATAATATTTTAACCATCGTTAGTAGGCAAGTCATCTCCATAGCTTCCTTAACATCGTGTACTCGCAGTATACGTGCACCTTTACTTATTGCCACCGTATTAAGAACAGTCGTGCCATTAAGGGCATTATCTGCTGTCACATCTAAAGTTTTATAAATCATAGATTTACGAGAAACACCTGCTAGCACGGGTACTTCAAAAGCCTCAAGCAAGTCAAGGTTATTGAGTAGCTCAAAACTTTGCGCTGTAGTTTTTGCAAAGCCAAAACCAGGGTCTATAATAAGGTCATTAATCTTATGACTTTTTGCCACTGCAACTCGCTCTGAGAAGTAGTACATCACCTCTTTAAGAAAATTATCATAAGTGGTAAGTTGCTTCATAGTTTGAGGCGTCCCACGCATATGCATCATTATATATGGCACCTGTAATGCCCCTACGACAGCCATCATATCATCATCCAGCATCCCAGCACTTATATCATTTACAACAGCTGCACCTGCCTCAATTGCTTTTTTTGCTACGCTTGCGCGAAAGGTGTCTACGCTTATCACAATCTCCGGAAAAGTAGTAACTAACTGCCTTACCACCGGTATAAGCCTGCGCTCCTCCTCCTCTACCGAAATATCTGTCGCACCAGGTCTAGAGCTATATGCACCTACATCTATAAACGTAGCGCCATCGCTAAGCATCACCTCTACCTGACTTATGGCAGCATCTATATCACCATACTTTCCTCCATCATAAAAGCTATCTGGTGTGAGATTGAGAATACCCATCACCTTTGGTGTGGTGAGTTATATTTATTATAAAGCGGCATTTCTGAGATTGGCTGAGCCTTGTCATTTATATCTAATCCCTAAAAAAAGGATAACCTCTCACTCAATTTTTTTAAGAGTAAGAAATTGGGCTGAATTGTCAAATAACGACTCTTTTCCGTTTACAGAATATGCATTACTAATATATTGTTCAAATTTGCTTCTTTCAAAACATAGAGCTTGATACACTATTTTAACAAATAACTTGAAAATGACAGGAGTAAGAAGGCATTTAAAACAATAAGACCTAAGATTCTCATTATTATAAAAATAAAGCATAAACCTATTTAAATAACTTAAAAAATCTTACATTGTATTTTTTTAATCATCAATTCATCAAATCATTATGAAAATTTTATTTCCATTTATTATTGTTTTATATTTCTCTACTTCCGTAAATCAAAATGCTCTAAAACAATCACCTTCAGCTGTTCAATTTGAAAATCACCAACAAAGCCCGTGCTTTTTTTCACTTAACCCAAATTTTTCTGCAACAACAACCAATTTCACAACAATAATAAATTGGGATTTTGGCACTCCATTGTCATCAACAAATTTAGCAAGCCCTAAATCTCGCATTGAAATAAGAGAATATAAATCTTCTCAATTTTGCATTGATCAAACGACTGGGCCTTTATATGGAAGCTATTCATTTAACATCCCAAATGTAATTGAAAACCCTATTGGAACACTCTCAGTAACCGTAAATGAAGATTATTTCAAAAAGTGTTTTGAGTGGAGAATTTTCACTTATTCAAAATATAAAGATGAAGATGGTAATTTTGGATATTGTGAAAACTACACTGAATGGCAATACCACAGCACATTATAAGTAAAACAGAAATCAAATTATATTTTTGTTAGTTAATAGATGCTAGAATTATCACCTCCATAGCTTCCTTAACATCGTGTACTCGTAGTATACGTGCACCTTTACTTATTGCCACCGTATTAAGAACAGTCGTGCCATTAAGGGCATTATCTGCTGTCATATCTAAAGTTTTATAAATCATAGATTTACGAGAAACACCTGCTAGCACGGGCACTTCAAAAGCCTTAAGCAAGTCAAGGTTATTGAGTAGTTCAAAACTTTGCGCTGTAGTTTTTGCAAAGCCAAAACCAGGGTCTATAATAAGGTCATTAATCTTATGACTTTTTGCCACTGCAACTCGCTCTGAGAAGTAGTACATCACCTCTTTAAGAAAATTATCATAAGTGGTAAGTTGCTTCATAGTTTGAGGCGTCCCACGCATATGCATCATTATATATGGCACCTGTAATGCCCCTACGACAGCCATCATATCATCATCCAGCATCCCAGCACTTATATCATTTACAACAGCTGCACCTGCCTCAATTGCTTTTTTTGCTACGCTTGCGCGAAAGGTGTCTACGCTTATCACAATCTCCGGAAAAGTAGTAACTAACTGCCTTACCACCGGTATAAGCCTGCGCTCCTCCTCCTCTACCGAAATATCTGTCGCACCAGGTCTAGAGCTATATGCACCTACATCTATAAACGTAGCGCCATCGCTAAGCATCACCTCTACCTGACTTATGGCAGCATCTATATCACCATACTTTCCTCCATCATAAAAGCTATCTGGTGTGAGATTGAGAATACCCATTACCTTTGGTGTGGTGAGATCTATTAGCTTTCCGTTGCAGTTTATGGTCATTATAGGTTAACGTTGTTTAGATGTAGTTAATTTATATACAGTAGTATCACTTATAAAGTCTCGAGGTATAGACTACCTCTAGTCTCTAGCCCCGATTGCCGTGTAAATCCCACAGCTGGCTGGTGCAACCGCCGCGAGGAATTGCAACAAAAAGCGGGATACTCCCCCAAAAGTACACCATAAATTGTGTGCTTCAAAAAGATAGTACACTTCTCTCTTTATAAGGCAAGGGGTATTTCTTATATTGAAGTTTTTAACCGAAATTTACCAAAAATCAAAAGAAACCCTATGGCCGATACGTCTGCGCAATATGATGCGGTAATCACTCAATGTAGAGATTTGTATATAAAAAAAATGAAGGATTACGGGAGTGCGTGGCGCATACTGCGCTTGCCATCTCTTACAGATCAGATTTTTATAAAAGCACAACGCATACGTGGCTTACAGCAAAACGAGGTGCAAAAGGTAGATGAGGGACAGCAGTCTGAGTTTATAGGCATTATAAATTACTGTGCGATGGCACTAGTAAACCTAGAGCGTGGTGTGGTAGAGCAACCCGACCTCGAGCTTGAGGAGGCTGTAAAGGCTTATGATGAGAAAATTGCACTCACAAAACAGTTAATGATGGATAAAAATCACGACTATGGTGAGGCCTGGAGAGATATGCGTGTGAGCAGCCTTACTGATCTTATATTGCAGAAGCTGTTACGTGTAAAACAGATAGAGGATAATAAAGGTAAAACACTGGTGTCTGAGGGGATTGATGCAAATTATCAAGATATGATAAACTATGCGGTGTTTGCAATGATACACTTAGGAGAGGCTTAATATTTATTACTGACTACAGATATATTAAAAACGACCAAAGCTTTTTTATGATGAAGGTACTTACACACATAGCACGCTTTATAGTAGGTGCTTTGTTTATTTTTTCTGGTTTTATAAAACTTAATGACCCGCTTGGGTTCTCATATAAACTTCAAGAATATTTTAGCGCAGAGGTGTTAGGGCTAGAGTTTTTATCTCCTTATGCACTGCTTATCTCCATCATACTGGTTGTAGTAGAGGTGTTACTGGGTATTGCACTGCTCGTAGGTTTTAGAAAGAAAATCACCTTGTGGCTGCTGTTTGCGATGATTGTATTTTTTACATTCCTCACGTTTTACTCGGCTTACTTTAATAAGGTGACAGATTGTGGGTGTTTTGGCGATGCGATACCGCTTGTGCCTTGGGAGTCTTTTGCAAAGGATGTGATACTGCTGGTATTGATTCTTTTCTTAATGATTAACCAGAAACACATTAAACCACTCTTCTCAAAACTTATAAATGCATCGCTTGTTTTTATATCATTTTTAGGATGTATGTTTTTTGGTATGCACGTACTTGAGCACCTACCGTGGCTAGATTTTAGAGCATATAAAGTAGGGTCTAATATTGCAGAGGGTATGGTGGTACCAGAAGGAGCACCAGAGGCGACCTTTGAGTATCAATGGACCTTTCTTGTAGATGGTAAAGAAGAGGTAATCACTACAGATGGTGGGTATCCAGAGGTAGATGGCACATACGTATCTTATGAAGTAGTACAAACTAGTGAGGGATATGAACCACCTGTGCACGACTTTACTATAGAGCGTGACGGCAGGGATTATACAACCACTTATCTTGAGAAAGAAAATCTAATCGTAATCATTGCCTATAATTTACTCAACACAGAACCTCAAGGTTATTACAACATACGTAATATAACAGAAGAGGCTATACGCAAAGGGTATAATGTAATAGGGCTAAGCTCATCTGCCCAAGACGCCGCAGATGCTTTTGTACAAGAAAACAGATTGCCTTTTAAGTTTTTCTTTACAGATGAGACGGTACTTAAAACCATTGTACGCGCAAACCCTGGTATTGTGAGTATGCATAAAGGAACCATTCTTCAAAAATTGCATTACAATGATGCAGAAGATTTACGACTTGTACCACAAGAAAATAGTAAACCAGAAATGGACTTTGCTCTCAAGTACGAGCTAGACAGTATTGCATATCTTGACCAGAAGTACCGCAAACTAATGTATCTATCTGAAGGTCCAGAAAAAATAGCAGAGGCTAAAAAAGCAGGTGTAGCCCCAGAAGAGTTGCAAGGCTTTTTATGGAAACAGCAGGAACTACTAGACAGCATAAATTTACAGCGGGTAGAACGCATACTTACTACATCTGGTTATCCAGGTAAAAGCATTGTAGGAGAACCTACAAACACCGCAGCCTGGTATGTCGTGCAGCATTCTAATAAAATAGACACTTATCTAGACACTATAAAGGAAGCTGGAGCAAAGGGAGAATTACCTATGCGCCTCGTTGCAATGATGGAAGATCGTTATCTCTCACAGCAAGACCTCCCACAAGTATATGGAACGCAAGGCGTAAACTATGGGTCTGGTGATTTTATGTGGCCTGTAAAAAACCCAGAAGAGGTAAATGCAATGCGTGCTCAAGCAGGTTTTACACAAACTATTGAGGAGTATGCACAAGCACTCTTTGGTGAAGGCTTTGAGTATAAGGCGATTTCTCTAGAAGATGCGCTTGCTATAAAACAAGGAAAACTCACTCCTAGTGATATAAAATAACTTGGTCAAGCAACTTATATATAAACTAGGCTATGCACTTCTCACCTTATGGGGAGTTGTGACGGTTATCTTCTTTTTATTTACGGTACTACCCGGTGATCCCGCTCGTATGATGCTAGATCAAAATGAAGACCCAGAACAACTAGCAAAGGTGCGTGCAAAGTATGGTTTTGATAAGCCTGTAAGTACTCAGTATGGGTATTACCTCAATGACTTGTCACCATTATCTTTTCACGCAAGTGATCATACTAACTACACGTCTCTCACTTCTGGAAAGTATAGCGCTACTCCCCTATTTACGATAGGTAACACTACTGTGGTGTTAAAATATCCATACTTACGAGAAAGCTTTCAGAAAACGGGTAAACCGGTCACTCAGGTTATTGGAGAAACGCTACCTAACACTATTGTACTGGCCGTAAGCGCCATACTTATAGCGATAGTTATTGGGATTATACTCGGTATTATTTCGGCGCAAATGAGGGACTCTTGGGTAGATAAAACCATACAGATTGTGAGCACCCTAGGGATGAGTGTCCCTAGTTTTTTTAGTGCTATTTTGTTTGCTTGGCTATTTGGCTATGCATTGCACTCCTTTACTAATCTTAATATGACGGGTAGTCTGTATGAGATGGATGATTTTGGCGAAGAGGTACACATACGCTGGAAAAACCTCATATTACCAGCCCTTGTTTTAGGCATACGCCCACTAGCAGTTGTGATACAACTTATGCGCAACTCACTTCTTGAAGTATATAATCAAGAGTACATACGTACCGCCCGTGCAAAAGGGCTTAGCACCTACCAGATTATTAAAAACCACGCTATTAAAAATGCACTCAACCCTGTTGTAACCGCTATTTCTGGGTGGTTTGCATCTATGCTAGCCGGTGCTGTTTTTGTAGAATATATCTTCGGGTGGAACGGACTAGGAAAAGAGATAGTAGATGCGCTCAATACGTTAGATCTCCCTATTATTATGGGAGCTGTACTGGTGATTGCAACCCTATTTGTTATCATTAATATCTTAGTAGACTTTGTATATAAATGGCTAGACCCAAAGGTAAAACTGGGATAATAGAACATTACCTTACGAAAACGGTATCGTGAAAACTACGTTAACCGCACCCCAAACTTCAATTACGGGTGTTATATTTGTTATGATGAGTACGCTTTCGCGAAAGCGTAATAACAACCCTTATTAATCACTTTGATAAGCTCATCTATAATCACATACAACTAACAAGCTACTACCCTAGCGCCGAAAAATATACATAATGAGAAAACACATCGTTGCCGGAAACTGGAAAATGAACAATGACCTTGCTGCCACAGCTGGTCTCATCACAGACTTAAAACGCAAAGTAAATAATGGTGATGCAGAGGTTATTATTGCTCCTACATACATTAATTTACATAGCGCCTTTGAGAGTCTAAGCGATAGTAACATCACAGTAGCCGCACAAAATATGCACCAGGCAAAAAGTGGAGCTTACACTGGTGAGATCTCTGCAGCGATGCTTAAAAGTGTGGGGGTAAATACAGTAATTTTAGGTCATAGCGAGCGTCGTGCTTATTTTAATGAAGGAGATGAGCTTCTTACAGAAAAGGTAAATGCTGCCCTTGAAAACGAGATGCGAGTGATATTTTGTTTTGGAGAAGAGCTAGAAGATCGCAAGGCTGGCAACCAAGAAAAGGTTGTAGAGAGCCAGCTCAAAAACGCACTTTTTCATCTTGATGCTTCGGCTTGGTCTAGTATCGTACTAGCATATGAGCCAGTATGGGCAATAGGTACAGGAGAGACTGCCTCACCAGAGCAGGCACAAGATATGCACGCGTTTATAAGAAAAACAGTTGCAGAGACCTATAACGAAGAAGTAGCAGAAAATGTAACTATACTTTACGGAGGATCTGTAAAACCTGGTAATGCAAAAGAGATTTTTGGCAAGCCAGACGTAGATGGAGGCCTCATAGGTGGTGCATCGCTTAAGGCAGATGACTTTTTTGAAATTGTAAATGCTTTTGCTTAAAAGCAGCCACATTTTATCATAAATAGGAATGCGCTAGCCATCGCGGCTGGCGCATTTTTATTTTATATCAATTGGTATTAGTATTTTAGAGCTAAATCTTATTGTAATGAAAATACTTACGCTCGCTCTACTTATAATGTTAACTACCTCAAGCTGTGCTGCTCAAACTACTAGTGAGACTGCCACAAACCGTGATGGCTCACTCGCCCTCTTTAAAAACAAAAAAGAAAGCAACGCCATTTATGTGACTAAAAGTGGCAATATGGGCATAGGCAAAAAGAAGCCTACAGATAAGCTAGAAGTAAACGGACGCATACACGCTCGCTCTGTAAAAGTAGATCTAAAGGAATGGGCAGATACTGTTTTTGAAGACGGGTATGATTTAGCCCGCTTACGCGAAATTGAGAACTACATAAACACAAATGGGCATCTGCCAGAAATCCCCTCTACCGAAGAGGTACTTAAAAACGGGATAGAACTAGGTGAGATGAATAGATTACTCCTCAAAAAAGTAGAAGAACTCACACTACACCTCATACGCCAAGAGAAACAAATAGAACAAGCACTAGATAAGGTCGCAACGCTCGAAAAAGAAATAGCTACGATTAAAAAATCATAGGTATGAAGCGGCTAGTCATCATCATACTTATTGCTTTCTCTTACACCATTACGGCACAAGAGGACAGATTTTATATAAGAACTGTTTCAAATGCTATAGAAATACCTGTACAAACACAAGACTCTGTTGTTACGTATACAGGAGATGACTTGCGTTTAAAAACGCTTTTTGAAAAACACGATGTAAAGGTTTTTAGAAGAGGGTTTAAATATGCCACTCGCGATAAGCTCAAGCGCACCTTCTTTGCTATTGCCGCTACACCTGCCTTTCAGCAAGAGTTAAAAATGATTGCTCCAGATATATTTGAGTTTTCTGAAAGCATAACGGCTCAAAAACTACAAATCTATGAGCCTAATGATTATGGAGTAACAAGTACAACAGGGCAAAATCTGGGCTCATCTTTATTATTTGACTACTATGACTTTATGGGAGTACCCCAAGCCTGGTATTACACAACGGGTTCTCCAGATGTGCACATTGGTATTTCTGATGGATATGTAGATCCAGAAGACCCAGAGTTTGCTGGTAAACTTACAATGGTAAAAAAAAGCAGCCTCTCTAGTGGTCACGGTTATAATATTGCCGCAATTGCAGCTGCTCAAGGTGATAATGCCTATGCTGGTGCAGGTGTATGTTATGATTGTAGTATAAAAACCACAACTTATGGAGATTTTAAAGAGTTTAATCAACTACTAGAACTTGCGAGAAGCGGCGTGAAAGTAATAAACTGCAGCTGGGGAAGTCGCACTTATTACGAGACCGCTCAAGAGGCAATTAATGAGATGCGAGATCTAGGGACCATTATTATATCTGTACCCCATAATACACCTTATAGTAAAACCAACGGAACACAATTAAGATACCCAGGCGCCTATGAGCACGTACTATCTGTAGGTAGTGTGCAACATAAATATGATACTATAGAAGATGGTCTCAACATAGAAGAAAAGAATGGTAAATATTATGCCGAAAAACAACAGTATCACCTCTCCCGCACAGGAGGATTTGCAAATAATGACCCAAAAGACACCTATAGACTGTACTTAAGCTCTACAAATAATCTTGACGCTACAGTAGATATTGTGGCACCGGGTAATGACATCTTTCAGTATTACAAGTTTCAAAAAAATGGAGAGATTGCTTACAATCCTTATCAAGCTACCTCACCCGCAGCACCACTAGTAACCGGCACTATAGGTCTTATGCTCTCTGTAAACAATGACTTATCTGTAGATGAGATGAGTAGCATTATAAAACTCTCTGCTACAAACATAGATCACATTAAGGCTAACGAGCCGCTACGTGGACTCTATGGCGCAGGTTCTTTACACACTGGCAGAGCAGTAAAAATGACACACGAGATGCTGCAACCAGACAGCTATACGCTTTTAGAAAATCAAAACTTTACAAGATGGAATTTTAGCTTACGAGCTCCTTATAAAGTACTTATAAGAAATGAGCAATTTAGAGAAGCTGCCCGAGTAGATTTTACTGCAAAAGAAGAGATTCTCATCGATACAGAAACCGTATTTTTGCCCGATGTAAATGGATCTATACTTCTCACCATAGACCCAGAAGCAACATACAACTTACAAAAAAACAACTAATGACTCCCATCTACCTAGGCTACACATTTACTATAGAACCACGTGACCCTGCTACAGAAATTCTCATTGCAGAGCTAGGCTACGCAGGTTTTGAAAGCTTTACAGAGACCTCTACCGGTGTAATTGCATACATACAGAAGCAAGAGGCGTTTCCAGAAGGTGAGGTACACTTTGACCAACTACTCAATGATATACAGATTTTAAATTCTCAAGAATTTAAAATCACATATACTGCAGAAGAGATAGAGCAAGTAAACTGGAATGAGGAGTGGGAAAAGAATTTTGAACCTATAGAAGTAGATGGTAAATGTGCCGTGAGAGCGCCCTTTCACAAAAAAACAGACGTAGCCTTTGATATCGTAATAGAGCCAAAAATGTCTTTTGGGACCGGCCATCACGAGACTACCCATATGATGATCAAGCACCTTCTTAAACTTGATGTTACAGGTAAGAAAACACTAGATATGGGATGTGGAACAGGCGTGCTTGCTATACTTGCAGAGATGCGTGGCGCACAACCTATAGATGCTATAGATATAGACAACTGGTGCTACCTTAACACTATAGAAAATGTGGAACGTAACAACTGTAAACACATCACCACTTATGAGGGAGAAGCCTCTTTACTTAGTGACAAAAATTACGACATCATCATCGCAAATATAAATCGCAACATATTACTAAGTGACATCCCTACCTATGCTAGCTGTCTTCCCGAAGATGGAATTTTATTATTAAGTGGATTTTATACAGAAGATATTCCGCTTATTTCTGAAAAATGCAATGAACACGGACTTTATTTCGTTAGTAACTACGAGCGCAATAATTGGGTCGCTTGTAAGTTTGAGAAGCGAGGCTAGACACAGTTAGAGAGTTGATAATATTATGTTAGAATTACGCTTTCGCGAAAGCGTAAACCCACAAAATTTGTAAATTTGTAGCAAAAATCTTAATGATATGAGCAATCAAGAAAAATATCAAGAAGAACTAGACATCTTAACCGAAGAATCACCGGCACACGAGATTATACTCTATAATGATGATGTAAATACCTTTGATCACGTGATCAATACACTCATCTATGCTTGTGATCACGAAGAAAATCAAGCACACCAGTGTGCACTACTGGTACATTATAAAGGGAAATGCTCTGTAAAGTCTGGCGATTACAAAGATTTAGAGCCTCGTTGTTCTAAACTTTTACAAGCGGGACTCAGTGCAGAAATTGTATAAAATCATTCCTCAGAATTAATCACAAAAACTATTGCGCTCCCGTAGCGCATTTGTTATTTTTGCGAGGCAAATTAAGCATCTTAAACGAAGATTATGAATCTACACGAATATCAAGGAAAAG
>ENA-ORXC01001219-ORXC01001219.1-marine-metagenome-genome-assembly--contig:-NODE-1219-length-15623-cov-3.657918_pt1 | contig 15623 bp, 18 predicted proteins | sample MGYA00237865_ERZ511478 | MGnify/ENA metagenome assembly ERZ511478 | reverse complement strand
TCTGCTGACGCTGTTGTGATTTCAGATACTACCTTTATTAAAGAAGGCTTACCTGCGATTTGTACATCTTTACGTGGGGCCCTTGCGATGGAGGTGAAGGTGAAAACAGCGAATACGGATCTCCATTCTGGCGTGTACGGCGGTGGGGTTCCAAACGCAGTTCATTCCCTTGTTCGTCTACTCGATAGTCTTCACAGCGAAGATGGCGCCATTACCGTGGATGGATTTTACGAAGGTGTGCCAGAACTTACAGAGGAATTGAAAGAAGAAATCGCTCAGATTCCGTCCGATGATGAAGGAATGAAGCAAGAGCTCGGATTAACTTCTTTATTTGGAGAAAAAGGATTCACTTTCAAGGAACAGACGGGTGTTCGTCCAACGCTTGAATTGAACGGGATTTCAGGTGGATACCAAGGTGACGGCATTAAGACAATCGTCCCCTCAGAAGCCACAGGTAAAATTAGCTGTCGTCTCGTCGGAGATCAAGATCCACAACAAATTTATGAACGTATCGAAAAACACCTTCTTGATCATCAACCAGTCGGTACAACCATAACCGTAAATCAATTTATTCAGGCCCGTCCCGTCTCGCTTGATTCAAACGATCCGATGATTCAAAAAGCGGCTGATGCTTATGAAAAGGTATATGGCGTGCGTGCTCTCTTTCCTAAAGAAGGTGGATCGATTCCAATCGTTGAAGTATTTGCTCGCGTTCTTGAAGCGCCTGTTGTGCTCATGGGCTTCGGACTTCCATCAGAAAATTTACATGCGCCTAATGAACATTTTCATATTGATAATTTCACAAAAGGCATCGAAACCGTTTGTACGTATTTCAAGTCACTTTCATAGTGGCTTTTCATACGCTATCGTCAAACTTATGTTCATGCCACGTTTAAATACACTAGTATTGCTATAATGATTTTAAAATAAGCGGCACCTTCCTCCCTTACGCAGGAGTTGAGATGCCGCTTATGTTCATTTTTAACTTAGTTAATTTTCGCCAAGGTCATCAGGAGCTCCGTCTTTTAAATTGACCAACTAGATAAGCGGTAGTGTAATCCAAAAGGTGTGAGTCTCTCCCTCTGACTTTAATCCAATCTGCCCTTGATGGTGTACAATAATTTCTTTGGATATCGCAAGTCCAAGTCCTGTTCCGCCTGTATTATCTCTTTCGCGTGAAGAATTTGCACGATAGAACCTTTCAAAAATTCTATCTTTTTCTTGAATAGGAATTACTTGTCCAGGACCGGAGATCGATAGCCTATAGTGACTTTCTACTAATTCTCCTTTTATCATTATTGGTCCTGTTCCTTGATAGTATCTAATTGCATTATCAATTAAATTACTGACCACCTGCGAAATTCCCTCAGTAGAAACATTCACTGTACCAGATTCAGTCTGTACCTCCACGTTAATTCCTGCATTTTCTAATGACCAACGAAACATTGCAACCGATTGATGTATTAGAAATTGCATATCGATTGGTTCTTTCTCGGTATACGTCTGTTTAGATAGATAATCCCATTCCTTCACTTGTTCAAGCTGTTCCACCATGTGAATAAGTCGTTCCGATTCCTTCTGAAGAGAATGGTATATTTGTTGATCTCCTTCAATCACACCATTTTTCAAAGCACCCAAATAACCGTTCAAATTAGCTAATGGGGTACGAAATTCATGTGAAAAATCCAAAACCAGCTCTTTTCTATGTTGTTGCATCTCTTTTAATTGTTTCACCAGATCATTAAAATGACCAATTAATTCTCCAACTTCATCTCTCGTATTCACAATAATGGGGTTGGGATAATGACCTGCTTTCATTCTTTTCGTTGATTCAATTAGCTCTTTTAACGGTCGTATGATTTCCTTTACCAAGCGATAATGTATTAAACTTCCAATTAAAATGGCAGCTATACTAAATATCCATAAATATTGAAAAAGAATGGAGTTAAATAGTTGCTGTTTCTGGTCATTCCACGATCCCAATCCATTAGCCAAAGAACAGGCAGTATGATAGATCGCCCAACTGCTTAATGCGATAAATATACCAACGACAATGACATTAACAAATGTCAGACGTAATAAAAGTTTATTTGGTAGGAAGGTCTTTGCTCGTTTATTATTCCACAACAAATTTATACCCCATTCCTCGAACTGTTTGAATACGTTCAGGAATACCAGGATTAACCTCAATTTTCGCCCGTAGTTTCTTAATATGGGCATCAATCGTCCGATCCATAACCGTTTTATCGACATAGGGGTATAATTGTAAAATCAAATCTTCTCTTGATCTAACAACATTTGGGTTTTCCATAAAATGATAGAGTAGATTGAATTCGTGTTTTGTTAAGTTTATCTGTTTATCGTAAAGAAATACCTCACCGTTTCGAGGTTTGATACATAACCCTTTGTAAGTGACTTTTTGACAAAACTGTCCCGTACGTCGCAAAACAGCCTCAACGTGAGCAAGAAGTTCTTCTGGATCGAACGGCTTCGTCAAATAATCATCTGCCCCTATTTTTAATCCCTTGATTTTATCCTCTGTTCGCGCTTTGGCTGATAGCATAATAATCGAAACCTCATTCCGTTCTTGTTCCCGTACCCACTTGCAAAATTCCTCACCAGGTAAAAGGGGTAACATTAAATCAAGAACGACTAGACACGGGTGGTGTTCTAAGAAAACATTTTTCGCTAATTCACCGTTTGCAGCTTCTACTACCTCATAGCCAGCATTTTTCAGATAGATCGCGATAAGGTTTCGAATCATTTGATCATCTTCTACGACTAAAATTGTCTGTTTCACCAAACTCACCTCTTGGCTATTGTACTATATGAAAGACTATTTCATCTTTTCATATTCCTGTATCATGAGGTCATAATTTAATGCACCCATTGCAACGAATTGGATTCGACCATTTGAATCGATCATATATGAAGTTGGATATGCACTCACTTGATACGTATTAGAAACATCAGAATTCTCATCCATCACAACTGGAAAGGTCATTCCGAATTCTTTCACAAATTCTTCCACTCCTTCAGTACTCTCTTCTGTTTCTGTGAGGTTTACGGCTAAGATCTCGACATCTTTTTTCTCGTACAGTTTTTGAAAATCAGGAATTTCTGCTCTACAAGGAGGACACCAGGTAGCCCAGAAGTTCACGATTACTCGTTTCCCTCTATAATCAGATAATTGCACCGCTTCTCCATTTAACGTTTGCAGTTTGAAGTTAGGAGCAATCTGCCCTTTATTTATCCCAACATCATTTGATTCTACTAAATCATCACCTTCAACCGCTTGAGTTGAAAGTTGAGAGTCGGCTACCTGATCACTACTGCTATTTTCTCCTTCAGCGTCATCAGTAGAGCTAGTAGAATCATATACCGCCCAACCAACCATACCTATAACAACGATAATAAGAAGTGTTCTTCTCATTCCTCATCCCCCTTTATCCTAATTCTGATAACCATGTATTTTGTACTAAATCAAGCAGAAAGCCGGTTATTCGAGGCAATAGCCCCAAAAATAATACCAATCCCATAAGAATCATGATCACAGCACCGAACTTCATAATGACCTCACTATGTCGAACGATCCATCTGGTAGAACCGAGAAAGAATGTTAAAACAATAAAAGGTAGAGAAAATCCAATTACATACATCACCGTATAAACGATGCCATGCCCTGGATTACTTGCTGCCAATAATAGAATTGATCCAAAAATAGGGCCGATACAAGGAGTCCAACCAGCAGCAAAACCAAGCCCTACAAAAAAAGTGCCAAGGTATCCAACCGGTTTTTTAGAGTAGCGAATACGTCTTTCTTTCATTAAAGCTGGAATCGTTATCCATCCTGCAACAAAAAATCCCATGAGGATAATAAAAATTCCCGCAAAACGCTGAATTAATAAACCAGAGTCACCTAGTAATAAGTTTTGAACCCATTGACCTAATAATGATGCACTAGCACCTAAACTAATAAAGACAAGTGATACGCCTAATAAGAAAAATAACGAATGGCTCAATAATTGACTACGAATCTTCGAATTCTTATTTCCTTGCAACTCCTTCACACTAATTCCAGTTATGTACGACAGGTAGGCTGGAAAAATTGGTAATACACAGGGAGATAAAAAAGATAAAGCTCCTGCTCCCATTGCGAGGAACAGACCTACAAGTAGAGCTGTATCTGCTTCAATTCCAACCACGTCTTTCCCTCCTTCTCTTATTTATGATGATGAACATACTAATTAAGTAATATAATCCAACAAACCATGGAGTGATTATATAACCAAACAAAGTTACTATTGGTTGAATGAAATCTAGTAACACCATTCCTCCTGACCACGCCGTTATCGTCACGATGAGTAGCGTAGAGGATGCTATTTTTTCCCGCAAGCTAATGAATAAGACGAGGAGAAAACCAACAACAATTAAGGTTTCATAAGTATAGGCATTACTATTCCAAAACATTTGGATAAATTCATATGCAAATGCCATTACTAATAAAACAAATACAAGAGATTCTATAAAGTGGGGCTTGTTTTTAGACGGGTACTTGGATTTCAAGAGATTGACAAGTGTACTAAGTAGAATCGCAAAATAAAAAGCATGTGAATTACTCGGGTAAGCTAATATTGCCAGTGGATCTTTAATAAACAGAGAAAAATTTAAAATTATTTTCCCCATCCAAATGTAGAGAATAAAATTAATCAGTTGTGACACGATTTCTTCGATATGTTCTCTTCTCTTTTGCTTCGATAGATCACTTATCACATAGAAGGTTCCAAGGCCGATCAGTAGACTTAAACTAAAGATGCCAATTGATATTAATTTGCTTGCATTCACCATCCGTCGTTCCTCCATTTAACTGTATCTAAGAATTTAGTATAAGTAGGTTATATGAAAATTTGATGAAATTATTTCACCGTTAGGATAAACGCCCATATTCATTGTATGGATTTTAGTAACACTATGATAAGCTATAAAGAATCTAGTCTATCTTTCTTTTCTGTATGCGAACACGATTTGAAACTGAAAGGAGACCAAGGATCATGTTTAAAAAAATATTAAAACGAGTCGAAAAACAAATCAAGAAGTCGAGTGGGAGTAGCCACAAAAGAAAACATTATCATAGAAGCAGCTCAAGCGGTCGGAAACATTCGCCTTATGGCGGCAGTCATCGTTATAAGCGTAAAGGCTCAAGTAGTAGTAGTTAACAATAAAACCAGCACATGGTCAATTGATCATGTGCTGGTTTTATTATTAGAAATGATACTTATTGTTTTATGAAGGTGATCGCGAACCTGATCGATACTTTCAAATCCAGTCTCAATCTCCAGCAGTCGCTTTATGAAATGTTCCGTAGCGGGATGAATGGTTAGTTCTTCTGTCCATGGACGGTCTTTTCTACTGGTGGGATCGTAAGAAGAGTAAAGCAAGAAGAGTAGAAAATCACCTAGATCGTATAAATCCTTTTGAACGAGCTCAAGCGCCTCCTGATCTGACTTATCTTTCAATGAGACGGCTAATCCAAAATCAATAACATAAATCTGAGCCTTTTTCACCATCACATTCGGTATTCGTAGATCACCATGAGTTATTCCGTGCGTATGTAGATAAACGACACTCTCAATCAAACCTTTAAGAAACTCGAGAGATTCTAGTTCATTGAATTGATTATACTGATCAAACAGAAGGTCTTCTAGATTCACACCCTCAATGTAGTCCATTACTAAAAACTGATTCCTGTTAAAATGAAAAGCATCATGGAGCTTAGGAATACGAACATGGTCTAAAGAAGCCAGTATCTCTGCCTCCATTTGATAGAAAGAAGTGTCGCTGTTTCTTAGTTTACTTGGACGTATTTGCTTTACGACACATCGCTCTCTCGTTTTTTTATTTTTACAGAGATAAGTTATTCCGTAACTTCCCATCCCAATAACACGCTTCACATCATATTGATTAGCAATAAGAGACTGCTGCTTGTAGGGTCGATCGATAAAAAAACGATAAAGGTGTTTCAATCGCCTTCTCCAGTTATTCATGCCTTACCCCATTAAAAGAAGCAGCCATTTGGATCAGCTGCTCTCGTTGTTTTTTATGTGAGATAAATAAGAATCTAAACTCTTACCATCATATCTTCGTATGTTTGATCTTCCGGAAGCACTTCTACCAGTATTTTCCTCACACGACGCTCTTCAACTTGTTCGACGATAATTTTAAGATTTTCATAATAGAAGGAATCCCCGTTACTAGGAACTGTTCCGAGATTCTCAATGACCCATCCACCTATCGTGTGATAAGAACTTTCAGGTGTAGCGGCCTCCATTAAATCGAAGAAATCATCTAGCTGAAATTGAGCATCAAAACGATAGTTGCTATCAGAGATTCGCTGCATTGTACTGAATTTCTCATCTTGCTCATCCCAAATTTCTCCCACAATCTCTTCTAGTACGTCTTCTAATGTCACGATTCCTGACGTACCACCAAATTCATCTAGCACAATGGCCATGTGAACCTTTTCCTTTTGCAATTTTGGTAACAGAGTGGAAATCTTCATTGATTCTACCACAAACAGAGGCTCTCGAATTAATTCTTTAATATCAACAGTTTGATACTTAATCAAGTGAGTAAAAAATTCTTTCTCCGTTAAAATCCCAATAATATTATCAATACTATCTTGATAGACAGGTATTCTTGAAAACCTCTCTTCAAAGAAGATTTCTTTCATTTCTTCTACGGATTGATCAATATCAATGGCCACGATGTCAATTCGCGGTGTTAAAACCTCACCTGCAAGCGTATCATCAAAATCCATCGATCGATGAATGAGGTCTCTTTCCTCTTTATCGATGACGCCTTCTTCTTCACTAATGTCTAACATTACTTTTAACTCTTCTTCTGTAACAGATGGCATTGTGCTGTTTTTCGCAAAAAGACTTGATACCCACACTTTCAATTTAACAAAAAAGAAATTGAGAGGTGCAAGCAGCTTAATGAGAACATATAACACCGTTGCGATCATTAATGAATAAGATTCTGCATGTTCCTTTGCTAACGATTTAGGAAGTATTTCACCAAAGATCAAGACTAAAATAGTCATGAACACCGTACTAATCACGAGGCCAGCATTCCCGCCAAATATTTCAGTTGCTACAGCAGCTGAAATACTAGCAGCAGCAATATTGACTATATTGTTTCCGATAAGAATCGTTGATAAGGCTTTATCAAAGTTTTCAGCAATGGCTAAAGCTCTTTTACTTCCACGCCTTCCTTCATCTGCGAAATTTCTTAACCTAATCTTGTTAACACTCGAATAGGCTGTTTCAGCTGATGAGAAAAAAGCAGATAACAGTAATAAGGAACCTAATAAAAGAATCGAATCCAGTGGTATATCATTCAAAAAATTTCACTCTCCTGAGTTGTTGTTTATCCTAACTTTTTTAAAATTGCATTTCTACTTTTCACCCGGTCAAGTTGAGTAAAGAAGTAACGATTGAATAAGTGCGACAGTTTGAGGCGAAAGATTTTTCTTAATTTTCGTTTGAGTTTCTTCATCTAATTTCTCAACACTTTCGTGAATATCCTTTAATTCCGCCCCTAAATATTCCATTTTATCAATTACTTGTTTCACCTGACTATGAATCATTTCTGAATCGACTTGACTAGACTTTTTTACCGTTAGACGTTGTTGGATTTGGCTTAACGTCATTTGCATTTCTTTGCATTGTTCGATGAACTTAATGTCATCGATCGCATCTTCCCCATAGAAGCGATAATTCGTTTCAGAGCGCTCACACTGCAGTAATCCCATTTTTGTATAATAGTCAACTGTCCGTTTCGAAACATGGCAAACTTCAGCTAACTCCCCTATTTTTAACAACACCCCAAGATCGATCACCTCACCATCATTTTAAGTTAAAATGTGTGAACTGTACAGTAGAACGTTATACTTCCTCTTTGTTTTTTGATCCGTTCACTGTGTTATAAGGGTATTGAGATGAAAAAACGGCGTGATTGTGAACTTAAAAAGAGCTGCGATTTCATCAATGATTCGCAGCTCTTTTCATTTAAACACTAGATACCCTTTTTTCACTCTTTTTCCGTGAGAAGGATGCTCCAACCACTTGATATGCTGAAGTTTCTCTTCCAATTTCGCGGCAATTTTCCATTCAATTCGATGCATCATTGTTCTCGCCTTATATGGAGAGATGTCAAATTGATTCGCTGCTTCATGATAAGGAGAATATTTTTTTAGAAGGTTCAGGTATTGATCAGGTGTAGCAGCCGCTTCAATCAACCTTACTTCTAATTCATCAATGAACTGATAGAGGGCTTTCTCCTTCTCCGGGAGTTTTGCCACGATATCACGAACGAGCATCTTCAATAAATATTCATTGCACTCCATTCATCTTCCCCTACCCTTTTACCAGCTTGACTTCTTCACTCCAGGGATCTGCCCCTTATGAGCATATTCACGAAACGCAATTCTAGACATTTTAAATTTTCGTAAGTATCCCTTAGGGCGACCAGTCACTTCACAGCGATTATCGACTTCTTAGCCAAATAAATGCATTCCTTTGTCTATTTTAATCGTTGCGATTTGAACACTAAGCAGTTATCCACAACTTATAACGATCAATCACTTTTTACAAATCGTAATAATTATGTTTTGTATTATAAGCCTCTATTCGTTATAACGCAAAAAAGAGAACTTCGGAAGAGCTTAACTTTTGTTTAAGCCCTTCCTTTCACGTTCATCTTGTTTTCTTGATTTACTTCTTCCCATATGTAATGCAAGCTTATTTATGAATCCTAAAATAAGGCCAATTCCAGTAAACAAATATAAGATAGTAAAAATCTTACCAAAATCGGTTTGTGGACTAAAATCACCAAAGCCTACGGTCGTTAGCGTGACAACACTAAAATACAGTGAATCCAACACAGACCAACTCTCTACCGTGTGATAGAAAATCGTTCCTGAAATAAGGGTGATCGTTGTTAAAAAGAATAGCACCTGGAATTCTTTATCTTTAATAGCCCACCATAATGCGGATAGCATTCTCTTTAACGTGAGTAGAAAGGAAATCATATAAACCTCCTGTTTGAATGAAGGTCTATCACAGACAGCGATAGCCTAAAACTGATTTTAGCATATCACTACTTATAAACGAGACTACCGATTTATTATTTTTCGGCTCTTTCCCTGAAATTTTCTAAGCTGAAAGGGAATGATGATAGATATGTCTAATTACTGTTTAGATAGGAGATGGTGAAATGACAGAGAAAGATTGGCTCACACATGCCATTCAATTAGCATCAAAAAGTGTTACAGATTATCGTGGTGGTCCATTTGGGGCTATCGTTGTAAAAGATGGCGTTGTGATTGGGGAAGGGTTCAATCAAGTGACAAGCGACCACGATCCAACTGCTCATGCAGAAGTTGTCGCTATTCGAAACGCCTGCCAAAAACTCGGGACGCATCAGCTTGACGGCTGTGTCATTTACGCAAGCTGCGAACCGTGTCCAATGTGCCTTGGCGCCATTTACTGGTCACGGCCTGATCGCGTTTACTTCGCAGCTTCAAGACACGAAGCTGCCGATGCCGGATTTGATGATGCTGTCATCTATGATGAAATCGAGAAAAAACCTGAACAAAGAACCATCCCGTTCCATCATATTGAAATGAAAGAAAAGAACGAGCCTTTTCAAAACTGGCAAAAACATGGCGAACGAGTAGAATACTAAAGAAGGATGTGCGTTGGCACATCCTTCTTTTCATAAACGAACTTCTAAAATTTTTCCATTTTCTTTTCGTTTACTTTATCGATTTTTAACTTCACTTTCATTGGTGTTACATCAAGGGAAACGTTAATCGCCGCATAAGATTCTTCGCCGTTGATTTTCCCCCAGTACCCTTTCGTTTGTTTCGTTTCTGAGAAGACAAGCTTAAACCCTTCTCCTCTCTTGTCGCCAGTCAGTTCATAAGCGAGGCCTATCGCTTCATTGGAGTCACTATCAACGAGATCATACGTAAGAACTTGTTTTAGTGCATCTTCACCAAAAATTCCTGTATTCGTCGTGCTTTCTGGGTAATAAGGTTGTTCAATAAGAGGCTTATCTTCTGTGATCTGATACGTTTTTGATTCCCAGAAATACCGATCTCCTTTTTCAATGTAACTGATATTCACATCTTTCATTGCCGTCGGAAAATCTGTTGTTTTCTTAGCATTCGAAAGATCAACGACGACAAGCCCACTTTCTCCAACAACTTCAATCGATTGATCGTCATTATGAACAATCATTGCACTGTTTTCGTCAATACCGTAGCCCATTTCGTTACCAGCATCCCATGCCCCAACGATTAGTCGCCCAAAGCGGCCACGCTTCACAAAGTGCTGATCAACCGTACCCCCCTCAAAGAAACCAAGCCCTTGTGTAAGGAAAACGCGATTGTCATCAGCATCACCATAGTTATCTTCATAGGTGACCCCTTCATTTAGCGCACCAGAGCTTGTCCCTGCGCCAATCATCGGATCACTCATAATTGCTGCCCCAGCACTGGAACCACCTAAAACGGCACCATCTTGATAGATCTGCCTGATTGAAGCTAATACAGGAGTGTCCTCCCCATCATTTATAAGAGTCTTCGTATAATCTAACTGATTCCCCCCTACAAACCAGATCGCATCATACTGCTTCACTTTGTCAGCAAGATCTTCATTGTATGCACCATCATTCCACTTCGATTCATCTTCTTCTGTAGAAGGATCATCACTTACGGCAATAGGAAGAATATCAATATTCTCCTCACTAACACCATAGCGTACGAAGTCTGCTTTGTAAGAAGATGCACTTTCTATTGGCGTCGCACTGGCAGTTGGCATAATGCCAATTTTCAATTCATCCTTTGCCTTGTTTCGATAATCCATCCCTAATGAAAGAAACGAGTCATATACTTCTTCATTATCCGGGCTTAAAGCCCCTCCCACTATTACCAGTGATCCTTTTGTTTCATTTGCGCCAGTGGCATCCGTTTCCAACTGCCTCCCTAGAATGACTAATACCATACAAACTGCGAGCATTGCAGTAACAGCGATAACATGCTTCCATTTTCCCAACTTCCACACTCCCTTTTTCATTGTTATCAAACTATTATGCAAGTTTCATTCCAACTCTGGAACCCTATAGGAAGAGGTCAGTTTCTTTTGATCACGTTTATCTGGTTGTTTAACCCACCCAAAAACAACCTAAAAAAAGAGCAAATTCCTTATAGGAAAATGCTCATCATGTATGTTACCGCCATATTGCAAAAAATAGTGTATGGTTATTCCTTATTAGGATCATTCAGCACCTTAGAGGCACTCTTTGAACTAACTCGCTGGAGCATATATTCAAGCAAGAAAAGATAATCCTCCTGATTGCCTGTGTTTTTAGCAAGATCGGACAGTTGCTCTAAAATATACAAACAATCATTTTCATAAAGACTATAGTTATCAAATCCTAAAATCGTCTGGCGGGCAAATTCCCATAGATCTTCGTCTACATCCTTATCCAACGTTTTACTTAGAAGGGAGATCATCGTTAAAAGCTCCGTCATCACTGTTGAATTTTGATTTGCATACTCACGAATAGATGCGAATCCCTTATGAAGATAATAAGGAAAATTCTTTTGATTTAAGATAATCCGAAGCTCCTCTTCCTGATCGAAAAGATAGGGAGAAAAGTTCGTAGACTGTCCAATGCTTTTCAACAAATCAGCAATCTGATGAATCGTATTCGTAACCGTAAGCGGGTCATTATGCCCTAAAGCTTTGATCGCTACTTCGGCAAGCTTCATTAATCCATACTCCAAATCTTGAATTTCTGTACGTTTTACTCCGATCTCAATAGACTTGACGTAGCGTTCAGGATTAATGCTTTGTCCATATTCCCAATAAGTAAGTAGCGGTGTTCCTTCTACTACAAATTCTCCAATTCTAACATCAAACCTTAAAAGGCAGTTGTCTTTATTCGCTTGTTTAATAAGTTTCGCAAAGTCAGCGACTTGAAAATAACCAGATTGACTTGTTTTCATTACCTTTCCATCAGACTCAAGAGGAAGAGATTCACTCTCTACTTCCTTCTCAAGGTGGTAAGAGTTTAATTCTTTTTCTAGGGAAGCCTGCACAGATTTCGACTTAACATTCATATTAAAACTGATGTTATGAACTTGCATCCAGGTTGCTGTATGGTTGATAAAATAAATAAAGGTTACTGCAGCTGTAATAGCTGTGAGAATGGATAATACCGGTGTCGCAACAACGTATTCCTCTTCCCCATGTGTCACATATAAAAAGTTTAAGAGTACATAAATAAAACTTCCATTAAAGATACCAAGTACGTGTTGGGTTGCCCGGTCACTGACGAAATTTACTAGCATTTTGGAAGAGAACTGACCGCTAAACGTCGTGAGTGCGACGAGCAAAGAGTTAAGTGTAAAAGCACTTAACGTTAGCACCCCACCAACGAGTGCACTTAGAAGCACCTGCAGTGTCTGTCCACTGAAACCGATCCCGATCGGTAAATATAAGCTAACATCCACCACATAATCGAGATAATAGGTAAAAGCAGAAAGAGCGATCGCTCCAACAATATACCAAAACGGCATAAACCAAATGGTTGAGTTCAATTCACTTTTCCGCTGTCGCCTCGACATTTTTAAATATTTCTTTATATAGTAAATGAACCCCATAGTAGCCACCGTTCCTCAAAGTTTTAAATACTTCTTCTTACTACCCTGGAAAGAAGTAAACAAACCTTTTTTTAATGTTTCCATTTAATTTGAGGATTATCAAGACTAGAGGCTGCTTCGTTAATCACAATCGACAGTTTATAATTCACGTGCTTATTTAATTGAACAAGAAATTCATCAAGTTCTTTATTGGAAGGAAAACGACATTCTAGCAAATAACATCCATCGCCACTGATTTTATAGTTTTTGAGAACATATTCTTCTTTTGTCTTGATATAAGAAAGATATGGGGTGTGAGGAATGTTTCGGGTGTAGATCGTCAGAAAACAGTGCACAGCGTAACCCATTTTCGACTTATCTACTTTAATTGAGTAACCCTCTATAATACCTTCTTCTTCTAATCTCAACACTCGAGATGAAGCGGCCTGACCCGTTAAATGAACTTTTTCACCAAGCTCTTTCATTGTGATGCGACCGTTCTTCGTTAATTCTTTAATAATCCGTAGGTCCGTTTGATCGATCATTCCATCAACTCCTTTCAAAATTCAAGTATCTTATCTTAAAGACTTGAATTCATCTATGTATTCCTTGTCCACATCTATATTATCCTATAAGAGAACCAGATCAAAAGGAGGAAGATACAATGAAAATTCAATTTGTTCGTAACGCAACAATCGTTCTTCATTATGCTGATAAAAAATTTCTAATTGATCCTTTCTTATCCGATCAAGGAGCCATGCCTCCTTTCCCGAACACAGCAAACCAGCACCTCGCGAATCCTACTGTCGGTTTATCAACATCTATTAATGAAATCATTGATGTTGATGCGGTTATTGTTACTCATCTACATCCAGATCACTTCGATGACAAGGCAAAAGAGGTACTTCCGAAAGAGATCGGTATCTTCGCACAGAACAAGGAAGATGTGGAAGCAATTAAAAGAGAAGGTTTTCAGAACGTCTTTTCACTTGAAGAGGAGTCTTCTTTTGAAAATGTGACGTTATCTCGCACGGATGGAAAGCACGGAGCAGGCGAAATCTTAAAACAAACTGGGAAAGTATCCGGTATTGCATTTTCTCATCCAAATGAAAAAACGTTTTATGTCGCTGGTGATACTCTTTTCAACGAGGATGTTCAAACAGCGATTCAGCAACATAAACCAGAAATCATTGTAGTGAATGCTGGTGCTGCCCAATTTCTTGAAGGTGGTCCAATTACAATGACGAAAGAAAATGTGGTGGAAACTTATCAAGAAGCACCAGATGCAACGATCATTGCCGTGCATATGGAGTCACTCAATCACTGTCTGTTAACACGGGACGAATTAAAGCAATTCATCAAAGAAAAAGATCTTCTTAATAAAGTTCTCATTCCTGACGACGGTCAAACCCTGTCATTTTAAAGCACAAACCCGCAGAATATGCGGGTTTATTTCTTTTCTTCGCTCCTAAATGACTCCTATCTGAAAAATCCATTACATATTCGAACAATCCATTTCATAAGCATAGAGATGTATTAAATTCGCTTAGGGAGGGGATTGCGATGTCTGAAAAAAATTCAACGAAGGAAGAAAACCTCGTAAAGAAGACATCTAAAGCCGCAAGTGATCTTGTGAATAAATCCGCTGACACAGCGAACGATATTGTAAAGTCAGTTAGCGGAGAAGGTGGCCTTGTTGGTAAAGCCGCTGATGCTTCCACTGACTTTGTCAAAAATGTAAGTAAAACAGGGAATAAAGTAGTTGGAAAGTCAGTGGATACGGCTTCAAACGTGTTGAAAGGAGCTTCTAAAAAAGTTTTTGGAAAGAAAAAAGAGAAAGAGTAGGTATAAATACGAAAAGGACTCCGAAATTGGAGTCCTTTTCGCTTATCTCGCTACTCATTGGTAAGTTAGCTTAATTTCTGCACAACTTCCTTTGCCACGATGGTTGTGGATTGAGGATTTTGACCAGTAATCAAATTTCCATCTACCTGCATATGTTCTGCCCAATTCTCTTTCGTTACAACGTTTGCACCTAATTCACGAAGGCGTGATTCAAGTAAGAAAGGCATGAATTGATCAAGTGTTGTCTCTCTTTCTTCATTGTCTGTGAACGCCGTAATTGTTTTACCTGAAACTAATGGCGTTCCATCTGAAAGGGTAGCGCCAACAAGCCCAGCAGGACCATGGCAAACAGAAGCGACAATTTTGTTTGATTCATAAAATTCACGAATTAAATGCTGAAGCTTATCGTTATCTGGTAAATCAAACATCGTTCCATGTCCACCAGGCATAAAGATCGCATCAAACGTAGACGCCCCAACAATTTTTTCAAGCTTTTCTGTATCTTCAAGGTGTTTCGCCGTATCAAGGATTTCTTGAGGGGTTTCTCCACCTTCTAGACTGCGTTCATCCACTGGCGCTTTTCCACCTAGAGGACTTGCCACTGTGATTTGATAACCACGCTTTTCAAATTCGATATATGCTTCCCCAAACTCCGATAACCATAAACCTGTTTTATGTCCTTCATTCATTGTATCTGCGGTTGTAACAACCATTAATATACGTTTGCTCATGACTGTTCCTCCTACTGTAATTATGAACTTTACAGTTAAGATCATAAGCTGTTGTTAAAGGGAAATCAAACAAAATGACTTCGACTGATAAAAATTACATAAAACTCCGCCTTTATAGGAAGGTTAATCAATAAAAAGGCAAGGTGAGTAAAGTGAAAAAAATAGCGATTGTTGCGATCATCAGCTTTATTTTCTTCAACTTCAATCTTCTTGAAGTCAATGCAGAAGCGCTTCCAGAAAACTACGGTGCAAAAGGAGCATTACAAGACTCTTCTATTACGCTTGAAGAAGCATTAACTTATGCATTGGAAGATGAATACCTTGCTCAGGCGCGA
>ENA-ORXC01001218-ORXC01001218.1-marine-metagenome-genome-assembly--contig:-NODE-1218-length-15624-cov-3.658262_pt1 | contig 15624 bp, 15 predicted proteins | sample MGYA00237865_ERZ511478 | MGnify/ENA metagenome assembly ERZ511478 | reverse complement strand
CTGCACAAACTCGTCGCCCCCACCCGGGCCGAGGCGGGATGCCTGCAATACGACCTGCACCGCGACAACGACGCGCCCGGCTTCTTCGTGTTCTACGAAACCTGGGAAAGCCGCAGCCTGTGGCAGGCCCATATGAATGCCCCGCATCTGGCCGAATATTCCAGGGCCACCGACGGCGCGGTCACGAATTTCGTGCTGAACGAGCTGACGAAGATCGACTGAGACCGGCGGCGGGTCGGGGACGTGCCGTCCCGTTTCCCGACACCCGGCCCCCATCTCTCCCCCTGCCTGTTCCGATCCGGGAAGCCACCCCGGCATCGACCGCCCGCAAACCCGGTTTTCCGCCCCTGCGCGGAGTGGCCCCCGCCTTGCACATGACGAAGGGATCATCATCCCGACGACAGGTGCCCGAAAATGTTTGCCGCCATCGAGTCCGCCGCCAAGATCACCGCCCGCTTCACCCGTGACAATTGCGGGTCGATCGCGATCATGACCGGCGTGATGTTCCCCGTGCTCGTGATGCTCGCCGGAGGCGCGACCGACTTCACCCGGGCGCAGGCGATCCAGGCGAAGGCGCAGCGGACGCTCGATGCGGCGGTGCTGTCCATGGCGCGCTCCGGCCTGACCGACGGCGAAATCGGGACCAAGGGTCCGGAACTGCTGGAAAGCTGGTTCGTCAACCGCGAAATCGGCGGCATGCTGACCGGGTCCCGGTTCACGTCCAACCAGAGCGGCGCGGCCCTCGGCCAGCCCAGCGAAGTGCGCGGCACCGCCACACTGGCGACCCCCACCTACTTCCTCGGCGTGTTCGGTCGGAAATCCCTCGAAATCACCATCGAGTCGGCGACGATGAAGCCCAATGCCCTGCCCTACGAGATCGCGCTGGTGCTCGATGTCAGCGGGTCGATGGCCTGGGATCTGAGCGGGCAACCCCGGATCGAACGCCTGAAGGACTCCACCATCGCCCTGTTCGACGTGGTCGAGGGACAGGCCGGGACCACCCCGCCGACGATCTCGGTCGTGCCGTACTCCACCTCGGTCAATATCACGGGCGTCGGCACGGGCATCCTGAGCGGCACCTCGGCGCGCGGTGCGGCCCTTCCGGCCCCCGGTCTCGATATCTGGGCGGCGGAGCGGTCGCGGGGCGACAACGGCACGACCTACGATCTGGGCGACGAATCGCCGTTCGCCTCGCCCATCCCCTTCGTCACCGGGGCCGAGATAGTCGAGTCCACCCCCGCCGTGCGGATGCAGGGGCCGACCGACAACCCCGCCAGCTATCGCGCAGCCGTCCAGGGGCTGGTCGCGGAGGGCGGCACCGCCGGTCACCTGGGCATGATCTGGGGCGTCTATGCCCTCTCCCCCGCCTGGTCCTCGGTCTGGGCGAAGGACCCCAAGCCCTACGGTCAGGCGCAGAAGATCATCGTGATGCTGACGGATGGCGAGTTCAACACGACGCAGGATATCGGCACCCGCTCGACCGACGACCCCGAAGAATCGAACCGCTACTTCCAGTCCGCCTGCGCGCTGGCCAAGCAGAAGGGCATCGCGATCTACGCCGTCGCGCTGAGCCTGAATGCCGCCGACAAGGCCAAGCTGGACACCTGCGTCACCGGCAGCGGCGGCGGTGTGATCAGTGCCGACAGTGCCGATTCGCTGACCGACGCCTTCGAGACCATCGCCCGCAAGATCGGCGGCCTGCGCATAACGAGCTGATCGGCGTCACGCCCCCCTCCGAACACCCCGCGCCCCGGTCCCGTACGGACACCGGGGCGCAGGCGCGTGCAGGGGATATCCGCGATCGGGCAGGTTCGGCCCGACTACCGCGCGTACCCGGGTCAGCACCTCCGCCTCGCCATCGTCATATCCTTCGGTAATCATCGCGCCATGCAGGTCGAGATAGACGGCGACCAGCCGCCCGGCCCCTCGATCCCCGCAACGATCCGGCCCGTGATCCGGTCGAAGGCATCGCGCGGACGGTTTCGGTAATGGCGATGCGTCTTGCCACGGGCGCGCGCTACGCCTCCAGCTCGCTGTCCCAATACAGGTAGTCCATCCAGCTCTGGTGCAGGTGATTGGGCGGGAACTTGCGGCCCGTGTTCTGCAACTGCATCGCGCTGGGGCGGAATGCCTTGCGGCGCAGGTGCATGTTGCTCTTCGACAGGCTGTGATTCGCCTTGCGCAGGTTGCACGCCGAACAGGCCGCGACCACGTTCTCCCACGTCGTGCGCCCGCCGCGCGAGCGGGGGATCACGTGGTCGAAGGTGAGATCCCCCTGCACGCCGCAATACTGGCAGGTGAACTCGTCGCGCAGGAACAGGTTGAACCGGGTGAAGGCCGGATACCGCGCGGGTTGCACGTATTCGCGCAGGGATACCACACTGGGCAGGCGCATCGCCCGGGTCGGGCTGTGCACTTCGGTGTCGTATTCGGACACGATGTTCACGCGGTCGAGGAACACCGCCTTCACCGCATCCTGCCACGGCCAGATCGACAGCGGGAAGTACGACAGCGGGCGATAATCCGCGTTCAGGATCAGCGCCGGGTGATCGCGAAAGGCCGCGCGGGACTGAACCCGCTGCGTGAGGCTCTCGATCGTCGCAAGATCCGCTGTCATCACCTCATCCTCTCCAAAACCAGTCAGAGGCTACATGTGGATAGGGATGCGGTCAATCAACCCAGATGTATTCTTTTCAGCCCCGCGAGAAGCGCCGAAATCCCGAAGCCGACGGCACTGGCCGCGACGATCGCGGGGCCTGCCGGGGCATCCCAGACGAAGGCGGCGACGAGGCCCAGCGTGGTCGCCGCGACCGCCAGCGCCGCCGCCAGCACCGCCATCCGCTCCGGCGTGGCGGCAAGAGGGCGCGCGGTGGCGGCGGGGATGATCAGCAGCGCGGTGACCAGCAGCGCGCCCACCACCTCGATCGCCATGGCCACCAGCACCGCCACCGCCAGCATCAGCAGCAACCGCTCGCGCGCCGGGTCGATGCCCTCGGCCCGGGCCAGATCCTCGCTGACGGTGGCGGTCAGCAGGGCCGACCAGCGCCAGACCAGCAGCAGCGTCACGGCCCCCGCGCCCCCCCAGATCAGCGCAATATCCCGCACCGTGACATCGAGGATGGTGCCGAACAGCCACGCATCCAGATCGAGACCCCGCTGCCCCCCCAGAACCATCGCGAGGATGCCGAAGGCCAGCGCCGAATGCGCAGCGACCCCCAGCAACGTATCGACCGCCAGCCCCTTTCCGGCGAGGAAGAACACCGCCAGCGCCATGCCGACCGCACTCGCCAGAACCCCCAGCGACACCGCCTCCGCATCCACCATCAGCGCGATGGCGACGCCCAGGATGGCCGCATGGGCCGTGGCATCGCCGAAATACGCCATGCGCCGCCACACCACGAAGCACCCCAGCGGCCCCGCCGCCAGCGCGATGCCGATCCCGGCGAACAGGGCGGAGAAAAAGAAGGCGTCGAGGATCATCCCTGCGCTCCGTGGTCGTGCCCGTGGTCGTGGTCATGCTGGTACAGCGCCAGCGCCCCCCGCGTGCCATGGCCGAACAGCGCGCGGTATTCGGGGGCGGCGGAGATGGCCGTGGGTGCGCCCTCGCAGCAGATATGGCCGTTGATGCAGATCACCCGGTCGGACGCGCTCATCACCACATGCAGGTCGTGGCTGACCATCAGCACCGCGCAGCCCAGCCGCTGGCGCACCCGCTCGATCAGCAGATAGAACGCGGCGACCCCGGGCTGGTCGAGACCCTGCGTCGGCTCGTCGAGGGCCAGGATATGCGGATCGCCCAGCAGCGCCCGGGCCAGCAGCACCCGCTGGAACTGCCCCCCCGACAGCGACCCGACCTGCTGGGTCGCGATCGTATCGGCCAGCCCCACCTCCTCCAGCGCCGCCGCGACCTTCCCGGCTTCGCGCCGCACCGGCAGCGACAGGAACCGCGCCACCGTCAGCGGCAGGGTCGGGTCGGTGTGCAGGGTCTGCGGCACGTAGCCGATGCGCAGGCCCGGCATCCGGGTCACACGCCCCTCCGCCGGGGCCAACGCGCCGACGAGGGCGCGCATGAAGGTGGACTTGCCCGACCCGTTCGGCCCCACGACCGTCACGATCTCGCCGCCCTCCAACGCGAAATCGACGTCGTGCAGGATGGTGCGCCCGTCGAGGCGGATGGTCAGGCTCTCGGCCGAGATCAGGCTCACGCGCGGCATCCGGGGCAAAGACCCTGCGCCTCGATCACGGTCTGCTCGATCTCGAAGCCCAGTGCCCTGGCATCCCGGGCCAAGGCCCCCCGGCGCGGCGCGCTGGCGGTTTCGGCGACCCGGTTGCAGGCGCGGCAGATCAGGAAGGCCGGATCCGCGCAGTCCTGCGGACGATGACAGGCGACGAAGGCATTCAGCCGCTCGATCCTGTGCGCCAATCCCTGCGCGACCAGAAAGTCCAGCGCACGATAGGCGACGGGCGGCTGGGCGCGATGCCCCTCGCCTTGCAACCGTTGCAGCACGTCATACGCCCCCAGCGCGACATGGGATTCGAGCAGCAGCTCCAGCACCCGGCGGCGCACGGGCGTCAGCCGCCCGGCACAGATCGCCTCCGCCTGTGCCAGCGCGCGGGTGCGGCAGGCGGCATGGTCATGGCGCTCGAAGGGATCGGGGGGTGTGGACATCGATCTCACACTTGTTATGTTATAACATATTATCTATACCACGACGCGAGTCTTAGCAAGGGAGAGTACGATGCGCTGGATGGCCTTCATAGCGGTATTATGGGGCGGGTCCGCCGCCGCCGATACCCCCCGTGTCGTGGCGGATATTCCGCCCGTGCATTCGCTGGTCGCGCAGGTAATGGCGGGGGTGGGGACGCCCGCGCTGCTGCTGGACGGCACGTCCTCGCCCCATGGCGGCAGCCTGCGGCCCAGCCAGGCGCGGGCGCTGGCGGGGGCGGACCTGACCGTGTGGATGGGTCCGGCCATGACGCCGTGGCTGGGCGAGGCGATTCGCGGCGAGGGGCTGGCCCTGCTGGCCGTGGACGGCACGCATGTGCTGGATCTCCGCGAGGGCGGAACGCTGGGGGGCGAGGGGCATGACCACGATCACGGCCATGGTCACGGGGACGAGGACGGGGATCATGGCGACGAGACCGATCCCCATGCCTGGCTCGACCCCGTGAATGCGCGGGTCTGGCTGGAGACGATCGCGGCGGCCCTGTCGCGGATCGACCCCGACAACGCCGAAACCTATGCCGCCAATGCCACGGCGGCACAGGCCGGGATCGCCGCGCTGGAAACGCGCATCGCCACCCGCCTCTCCCCCGTGCAGGGCAAGGGCTTCGCCGTCATCCACGACGCTTTCCATTACTTCGAGGACCGCTTCGGGCTGGAGGCGCATGCCGCGCTCGTAGCCGGGGATGGCGACCGCGCGGGACCGCGCCGGATGCGGGAAGTGCGGGCGCGGCTGGTGGAGGGGGACATCGCATGCCTGTTCGCCGAACCGACCGGACGGGTGCCGGAACGCCTGACCGACGGCACCGATATCCGCGTCGCACGGCTGGACCAGTTGGGAATGCGCATGGAGGCGGGGCCGGGGCTGTACGCCGCGCTGCTGGAAGCGATGGCGGAGGAGATCGCGGGGTGCCTGGGGCCATGATCGAAACCCCTCTGCTCCGGGTGTAATACCCGGGGCAGAGGAACTCACACCCCCCCGACCGCCAGAATCGCCTCGGGTCGCAGCGCCGTGCCGATGGCTCCGGCGGCGGCGGGTACGGGGGTGCCGAAGGCGCGCGCGGCGGCGGGCAGCATGGAATCGTAGCGCCCTCCCCCGGCCAGTTGCGCGGCGCGGCGGCCCTCGCGCGCTACCAAGCCCCGGTCGAGGATCTCGAACACGAAGCCGTCGTAATACTCCAGATTGCGCCCGAAATCGCCGTCGAACGGCAGCGTGGCCGCGTCGATGCCGGTATGCTCCAGCGCCACCAATCGCCGCTCGAACCGCTCCAGCGCGGGGCCGAGGGCGAGGCCGGTTTCCCGGGCGATGGCGTGCAGGCTGTCGAGGGCATCGCCGCAGGGGGCCTTCAGCGCGGCGGCCTTCTCGATGGCGGCGAGGATTTCCGGCGGCAGGGGATGGGCCTGCGCGTCCTCGGCCTGCTCCAGGAACCGCTCGGAGATCTCCTCGTGGGTGCGCAAGCCGACATGCGCCGTCTCGGACAGATCCAGCATATGCGCCACCGCCCCGCGCGCCTGGTCGGGGGCCAGACCGCCCAGCGCCTTCAGGAACGCGAGCCGACCGGCATCCTTGCGCCCCCCTTCGGACAATTCGTGCAGCAGCGCGCGGAACCGGTGCGGGCGCCAGACATGGCGCTTCAGCCGCGCGCGCCACCGCCCGGGGATGGGGGCCGCGTCGATCAGCGAGAAGAGAATGCCGAGATCCCCCGTCGTCACCTCGATATCGCACCCCGCGTCGATCAGGGCCGCCTGGGTCCGGGCGAACACCTCCGCATCGGTCGAGGCCGCATCCGCCGCGCCGAACCATTCGCACCCAATCTGGCGGAACTGTCCCGCGCGGGTGTCCCCGGGCAGGGGGCGGCGAAAGACGGGACCGGTGGCGACATAGCGCGCCTCGGCCAGATCCGGGTGGCGCACGAGGTGATAGCGGCAGATCGACAATGTCAGGTCGGGGCGCAGGCACAGGTCGCCCTCGGGTCCGTCGAACACGAAGGCCCGCGCCCGCACGTCCTCGCCGTACAGATCCAGCAGGTTCTCGGCATCGAGAATCTGCCCCGGTTCGATAGGCGTCCAGAAATCCGCCCCGACCACGTCGAGGACGGTCTTCTCCAGCGCATTGAGCGCATCGCGGGTGGCGGGGTCGAAATCGGGAGACATCATGGGGCGGGCTGGCGGGCCGTGATCGCGCGGATCGTGGCAAGCACCTGATCGCGCTGCACTTCCTGCTGGGCGGGCTGGGCCTGCCACTCCTCGCGCGATTCGATTTCGGCGGCGAGTTGGGTGCCGAGCGCGAGATCCTTGATCTGCACCGTCCCGTTCTCGCGCTCCTGCGAGCCGATGATGACGGCGGCGGGGGCGCGGCGCTTGTCGGCGTATTTGAGTTGCTTGCCCAGATTCGTGCCGCCGCCCATGTACACCTCGGCCCGGATGCCCGCATTGCGCAGTTCGGTGGCGAGCGTCTGATAGCTGGCCATCCGGTCCCGCTCCAGCGCCAGGATCACGACCGGCCCGCCGTCCCGCGCCGCCTGCTCCGCCCCCCGCGCGCGCAGGGCGGCGAGCAGACGGTCGACGCCGATAGAGACGCCGGTGGCTCCCGTGCGCTGTCCGGTGAAGCGCATGATCAGGTCGTCGTAGCGCCCCCCTCCCGCGACCGATCCGAATTGGCGCGTCTCCCCCTCGTCATCCGTGATGTCGAAGGTGAGTTCGGCCTCGTAGACGGGACCGGTGTAATACGCCAGCCCGCGCACGACGGAGGGGTCGATCTTCAGCATCGGGGCGGCGTAGTTCTGGGAGTCGAGGAATTCGGCCATCGTCTCCAGTTCCTGCACGCCCTCCACGCCCTGCTCCGACGCCCCGACCAACTCGCGCAGCCGCGCACAGGTCGCGGCCCCGTCGGCGCGCTCGGCGGAGACGAAGCCCATCAGCAGGTCGATCTGTTCGCTGCCCAGCTTGGCACCGGCGGTGAAATCGCCGCTGTCATCCTTGCGCCCCTCGCCCAGCAGCAGGCGCACGCCCTCCTCGCCCAGCCGGTCCAGCTTGTCGATGGCGCGCAGGGTGATGCCCCGGCGGGTGGCCAGGTCGGCGTCGTCCTCGGCGGAGAGCAACCCGGCGGTTTCCAGAATTCCGTTCAGCACCTTGCGGTTATTGATGCGAATCGCGAATTCGTCGCGGGCGATTCCGGCGGCCTGCAACGCATCGGCCAGCATCGCGCAGATCTCGGCATCGGCCACGACGGTCGAGGTGCCGACGGTATCCGCATCGCATTGATAGAACTCGCGGAACCGCCCCGGCCCCGGCTTCTCGTTGCGCCAGACCGGTCCCATCGCATAGCGGCGGTAGGGGGACGGCAGGTCGTAGCGGTACTGCGCCGCGACCCGGGCCAGAGGGGCGGTCATGTCGTAGCGCAGCGCGATCCAGCTTTCGTCGTCGTCCTGGAACCCGAACACGCCGCCCATGGGCCGATCCACGTCGGGCAGGTGCTTGCCCAGCGCCTCCACCGTCTCGATCGCCGGGGTTTCCAGGGGGTCGAAGCCGTGCAGGTGATACACCTCCGCGATGCGCGCCAGCATCTGCTGCCGCGCGATCACGTCCTCGCCGAACGTATCGTTGAGGCCGCGCGGCAGGACCGCCTGGGGCCGTCTCACCTTGGCGGGTTTGTCGCTTTTCTTGGCCATGTCGTCCGTATCTTTCGCTCGAATAGTGTGGGGGGGTCAGGCTCCGGCGAGGGCCGCCTTGACCTTCTTGCCCGCCATGCCGAAATCCATGCGGCCCAGATGGGAGCTGCGCAGATGGGCCATCACGGCCCCCATGTCCTTCAGTGAGCCGGCCCCCGTCTCGGCCACGGCCTTCGCGATGGCGGCATCGACCTCGGCCCCGTCCATCGGCTTGGGCAGGAAATCGCGGATGATCGTGATCTCCTCGCGCTCGCGCTCGCACAGTTCGACCCGGCCCCCGCTTTCGTACATCTTGGCCGAATCCTCGCGCTGCTTGATCATCTTCTGCAGCAGGGCCATGATCGCGGCATCGTCCACGCCGCCGCCATCCTCGGCCCCGCGCCCGGCGATATCGGCCTGGGTGATCGCGGCCTTGATCAGGCGCAGCGTGGAGAGGCGCACGGCATCGCGCGATTTCATGGCCGTCTTGAAGGCATCGTCGATCTGTTGGCGCATGGGTCCGTTCCTTGGGGTTCGGACGCTTCCCTACCCGATATTGAGGGAATTGGAAAACCCGTCTTTGCAAACCGGGCGCATTCCTCTAGATACACGCCCGACCTGTCCCCTTGAGGAGCCGCCCGATGTCCGCCGCAAACCCCGCCGCGACACCCGCTTTCCTGCGCGAGCGCCCGCGCCCGACCGCCTGCCTCGCGCTGGCGGACGGGCAGGTTTTCTGGGGGACGGGATTCGGGGCCACCGGGCAGAATGTCGGGGAACTGTGCTTCAACACCGCGATGACCGGCTATCAGGAGATCATGACGGACCCGTCCTATGCCGACCAGATCGTCGCCTTCACCTTTCCGCATATCGGCAATACCGGCGTGAACGACGAGGATGTCGAGACCGCCGCCCCCGTCGCGCTCGGCATGGTCACCCGGGCCGATCCGACGCAGCCGTCGAACTGGCGCGCGATGCAGCCGCTGGATGCGTGGATGAAGGATATCGGCCGCATCGGCATCGCGGGCATCGACACCCGCCGCCTGACCCGGCACATTCGCGAGGCCGGGATGCCCCATGCCGTGATCTGCCACGATCCGGACGGTGCCATCGACGCCGACGCCCTGGTCGCGACCGCGCGCGGATGGAACGGGATCGAGAACGCGGATCTGGCCAGGGAAGTCACCACCGACGCCGCCCATGACTGGGAGGAAGGCCGCTGGACCTGGGGCGAGGGCTACGCAGGATCCCCCGAAACCCGCAACAAGGTCGTCGCCATCGATTTCGGGGCAAAGCACAATATCCTGCGCTGCCTGACGGATGTGGGCTGCGACGTCACGGTCGTGCCCGCGCAGACCTCCGCCGCCGATATCCTGGCGCTGCGGCCCGACGGCATCTTTCTGACCAACGGCCCGGGCGATCCGGCAGCCACGGGGGTCTATGCGGTCGAGACGATCCGGACCCTGATCGATGCGGATCTGCCCGTCTTCGGCGTGTGCCTCGGGCATCAGCTGCTGGCCATGGCGCTGGGCGGCAGGACCGGGAAGATGAAATTCGGCCACCACGGCGCGAATCATCCGGTCAAGGACATGGAGACGGGAAAGGTCGAGATCACTTCGATGAACCACGGCTTCACCGTCGACGAGACCACCCTGCCCGAAACGGTCGTGCAGACGCATGTATCGCTGTTCGACGGGTCCAACTGCGGCCTGCGCGACGCGGAGCGCCCCCTGTTCTCGGTGCAGTACCACCCCGAGGCCAGCCCCGGCCCGAAGGACAGCTTCTACCTGTTCGAACGGTTCGCGAAGAACATCGACGCGGCAAAGGCGGCGGGGGCATAGCGCCTTCGCACCGGCGGCAATTCATATACCGTGATACTAAAACAACCGCGTTTCCCCGTTTCAGCAGGAACGTCGATTTCTGAAAAGAAGAAATGGTGCGCGTTGAGGGAATCTACCTGAACTCGCTTTTCGATGAATTGGCGGATTGGAACCATCAACTCAAGCACTTCGATCTTGGTGATTTACTCGATAATGAGGGCGAAGAATGAGCGGGGTTGCGCATAGTCGTGCGCCTCTATCCGCTGCCTTCGCCGCTCCAGCCAACGCGGCAAAACCGAAAGCCAAGCGCCCCGCTCCTGTCTCTGTGCGTTTCGATGCCGAAGAACGCACCCGCCTCGAACGGGATGCTGCGGGTATATCGTTGGGCGGCTATATCAAAAGCCGCGTTTTCGATGGCGATGCGCCGAAGCGCAAAACACGCGGCAAAGCGCCTTTGAAAGACTGGGAAGCCTTGGGGCGCGTGCTGGGTGCGCTTGGTCGCTCTGGCATTCCTGATGCGCTGGAACGTCTGGCGAAAGGGCAAGATGATTCCGCTCTGACGCAAGCCTGCGCCGATATTGCCGCCATGCGCCGCGATCTGGTCGCCGCGCTCGGCCTACAACCTTCATCATAGGCGGCATTCTATGATCTTGGTCGGCAATCAGCGCGGCGGCGCAAAGGATTTGGCACTTCATCTTATGAAAGATGAAAACGAGCGCGTGCAGCTCCATGAGCTGCGCGGCTTTGTTGCCGATGATCTGCAAGGCGCGTTTCAGGAAAGCCAAGCCGTCTCACGCGGCACACGCTGCCAGCAACACCTCTATTCTCTTAGCCTATCACCGCCCAAGGATGCCAAGCCTGACGATGCGGTTTTCATTGCGGCGGTGAACGCGGCAGAAAAGAGACTCGGCCTTGAAGGCCAGCCCCGCGCCGTTGTCTTCCATGAGAAAAAAGGCCGCGATGGCGAAACGCGCCGCCATGCCCATGCCGTCTGGTGTCGCATCGATACGGACACGATGACCGCGAAACAGATTTCCCATGATCGGCGCAAGCTGAACGACCTCGCGCGTGATCTATACATCCAGCACGACTGGCAAATGCCGCGCGGCTTCATCTCCAAGGAGGAGCGCAACCCGCGCAATTACACCCTCGCGGAATGGCAACAAGCCAAACGCGCCGATAAAGACCCCGATGCGCTGAAACGGCTGTTTCAGGATGCGTGGGCGATTTCGGACAACAAGGCCGCGTTCTCCCATGCCCTTGAAGAAAAGGGCTATATCCTCGTCCGTGGGGATCGGCGCGGCTTCGTGGCTGTGGATCATAAAGGCGAAACCTATTCCCTCTCGCGTTGGGTTGGCAGAAAACCCAAAGACCTCAAGGCCAAGCTGCAAGCACATGATAACCTGCCCTCGGTGCAGCAAGCGCATGTGAAGGTGGCAAAGATCGTCACGGATCGGCTGAAAGAACTGGAAGCCGAAGAACGGGCAAAGGCCGCGCGAGAGAAAGAACGCCTTGATGCTGAACGGCGGCAAGCCCTCCAACGCACCCAAGCTAAGAAAGTCACCCTACGTGCCGCGCAAGAACAACGCCGCGTCGCTGAAAAGGCGGAACGCGCGAAGACATTGCACAAGGGCATTCGCGGCCTCTGGCAACGGATGACGGGAGAGCGCAAAAGGATCGAAGAACAAAACCGTCAAGCGGCGGCGCTGACGCTCAAACGCGACAAGACCGAACGCGGCGCAATCCGTAAAGAAGAAAGCCACACGCTGTCCCGCACCGAAAAGCGCGAAGCCTTTGTAGAGGCACGGACGAAAAACATGTTGGATGAACTGCGGCAGGATCGAAAGGCGCTCACGCCGTCATTCAAGGATGAAGCTGAACCTGACCGCGCTGCGAAACGGGCGGCCTTTCGCAAGGAACGACAAAGCGAGCGCCCGAAACGTTCTCGCACCCGAAACCGCGATGCACCCTCATTGGAGCGCTGATCTTCTAAATGGGCAAAGAGGTAATCCCATTACCCCTGCCGCTCTGGCGAAGAGTGAGGGTAGCAAGGGCAAGGAGGCTCCGAACGAGGCTCCGCGCCTCTTGGCGTGGATACGTTTGGATGCCTTGCCGGCGCGAGGAGCGAAGCTCCTTAGGGCTTTTCTTCGACAGTTTCTTCTGTCCGAGTTGTAGATGGAGATTTTTTTACTTTTTCAGCTAATGTGCGTAAAGACACAGATTTTTCTGAAAGAGGTTCTTTCGAAAGATATTCCTTTAAATGATCTCTCAAAAGGTGCATTTTTAACTTTGTACGGAGTTGATATATTTCCTCATCGCTTAAGCCTTCAAGGCCTTCTTCTGATGAATTGGAAACATCCGTTGCAATAATGTTGATTTTGGAAAGGTTTAACCTTTGTTGATTTATCTTTATTATTTCAGAAATGCAGATTTTTGCTAATCTAAATGACACTGCTATAATTGCCGCAGAAATCAAAACATATGGAATTCTAGTTATAAGAATAGACCAGATACGAGCGTTGTCATTTTCATCCAAAACAGTAGTAAGATTTGCTGCATTGAATATTAATAACGATGTTACGATTATCAGGAGAGCTAAGGGGACAAATGCTAATTTCCAATAGGTCAGTGTATTGTGAGCGCCTTGCGCTGTGAAACCTGAAAGCTCTGTTGGAAACATATTAATGTCAGCTTCTAGAGAAGCAAGTTCTTGCCCTTTCTCAGAAATTTCTTTCGCCAATGAATTTCTTTCCGATTGCCTTTCTGCGATCCTTTCATCTATTAAACTTGATTGAGACTCAAGTTCTTTAATATTATTTTTTCTAATAACTATATCTTCAACAAGTGCTTTTCTCTCTTCAGTTAACCTTCCAATATTGGAATTTATTTCATCTTCGTTTTTCTTTTTTTCAGAAATTAATAAATCTAAAGCGCTTTCATCTTCTTCTAGAGATTCAATTTTGGCATTTGCAATACGAGCCGCCTCTAAAGCTTTTTCCGATTCTCGAATTATGTTGGATTTGTAGCTATCGAGACGCGATGTGGCTTTAGTAAAATCCTCAACTTCGTCTCTTGTGAAGCCAATGAGGCAAACTCTATCAATCTTAGGATCACTAAGCCATTTCTTAGGCGGCTTAAATGAAACACTGGAAACTAGTTGATATATTTTCGCATGATAAGTGTCGTCTTCTTGCCGCAAAAGTTCTACCGAAGCTTCACCACCGCCAGCTAAAAGCCATTTGAATTCGAACTTATTCCAAGATTCATAATCCTGTATTTCAACTATAATCTCACACAAAAAGACAGGTTCGGAAAACTCGTAATCAAACCATCTGTTTTTCCCTTTAATTGGAGAAGATTCACCTGAATTGGCGACTAATTTGGTTGTTTTATTGTCACGTTTTGAAAGCAACGAAAAGGGCAGATCAAGTACTTCAGGCACTTCATGTGCCCGCAAGTTTTTCAGTTCTCCATCGCCTTTGCTAATATCTACTTTTTTCATTTTGTGTACGTAAGGCCGCTATTGCAATATGAATAAATCATGAACAACGGTAGTTGGGTGCCTTGCATTTTGCAACTAATGATTTTAGTGAATGCCATTCTAGCAGGGGGATGCAACGGGGGCGGCACGCCCCCTTGCCGTAGCGACCAACGGGAGCGGAGCAATGCGTGGTACTACCACGCACATCTTGCGCTAACTCTTATCTCTGCCGATTGGTATTTTCTCGCCGTGGTCATACCATTGCATGACGCTGGTGTTTGGGTCTTTTGTTGCCGTCTATCCATCCTATCGCGGCCTGATCGGATGCTGATCGAACTCTCTGTCACTATAGCATATCGTCGCATCTCTCGGTTTTTCGTGGTAAAGCGCCCGTTGATGCCCTTTAACGCGGAATCGGTGTGTTATGGTGTTGACTGTTCCCTCATCAAACTGACTCGCGTGATGCCGCTCTGCTGCTGTATCTAAGTGGCAATCTAGGACTAAATTTCTTGAGTCTATAGTGTGTTTATGATACGTTCTAGATTGGAATTTCGTCATGCGAGGTGATGAAGCGAACAACAACAGGAGTAACGACAAGGACATTATTTTGAACCAAACACCGCCGCCCCAAACACCCGCCAATACAACCGCCCCGAATAACCTCACCTTTTCGCCGCTGACCCTCGATTATAAACGCTATGCCGCGCTGCTGGATGATAAGGCGCTTTGCGCCGATCAACGCTGCAAGATGATTGAAGCGCTTTGGTCGATGATGACCGCTTTCGTTGATCTCGGTTTCGGCCTCCACCCTGTCCAGCAAGCCTGTGGACAAAACCGCTACACGGGCGCTCTTAAACGTGCAGCTGATTCCGCGCCTGTGGTATCGTCCGATACGACAAAAGGGGGCAAGCCATGAGCAAGAACGCACAATCTAAACAGCGCAAAGCGGTCATTTACTGCCGTGTGTTGAGCGCCCAGCAAGTCACCAAGGGTGATGGCCTGAACTCACAGGAAACGCGCTGCCGCGAATATGCGGGGTTCAAGGGCTATCAAGTCATTGATGTCTTTCGCGATGAAGGGGTTTCGGGGTCGCTGGTTACGCGCCCCGCCATGCAAACCATGCTCGGTTTTCTGCAACGCACTGCCGATGATCCGCACGTTGTCATTATTGACGACATATCCCGCCTTGCCCGTGGGCTTGAGGCGCATATCGGTTTGCGTGCCGCGATCAACGAAGCGGGCGGTGTGTTGGAAAGCCCGTCTATCGAGTTTGGCGAAGATTCCGACTCTGTATTGGTCGAGAATTTGCTGGCCTCTGTTTCGCAGTATCAGCGCCAGAAGAACAGCGAGCAAGTCTCCAACCGCATGAGAGCGCGGACGCTCAACGGCTATTGGGTGTTTCAAACGCCTGTGGGTTACAAATACGAGCGCGTGTCTGGGCATGGCAAAGTCATGCAGCGCAAAGAACCCGAAGCCTCGATCATTCAGGAAGCGCTTGAAGGCTACGCATCAGGGCGTTTTGACAGCCAAGCCGAAGTGCGCCGCTTTCTTGAGCCGCAGCCCATCATGCCTACCCGCAATGGCAAGGGCGAAATTCATGCTTGGCGCATTACACAAATGCTCACGAACCCGATTTATGTGGGATATATCGAAGTCGAAAAATGGAATGTGGCTCTACGCGAAGGCAAGCATGAAGGGCTGATCGACTTCACGACCTTCGAGAAAATTCAGGAACACATCAAAGGCAACGCCAAAGCGCCCGCTCGTAAAGACCTCAATGCTGACTTCCCGCTGCGCGGCTTCATCACCTGCGAATGTTGCGGTAACGGCCTGACGGGCGCTTGGTCAAAGGGCAAGTACAAGCACTATGCCTATTATACCAACGGCCTGAACGCCTGACTCGTATGGGATTCCCTTCTTCTTCGTGTTGTGATTCCCTGTCTCGACGGGATG
>ENA-ORXC01001215-ORXC01001215.1-marine-metagenome-genome-assembly--contig:-NODE-1215-length-15637-cov-3.083419_pt1 | contig 15637 bp, 10 predicted proteins | sample MGYA00237865_ERZ511478 | MGnify/ENA metagenome assembly ERZ511478 | reverse complement strand
TCTGCTTTAACCTACTGAGCTATGCGCCCTCACGTTAGACGCACAATGATACCCGATTTTTTTAAATTTTCAATTAAAAGATGGCCTGTCAGACAGATATTATTCAAAAAGCCACTTTTTTCCTGGTCAAACACCACCGCCAGCCAATGTCAGGCTGCGACCACCATCGACAGTAATTATTTCACCCGTCACATAACGGGCGTGCGCCAGATAAAGCACACTATGGGCAATTTCCTCAGGTTTGCCTATCCGCTGCATAGGAATGGAGTCGATGATGCTTTTTTGCTGCTGCGGGTCAAGTGCTTGGTCGCTATCTGCTTCTGGTAGGATGTTCACGCCAGGAGCGATGCCATTGACACGTACCTCTGGCGCCATATCAAGCGCAAAAGACTGTACCATCATGCGATGCGCCGCCTTTGCCATATTGTAGATGGCATACTCTTTAAAAGGTTTATTATGCGCATGGATATCGAGTAGGCTAATGATACAGCCCTGCCGGGTCTGTAGATAAGGATATAACGCTTGGCTTAATAATAAGGGCGCTTTAGCGTTGGTTAAAAATAAATCATCCCATTGCTCTATATCTATATCACCAAGTGGACTTGGATAAAAGCGAGAGGCGTTATGCACTAGGACATCGAGTTGCCCAAATGCTTGTATAATATTTTGAGTAAATTGCTGTAGCATCTCGCTATTGTTAACAACCGTCAAATCTGCAAGGACGACGACCGCGCTATCAGGACGACTGTGATTCAGCGTATCAGCTAGGTCATTGGCTTCTTGCTTACTATGATGACAATGAATAATGACACGGTAGCCTTGCTCATGGGCGGCACGGACAATAGCCGCACCAATACGCTTAGCGCCACCGGTGACTACCATTACGGGCGCTGAGGTATTAGAATATTTTGATTGGCTTAAGCTAAATTCATGGTTCATATTAAAGGTATTTTTGTTATTTAAATTGCTGGTTGAAAGTGCTTGTTTACAAGACAGGTTATGTTTGTAAATGCTCAATTCTACGTTGGCGTAATGCTTCGCCTATCGCTGGGCCTTTTAGATTCTGGTCAATATTATCCATGCTGATTGCATGAAAGCTATTTAAAGCGAGCACCATTTGGCGGTGCTGTATGGCCAGTTTTAAGACATGACTGGTGACCAAGAGCTGCGATAGTTTATCGGGCGCTTTATGAGCGCTACAAGCTTGAATAAGATCGATTTTCTCGGCGGCGCTCAGCTGGTCTATGCGGCTAAGATTTTTCGCTTGCTGCACAAATAAAGTGGCAAATTGAGTCTGTGCTTTTGGCACTTTGGCGCTGTTTCCGATCTCATTAATAGCTTTAGCCGCTGCCTCTATATTAACCGAAAGAGTTTCTGTAGAGTTTAAAGTAAATAAATCTGTGTTCAGACTGGCCATTAATAACGCCCAGCGCTGCGATAAATTTAATTGCATTTGGCCGGCGAAATACAATGCGGTTTGTACAATCTCTCGTATTTGACCGTACTGTTTATCATTCCAAACTTGCTGTAGCGGAGCAAAATACTCCGTCAACGCCCCAATCTCGAACAGCTGTTGCCAATATACCTGCGGCGATACTTGCATCAGAGCACGGCTCGATTCTTGCCAAATACGCTCACTACTTAGATGCGTAAGCTCGCCTGAACGCACCAACTCACGCATCAATAGCAAGGTTTCATCGGCAATACTAAAGCCCAAATCATAATAGCGGCCATAAAAACGGGCGGTGCGCAGTACCCGTAATGGGTCTTCACTAAACGCGCTTGATACATGACGCAAGGTTTTGCTATGAATGTCGTTCAAACCGCCATAGTAATCGACAACGTCGCCACTTATCGGCGTATCATCCATAAGGCTTTTAACTTCTATTGCCATAGCGTTGACGGTCAAGTCGCGACGTTTTAAGTCTTCACGTAACGTCACATCAGGGCTGGCATGTACGCTAAAGCCTTGATAGCCCCGCCCTTGTTTGCGTTCTGTACGCGCCAGCGCATACTCTTCATGACTAATAGGATGCAAAAATACTGGAAAGTCTGCGCCCACTTGTTGGAAACCTGCCGCCAGCATATCCATGACAGTCGCGCCGACGACGACAAAATCTTTGTCTTTGATAGGACGACCTAACAGTTGGTCACGGACAGCGCCGCCGACGAGATACACTTGCATAATAGTCTCTTTTTTATCTAGTGTTTATCCAGTATTTACTAAGTCGTTTTGCCAAAAAAAACCAGTCAACACTCGCTTAGGAGTATTGACTGGTTTTAGTATAGCAGACGGTTTCTATAAATAACTAACAGAAGACCGTCTTCGTAATGCGTTTATACGCTATATAAACAACTACTTCTGCTCATTGATTAAATCTTGAGCTTCAGTAACTGCAAGCGCTGTCATATTCACCACACGACGCGCTGTCGCTGATGGGGTTAGGATATGCACAGGTTTGCTCGCGCCTAGCAAAATAGGTCCAATAGAGGCACTGCTGGTCGCTGTTTTTAGTAGGTTGAAAGCAATGTTTGCGGCATCAAGCGTTGGCGAGATAAGCAAGTTTGCTGAGCCTTTTAGGTTGCTTGATGGCAAGTCATTGGCACGGATATGTTCATCAAGTGCCGCATCACCTTGCATTTCACCATCGAAGTCAAAGTCGACATTCATTTCTGTCAGCAGCTGATGTACTTTGCGCATTTTTACCGCGCTGGCACGGTCTGATGTACCGAAGTTTGAATGCGAAACCAACGCCACACGTGGCGTGATGCTAAAGCGACGTAACTGATCAGCTGCCAGTACCGTCATTTCAGCCAATTGCTCAGCCGTTGGGTCTTCATGGATATAAGTATCGGCAATAAAAATATTGCGATCTTGCATCAAGACAGCATTCATCGCATAAAAATCACTGACGCCTTCTTTTTTACCGATGACTCGGCTGACGTATTTTAAATGCAGATGATAGTAGCTAAAAGTACCACAAATCATGCCATCAGCATCACCGTTTTCAACCAGTAGGGCACCGATTAAAGAAGTCTTACGGCGGACATCACGGCGCGCAAGCTCAATACTGACACCATTACGTTTATTTTTCTCGTAGTAGCCTTGCCAGTAGTCTTTATAGCGTGGATCATCGTCTTGATTAATAATGGTGATGTTTTCGCCATCTTTTAGACGCAGCGCCAATCTTTTAATGTTCTTTTCAATGATGGCAGGGCGACCAACCAAGATTGGATGCGCCAATTGCTCATCAACGACCACTTGTACGGCAAGCAGTACGTTGCGGTCTTCGCCTTCACAGTAAACAATGCGTTTAGGATCGGCTTTCGCGCGGGCAAAGATAGGCTTCATCACGAACGCTGAGTTATAAACAAACTCAGACAAGCGTTGACGATAGGCTTTCATATCAGAGATAGGCAGGGTTGCTACGCCAGAATCCATCGCCGCTTTGGCAACCGCAGAGGCGATTTCGATGATTAGGTTTGGCTCAAGAGGGCCTGGGATAAGGTAATCACGGCCAAAGCTTGGCGTACTCTCAACGTTTTTCACGTTATTCATTGGTGTCGCTTCAACATGCGCCATAGCCGCGATGGCTTTTACGCAAGCGATTTTCATCTCTTCATTAACCGCTGTCGCCCCAACGTCAAGTGCACCGCGGAAGATATAAGGGAAGCATAGCGCGTTGTTTACTTGGTTTGGATAATCTGAGCGACCGGTTGCCATGATAACGTCTGGACGTACGGCGTGCGCCACTTCTGGCATGATTTCAGGCGTTGGGTTGGCAAGGGCAAAGACGATTGGGTCTTTTGCCATACGGCGCACCATGTCTTCAGTTAAGGTGCCAGGCATTGATAGGCCTAAGAACATATCGACATCATCCATCACTTCTTCGATGGTAGTGGCGGTAGTATTGCGCGCATAACGCTGCTTGGTTTCATCAAGGTTTTCACGGCTGGTGGTAATGATACCGCGTGAATCTGATACAAAGATATTGTTTTTATCTACGCCAAGCGCACAAATGATATCCAAGCAAGATATAGCTGCCGCACCTGCGCCAGAGCAGACCACTTTAATCTCTTCGATTTTTTTGCCAGTGATAAGTAAAGCGTTTAGCATCGCTGCGGCAACAATGATTGAGGTACCGTGCTGGTCATCATGGAATACCGGAATGTTCATGCGCTCACGCAATTCGCGCTCGATTTTGAAACATTCTGGGGCTTTGATGTCTTCAAGGTTAATACCACCAAAAGTAGGCTCAAGCGAGGCGACGGCTTCGATGAACTTATCTGGATCATTTTGGGCAATTTCAATATCAAAAACGTCAATACCAGCAAATTTTTTGAATAAAACCCCTTTACCTTCCATGACAGGTTTAGAGGCCAATGGACCAATATTCCCTAAACCAAGCACCGCAGTACCGTTGGTTATCACGCCAACCAAGTTGCTACGAGCAGTATATTTAGCCGCTAACGCTGGATCTCTTTGAATCTCAAGACAAGGTATCGCAACCCCTGGAGAGTAAGCAAGTGCCAAATCACGTTGGTTGGCCAGTTGCTTGATAGGCGTAACTGAGATTTTACCGGGGCGCGGAAACTCATGGTAGTGTAAGGCAGATTGTTCAAACTGCTCTTTTTCCGTAGTAGGGGTGTCCGTATTCAAAGTGATATCGTCATTCATAATAATTGCCATGGTTGGAATAATTGGAATAAAGTAAATGGTGATAAAAACCAATGTCTATGCTTCATTATCATGACTATGATAATTAAGGCACATTTATACTAAAAAGGTCGTGCTCGGCGACTAGACATCAGCGTAAAAACAGCAATCTCACAGGAAGCGTTATTCTAGCACTATTGGTATTTCACTGCCTAGTCAAGTCATCTCAATTAGGTGAATAATATAATAAAATGATATTCGTTATTTCGCTGTTTGATAATGACAAAAAACGCCCCTCGATATCAACCATAATTGCCTAATGTTTCAAAACATTACAGAATAGCAGCTTGTCCGTATTCTCTTACGAAGAACAGCTGATTGGCATTTGCGGCGCATGTGGCGCGGGCGGCATGGTATCGAGCTCAGTGGCGATGTCTTGGACGTTGTAAGGATTGGCAAGTAAGTCAAAGACTCGATTTAACTCTTCAAATTGGCCTTGTTCCGCCACCGTAATCGCCCGCTGTGCCACACTATTACGTAGTACATAAACCGGATTATTGCTATGCATTTGTTCAATAGAGGCTTCGCTAGATAACGGCTCTAGCGCTGCTAAATACCTTGTTGACCATTGTTGCCAAACGTGCTGTGCCTCATTATTAAACTCAGCAGTCATTTTTGCCAGCAATTCTTGCTCATACGGATATTCATTTGGCGCGACCAAACCCAATAGCGCGCGGAAACTGTTGCTATAGTCGAGCAAATTATTCTCTAACAAGGTTAACCACTCAAAAGCGAGAGCCAAACTTTCTTTACTATGCGGTAGCCCAAGCTTACGGCAGAGGCCTTGCTGATAATGCTGCATAAAGGTCGCTTCATACGGCGCTAGGCAATCAGCCAAGGTATCGCGTGTTACGCCGTCCAAGCGCATAAAATGAGGTAGCCAAATATTTAAGTTCCAATGACCGATAGCAGGTTGGTTTTGATAGGCATAACGTCCAGTATGATCAGAATGATTGTTAATCCAGGCAGGGTTAAAGCGTTCCATAAAACCAAACGGCCCAAAGTCTAAGGTACTGCCCGTAATCGATAGGTTGTCAGTATTCATCACCCCATGGGCAAAGCCAATCAATTGCCAATCGGCAATCATACGTGCGGTTCGCTCAACCACCGCTTGTAAAAATGCTAAGACAGGCGCTTCACTATCACGGCATTCTGGATAGTATATATCAATCATATAGTCGGTAAACTCGCCAAGTAAGTCGGGTGCAAAGCTTGCAATCCACTCAACATGACCGAGGCGAATATGGCTGTCAGCAACGCGCATCAATGCCGCGCCTGCTTCCATACGCTCACGGCGGACACGTGTATCAGACACCACAAAGCCCAAGGCATTAGACGAAGGGATGCCAAGCTGCGTCAGCGCATGACCGCATAAATACTCGCGAATGGTACTGCGTAATACCGCGCGCCCATCGCCCATGCGTGAGTAGGGGGTCAGACCAATGCCCTTTAAATGTAAATCTTGTAATTTATCATTATTATCGAGCACTTGCGCCATGAGTAAACCGCGCCCATCGCCCAATTGTCCGGCCCACTGTCCGAACTGGTGACCAGCATAGGCCATGGACAGCGGTCGAAACTCAGCTGGCACGTATTGACCCCCTAATATTTCAACCCAACGCGCCATCAGCTCATCGTCATCGAGCCAGCCTAATTGCTTGGCAACTTCGGTGTTAAAGTGACCAGCGCGCGGATTATCAAGCGGTGTCGGCTGCTGTTCATGATAAAGGCGAGTATCTAATGTGACGTAAGTATTTTGATAGCGCATAGGTGCGTTCCGATATAAAGGTATGGGTTTTTAATATAAAAACTTAAGGTTAAAAGCGAGTAATGAAAGCGTGTAAAGAGAATAATAAACTTACTATAGCATAGCCTTAATAATGCCGCGTTTCACTCTGTCCATCTCTTGTAATTGCTGTATAAACAGTGAGCGAGCAAAAATAATAAGTGCGTAAACGAGTAGCGCACAACTCATGGCCGAAAAAAACCCTCTATCTTTACAGATGGAGGGCAGGAGAAACGTACGATAAAAACTAAGGCAATAAATCTATAAACGCTTACGCCGCTTTTGGGCTTTGACCGATAGAGCGAAACGCCGTTTTTAGATTGCTATTATGCGCCAGTATTTTTTGCTCAACTTTGGCATAGTCGTGCTTTAGCAGCTCTTCAACTTCATGCAGGCGATCAGCAAACTCGGTCTTTTTTAGCTCAATAGTTTTGGCTTTTAGCGCTTGCCATTCTTCGACCGTTTGCGTAAAGGCATCATATTCAAACTTGATACGATCTTGGAAACTCTTCATCGCATGCGGAATATCAAGTCCGTTTGCGGTAGCACTATCAATCTGCTGTTGAGCCTTTTTGAACTGCATTTGCACTTCAGCATGCTTAATGGTGGTGTCGTCAACCGTGCGTAATTCACTGGTTAGCCCAAGTTTAGATAAGCCCAAGATAAGCCATTTAGTTGGATCATATTGCCACCATTTCACGCCATTACGATAGTCGTATTGGAAGAAGTGATGATAGTTATGATAACCCTCACCCCACGTAAAGATAGCAAGGAAAAAGTTATCGCGCGCGCTATTGGTATCCGTATAAGGACGCGTACCAAACATGTGGCATAGCGAGTTGATAAAGAAGGTAAAGTGGTGGGTCAGCACCAAACGCAGTAGACCTGCTAATACGAGCGTGCCCCACACGTCACCTATTAACCAACCAACTGCCGCAACCATCGCAACGTTGGTAGCCAGTACCCATAAACCATAGTATTTATGCTGAATCTGTAGCACTTTATCTTTGGTCAAATCAGGAATGTTTTTATAATCAAAGCGACCACTAGGATAATTGCGTAACATCCAGCCAATATGACTGAACCAAAAACCACGTCTTGCTGAATAAGGATCTTCCATGCGGTCATCAACATGACGATGATGCGTACGGTGGCCCGATACCCAGTCAAAAGCAGAGCCTTGAACCGCCAGGGTTGAGCCAAGTAATAGGAAGTTTTTTACCAAGGGATGGGCTTTATAAGCGCGATGCGACAATAGGCGGTGATAGCCTGCAGTGATACTAATACCGGTCCACACCATAAAGGCACCAAACACACCCCAAACCGGCGCACTAACTTGATGGGTCAGTAAGTACCATGGCGTAATAACGGCAGCAGCAATAGGCGTCGCAATCAGAAAAATCGCTGGAACCAGATTGATTGGCGACTTTTGAAATTCAAGCTCAAGCGGATCGATGCCCTCATAGTTAGCGACTGCATTGGCATCTTTATAACCGCTCGTCGTCGCAGACTGCGTATCGGCAGCCTCATCATTTTTGCTTTTGCCAGTATCAAGCCACGTCTTCACGCGCAGCGCCTGAGTACCAGCATGCTGTATAAGCGTATCACCCGACTTCATGGCGAAACGCAAGCCCTTAAGTGGTAAGCCTATTACTTTTTTAGCAATCATGTAATATTCCTAATGATATTAATTTCAGCCTCCATATTACCCTAAAAGACTAGTAAAGTGAACAGTTATACACTAGAAAAATATTGCTAAATAACAATAACTTGTAGGAGTTATGGTAGTGATTAACCCAAATAATCCCTTACTTATCAGCAATTAAGTGAAAGTGTAAGTAAAAAGATAAATATATGTGCAATAAAAATGTATAAATGACTATCGAGCCAATTAATTAGCTGGCTTTTTTAAGCCATTTTCAAGCAAGTTTTTTGAAATATGACAAAAAGATAGGTAAGAAGTTCACTTACTTAACGCATGAGGAAATAGGTTGGATAATCGGTGATGATGACGTCGACTTGCCACGTAATAAGCTGTTTAATCGTTTCGCTATCATTGACGGTCCACGCGCTGACTGGCAGGTGATAACGATGACAGTGCTTAATGACAGCTTGAGTCAGCAATGGATAGTGAATACCTAGCTGGACGCAGCCAAGTTGCAAGGCAGTTTGTGGTGCGCTTAGCAAAGTTTTAGGGGTGCGAATCAGTAAACCACGCGGAATATGTTGTAAGGTTTTATTGCGTTGCAGCCGCGCGTGTAATTCGACATCAAAGCTGGTCAGCGCTATGGGTAAGCTGGCAAGCGGACTGTCGGTTAAATCGTGCATTAACGCCTTGATTAGTTTGCTGTAATCGGTGCGCTCATGCGTCTTAATTTCCAGCTCAATATAGCCAAAACCTGTTAGTACAGAGGCTATTTCGGCTAAGGGCGTAATCTGATGACCGGACTGTAAATAGCGTCCAATCTCGGCAAGACTCAACTGGTCGATGCACGATTGCTGGGCGCATAGGCGTTGTAAATTATCATCATGAAAGACCAGCAAGTGACCATCGGCGCTTAATTGCACATCAAATTCAACGCCTATCAAACCCGCGCTTTGTAGATTTTGCGCCAATTTAAAGCCTGCTAAGGTGTTTTCTAGCGCTTCACCGCGTGCGCCGCGATGGCCTAATAAAAGCGTGTTTTTAAAATTTATCATTATTAATAGCTATCAGAAATTCTTATCGCTATCATATCGTCTCTGCAAAATGGGGTCTAATAAAATATTTATCTGAGAACAGAAGCATTACTTAGATAGTGTAGTTATGAGTTGCAGCCACGACATAAAATATGTCTTTGTAGCCTTTTTGCAACCAAAGCAAGGTTTTGTACACAATGTTGGACGTTATTTGTATATCAATAGGCTACACTGATGACCATTTAAATCAAACGCCGTATAATAACGTGGTTTTCAAAACTTGCATGACGATTGTTAACATTTAAATGTCATGATGCGCATGTAAGTTTTTGAATGTTAAAACACTGGCCGTCAGTGGCGGTACGAATCAGGAAATTGGAGCAAAAAAAGATGAGCGTAGCAAACAAGAGTTTGAGTAAGTGGTATAAGGTTGCTGGTATTGGTATCGCCTGTAGTTTGGTACTTACAGGCTGTAACCGCTCAGAAAAAGAAGAGACCACAGAAACTGCCGAGCTAACCGAAGAGACCGCTACTAATGAAAACGCGGCTGCTACAGCGGTAAGTTGTGATGATCCAATGGTACAAGATCGCCTCAAATCAGCCTTAAAAAATACGCTCAATCAACAAGCGCAAACCTTGGCAGCAAGTTACGCTAACGATGCTGAAATTGCTTTAAGTAGTGGCGTTGTCACTGGTAAAACCAACGGTATCGTCATCGATGTGCAAAACGCTGCGGTATTACAAGCCACAAATGATAATGGCATGACCACCTGTCAGGCGAGTGTCAGCATGACTTTGCCAAGTGAAGACTTATACCAAGCCAGCCAACTGCAAGCCACTAACAATCAGCCAAGCTTACAATCACGCCTAGCCAATGACAATATCCGTATCAATAACAACATGCTTGTTGACGATGCCTTTACCTATGTCGTTGGTACCCAAGGCGGTCAAGTACGTACGCGTATCGCTGGACAGCCAGCACTGCTGACCGTAGTATCAGAAGTAGTGGCAGGCTCAGCCTTTCAGACAGCACTAGAAGAGCAGCGTGCCGCGCAAGCAGCCGAACGCCGCCGTCAAACGGCACAAAACAATAGCGAAAACCAAACTCGTCAACCAAGACCGGTAACGCCAGCGGCCCCTGTGCGTCCAGCTGAGCCAGCTACGCCACCGACTGTCAATCAAAATAGCAGCAGTCAAAACAGTAGCCAGAACACGAGTAATCAGGATAACCAAAGCAATAACCAAGCTGCCACAACGCCTAGTGCTACAGCGCCTGCGACTCCAGCTACACCTAAGTCAGTCCCTAAAGATGACAGTATCGATATGGTGATTATTGAAGATAAAGACGCAACTTATTAATAACCTCTCAGTTTATTAATAAAATGTCAGTAGGTGCTGTCTAAGCCTAGCGTTTGAAATTCAAAAGCCCGCAACTATCGTAAGTCGCGGGCTTTTTGCTTAAATTAATTTTTAGCGGTTAATTTTTAGCAGTCAGTAAAAGCTAAACTATTTATTCTCAGCGAATTTTTGTAATACTTGACTGTCCCATAGCACTTCAGAAACTTGCTCAGGGTCGGTGCAAAAACGCGCAGCGACGAACAGCCAATCAGACAGGCGATTGATAAAGCTAACTGCTGTTGGACGAATGGCTTCTGGTCGCTGCTGCTGCAATAGCACCGCTTGACGCTCAGCTCGGCGACAGACGGTACGGGTGACATGCAATTGGCTGACCAACACTGAACCTGTTGGTAGGATAAAATCTTTTAGCGCCGGCAAAGTGCTATTCATCGCGTCAATCTGTTGCTCTAACCATGCAATGTGCGCGCTATTCACGCCTTCATATTCTGGCATGGCAAGCTCGCCACCGATATTAAATAGCAGATGCTGAATAATCACTAATGCTTGGGCAAAGTCGGCTTCTTTTGTCGCGTCAGTCGAGTTTTGCGCCAACTGCGCGCGTACCAAACCAATATGTGAGTTGAGCTCATCGACATCACCCATGACGCTAAATAGATTGTCCGCTTTACTCACGCGGCTGCCATCTGCCATGCCTGTGGTACCGTCATCGCCAGTACGTGTATATATTTTGCTTAAACGATTGCCCATGTTTTATCCTTAAAGGTTAGTGTTTGTTAAAAAGTCAGTATTTTTTAGCATTGCGAATGTTAGTTATGCGCTCATTGTAGTATTTTACGAGCATTTTCGCTAAGATAATGGGTTAAGTTTTATACTGCTACTTTTTCAAAAATAATAATGACGCTAAATATTGTTATAACTAAGCTATAAATAAGCGTTTTCATTATTTAAGTGTGCAGTAAGAATATTTTCGTTTCACTCTTATCTTTTTTATCAAAAGGCTTTTTTACTATGACCACACCTCTTGCAGACGCGATGTCTCAGCTTGCCATTTACGACTCACTTAACGGACGCAAGCGGTCATTTAAGCCGCTGGTTGCGGGCAAAGTCGGCATGTACGTGTGTGGAATGACGGTCTATGATTATTGTCATATCGGTCATGCGCGGGTGGTAGTTGCCTTTGATATGGCGGTGCGCTGGCTGACGCAACTGGGTTATGACGTCAATTATGTGCGGAATATCACCGATATAGATGACAAAATTATCACTCGCGCAGCCGAAAACGGCGAAGAGATTGGCGCATTAACGCAGCGCTTTATCACCGCGATGCACGAAGATTTTGCGGCACTTGGCTGCTTAGCACCCGATGCTGAGCCACGTGCGACCGATTATATCGACGAGATGCAGCAGATGATTGGCAATTTGGTCAGCAATGACTATGCGTACACTGGCGATAATGGCGATGTCTATTATGCAGTCGATAGCTTCCCTGATTATGGCAAATTATCCAAGCGCAATTTGGATGATATGCAGGCGGGCTCACGCGTCGATGTCGAAAACGACAAGCGCAATCCGTTTGATTTTGTATTGTGGAAAGCGGCGAAACCTAGTGAGCCACAATGGGCATCGCCGTGGGGTCAAGGGCGTCCGGGCTGGCATATCGAATGCTCGGCGATGTCAACCAAATGCCTTGGTGATACCTTTGATATTCACGGCGGCGGCCATGACTTACAGTTTCCGCATCATGAAAACGAGATAGCGCAATCTGAGGCGGCGACGGGCTGCGAGTACGCACGTAATTGGATGCATGTTGGCTTTATCAATGTTGATGGCGAAAAGATGTCCAAATCGCTAAATAACTTCTTTACCATTCGCGATGTGATTGCCAAGTATCATTCTGAAACGGTGCGCTTTTTCTTGTTATCAAGTCACTATCGCAGCCAAGTGAACTTCTCAGACAAAGCCTTAGATGAAGCGCACAATAGCCTAAGCAGACTATATCAAGCATTAAAAGCGGCTGAACAACAAAAAGGACAAACACTCACTATCGATGATGTGCTAACAAACTCTGCTTATGATAGCGCGGCAGGACAAGACTTTATCAAAGCCATGAATGATGATTTTAATAGCTCAACGGCTATTAGCGTATTATTTGGGCTGGCACGTGACATTAATAAAGCGCTCAAAGGCGAAGATGCAGAGGCTGCATGGCAGTTGGCGCAGCAGCTTAAAGCTTTGGCGCAGACATTAAATATATTGCAGCTGCCGGTACAGCAGTTTTTACAAGCGGTCGTGGGTGAGGCGCAAGAAGGTGGTTTGTCCGATGACGCTATCGATGGATTAATCACCGAGCGTGCCGATGCCAAAACCAATAAAAACTTTGCCCGTGCTGATGAGATACGTGAGCAGTTAAAAGAGGCGGGAATTGAGCTTGAAGACAGCCGTGCGGGTACGACTTGGCGCCGTGCTTAAATCGTATTCTTGCTATAAGCAATTGTATCAATTAACATTTTACCCTCAAATTAAGTCAGCTTTATGCTGGCTTTTTTTGGTTCAGTGCATTAGCTTTATCTTATATTCAAAATTGATGTTTAACTTTACTAAATCATTTCATTAATAAGCCTAGAACCTTAACGTATGAAACATTCCTCTCAGTCTTTGATGGCTAAAAATACCCAAGCTCCGTATATGGGCAATAGGGGCGACGCTGATGTTTCTGGTTGTAAGAGTCTAGACACTATTAAAGGTAGGCATAAATTAACCGTGAGGCATTTGAACATACGTCATTTTATTTCCAGTATCTCCGTCATTATCCTAATTATTGTCTATCTGCCAGCTCATGCGGCTAGTCATTCAGTGAATGACAATGCAACGATCAACAATCAAAACGAAACAACAGCGCCCATCTCCGAGGCGCCAGAAAACATCGTTGACTATGCATCGCAACGGATTGATAAGCTCAAAAAAGAGGGCGTCAGTGTCTCTGCGCTTGCCGAAGAGGTCATTAGTCCGTTTGAGAAAAAAACCGAACAGCAAGCAGGAGTATTACAGGGCGACTCTGGTCTGACTGGCGACTATAACGAAAGTTATTATGCCTTAAATAAGCTCAATGTCGGCTTGCCGCCACTATCTGAGCCACCGAATTTATCGACACCATTGGCAACGCTAGAGTTTTTTCAATCGGCAGTTATCAAGCAGCAGTATGATTTGGCCGCTTATGCGCTCAATATGAACTTGATTGACGAGGAGTTGCAGCGTAATCAAGCAATAGAGCTTGCCAAACAGCTCGATTTTTTATTGATGGAGAAAAAGCTGTATGCGTTTGATAAGTTGCCCGACCGTCCTGATGGTTTGATAGAACCACCGCTTGGTAGCAATAATAGTATCCAAGGCATCCCTCGGCGCTCAATCCAGTTGGGTTATATCGACTATCGAGATCGCCGTGTGCCGCTGCATCTTGAGCGCGTACGCATTGATGACAGTCCGCCTTTTTGGGTGTTTTCCGCGCAAACGGTGGCTAATATCAATAAGCTGTATGAGCAATATCAGCCTGCCAAGTTTGAGCGTTATTTGCCCGACTGGACCAAATTAAAAGTCTTTGGCATTGCCATTTGGGAATTTATCGCCTTATTTTTGTTCTTTTTCTTTACCATGGGTGCTGGTTGGTTGCTCAGTAAAGCCGCTGGTAAACTGCTCAATTGGTACGTTTTAGATAAAGAGGGCAATCGGCTCGCCACCATTCATCATAACGGCGTCGAGGACTTGGTCAATAAGCTGACCGTGCCTTTGACTTTTACCATTAGTTTCTCCGCGGTTTATACCTTGGTATCGGGCGGTTTTCCTTACTTAGATGCGCTTGCCTCATCGACACGCCCCATTATTTGGATTGGGTTGGTGCTAAGCGCCATGTGGCTGGGCACACGCGCCATTAATTTCTTTGCCAATCGTTATAAAGATTTGCAAATCGAGAATTTGAGCGAAGAGCAGTTTGATAAAGGCCGCAGTCGCCGCACCTATGTGTCTATTTTTCGCCGCGTCTTTATCTTTGTGATGATTTTAGGCGGTATTTGGATAGGTCTGAGTGAGTTCACCAATATTGATGGTTTGGGTAAAACCTTACTCACCTCGGCAGGGATTGCGGGTGCGGTGATAGGTATTGCCGCCCAGCCTATCTTGGGTAATATCATCGCAGGCATGCAAGTCGCCATTACCCAGCCGGTGCGTATCGGCGATACGGTGACGATGGAAGGCGAGTGGTGCACAATCGAGGATTTGGGTTATACCTATGCGGTACTAAAAACCTGGGATGAGCGCCGTTTGATTGTGCCGATGCGGCACTTTATCACTGAGATTGTCGAGAACTGGTCACATACCGAGTCGCATCAAATCTCAGTGATTTATTTATATGTCGATTATGGCGCCAATATCGAAGCGATACGACAAAAATATATTGAGCTGGTCAAAGACAGTGAGCTATGGGATAGTGACACCGAGCCTGAGATGTATACGGTATCGGTAACAGAGACCACTATCAAGCTGCGCTGTAGCCAAGCGTCCGATAGTCCACTCAATGCTTGGTTACTTGAATGTGAAGTACGCGAGCAAATGCTAAGCTACTTATATAGCGAACAAAAGGATTATCTACCAGCGGAACGTTTTATCGTTAAAACAGAAACATAGTAATGATATAAGAGCATGGCAAAATAAAGGCATCATCTAGCAAAATAAGCTGACAAATATGTTATGCGAAGGCTTGCTTTATTTGTTATAATATGGCGTTATTTTTAAGGGATAATTCAGTTATTAAGCGTCGGGTAATCAGATGTTAGAAGGTTTAGAAGCGCGATATTAGCAATTCTACTTTCCTAAGCATTTTATTACCGCTGATAAACAGATAACATGCCGAGTGATATCCGTATTTAAGGTTTGTTCCTCATGGTTTTTTCACAATTCTAGCCGCTTTATGTTGGCGTATTGATTTTGATAAAGCTTTCGTTTATCGACGTGATACTGCATTGCCCGCCCATCAAAATAACCACCACTAGGGGTCTGTATGTTGCGAATTGTCGATGAAGCCTTAACCTTTGATGACGTTTTAT
>ENA-ORXC01001214-ORXC01001214.1-marine-metagenome-genome-assembly--contig:-NODE-1214-length-15662-cov-5.984151_pt1 | contig 15662 bp, 17 predicted proteins | sample MGYA00237865_ERZ511478 | MGnify/ENA metagenome assembly ERZ511478 | reverse complement strand
CCCACCCCCCCCGGCCACCATGGCCGCGTCACGCGGGCACCCCCCCGCCCCCTGCATCGTCGGCTCTGGCCGCGGCGGCTTTACCAACGCCGCCGCCCTCACCGCCGCCCTCGACGCGGATACGCTCACGCCCTACATGACCGCCGCCGACAATGCCGGCACCGTGTACGTGTCGGAAGCGCTGATGGCGTCCCCCCCCGCGCCGCCCGGCCCGTCGCCCGCGGCCGTCCGCCGCTCGTGGGCGGCCGACCACGCGGCCTTTATGGCCGACGCGGGCCGCCCCGACTTTCGGGTCCCAACCGTGGCGGGCTCCCCGTGTGACATTTACGCGCTCTACGTGGCGGTGCTGCGGCTCGGCGGCTTGCACTCGGTGATGGCCAACCGCGCGTTTAAGCTCGTGGCGCGGCAGTTGGCCCTCCCCAAAAGCTGCACGTCTGCCGCCTATGTGTTGCGGACGACCTATGAGCGGCTGCTGTTTGATTACGAGCAGGCGGCGGTGTGGCTCCTCCTCTCCAACCCCTACCGCACCCCAGCCCCCTCATTTGCGCCGCTGGCCTCCCCATACAGCGTGTGGTCCCCGGCCACGTGCAGGTGCGCCTGCACCAGCTCATACGGGTGGTCCGCCCAGGTGGCACGTCCACACCCCTCGCCGTCGTCATAGACACACGCCGATTGCACACTATTGGGCACCGGCACCGCCCGCAGTGTGCCGTTGCGCCGCTGAACGATGGCGTCGAGGGGGAGCTTGCGCACTGTGGCAACCGGCATCAAGTCGATGGGCAATTGCGCCTTGTCGACAACGCACGCACCCCAACCATCGTCCAAGTCGCCCCAAAATGTGGGGCCCGTCGCACCGTGGTAGGCCCACGGCGTCGACGTATCGGCGGCCATTGTAGGAGCCGCCCCGTTCTTCCAGGCCACCAGGCTCGCGGCAGCGACCGTGGCGGCGGCGCGCAGCCGACGGGCCCGGTGCGTTCACCGCGCCACCCCGGCCAAGTGAACGGAGTGCGTGCGGCAGGCGTGGCGGATGGTGACGCTCGTTGGGACGGGGGCGTAGGACATGATGCAGAAACCGGCGGGGGCAGCAGGGCGCAAGTGTTCAGAGTCTTGGTGGTAGGATGAAGCCAAAAGGGCGCCGTCTGTGGAACAAGCCGGAGAGAGCACACCAGCCCCATCCACCCCCTCTACAACTCCCCTTCCCAACAGCCCCACGCGGGGCACGGGTGGCGCACTCTGTACAGGCCCGCCATGGCCCTGCGGCGCTAGACAGACCGACGGCCGCGGCCACGGCGGCGATCACACGCGCGGCAGGGTTGGCGCTGGGGTCAATTCCGGGCTAGCAACGCCGAAGTGGCTGGCAAATGACATCATGACTGCGCGATCGTCGCGGCGGCATGATGTGGTGCCGCACCCGTCGACCACATGACGTGCCCGCGACGGCCCACAGCGGCTGCCGTCGCGGCCGTGGCGGCAGGTCCTCCGTTGCCCGCCACTCGACCTCGTGGTACTCGACCGACCCTATGCCGGGCGACTCCATGCGAGCAGAGCAGCAGAGTAGTATCTGCCCGTCATGCTTCCCGCCGTCGGCCACGTCATCAGCAGTGGCAGATCAGGGCCATGAGAACGCGTGTCGGGGGGGCGGCCAGCCTGTATCGGTCAGCCACACGTAATTGACGAGGACGGGGGGGGAGAGGAAGTGGCAGTGTCAACGGGTGTGGTTGTACAGTACTGTACAGGTCGGAGGTCTACAGTAAGGAGAGCAGCAGCACCACCAATTCGTCGTCTGTCAAGTGTCGTTGCCGGTGACCCGTGCAGCAGGATATCAACCGAGCGGTGGTCGCCACTGCGCCCGACGGTCCACCGCGCGGAACGTTCCCGCAGCCATTGTCCTGGCGGGCGGCGACTCTGCCTACGACCGGCTATGGCGGGGCGCACCGTCTGGCATCTATGCGGCCGCGCCAAGCCGCCAACAGCAGGGCGTGCATGCCTGCGATGTTTGTTGGTGTGCATACCTGGATGGCGCGGTCCTGCCAGCTTGGCGGCTAGGTGGGCGAGGCGCTATGGCTCCGCGGCGGCGGCGCATGGCTGGACAGCCAGTGGGCGGCGGAAAGACCGGCAGGAGTGGCAGCGGCGGTCGCTGCAGGGGCCCATCTCGCCTCGCCGGTCGGGGAGGACGCCGGCACTGAGGACAAGACAGCCCTTTCGACTTTGTGCAGCAGACAGAGTGTATGCTGACCACTGTTGGGCTGGTCGTTTGCCACGCATGCCAGCCGATGCCATGGTCCTCTAATGGAGTACGCGAGAAAGTACACCCGCGTCCACGTCATCTTGGGGGTGGGCCGCTCACACGTCAGGCACGTGGCCATGGACAACATGGAACAGAACAGGACCACACGGCGAAGTGGTCCGGTCGCGGTGGTCAAAGTGCCACTCGTAATGATGAAGTGGGGCCTCATTCGTAACCGAGCCTCATTTTGCATGTCAGGATGTACAGGATGTCCCTTGTCAGTCCTATGGTCAGCAGATGGCCGCAGAACCACCATACTGTCGGTCCATCGTGAAGGGTGACGGCTACGCACCTCGCGCATCTCGTAGGAGGCCGTCCCTGCACGCAATTCAGACAGGCCCCGCCCTGACACCTCGTTCGCACAGTGTTTTCCCAATGAAACTCCTCAATCGGGGCGGGCCAGCACTCTCTCCGGGCCACGCTCCCCACAATTTCTACGGCCTCACCCGTCTTGGCGACGCGCTCCAGCAGCGCAGCAGCGATCGTGCGGCATCGTCGGCCCGGCAGGAAATCGCATCGAGCATGCATCGAGCATGCATCGGGCTGCATCGGCCATCGAAGGCGGCATTCGATGGGCGTTTTTGGGTGCATCCGAGCCTCCATCGAAGTCCATCGACCGATGCAGAATAACCGCTGACAAGAACCCAACACCACGTGCGTTTCTTTCCGACAGACTGCACTTCGAGACTCGGCCGCCGTTTCATTGTGCACTGTGCACGGGCTCTTCCGCGTATGATTGGTCCAGCTACTGTACGCTTTGGATAAGGGCTCCGACAGGCATCCTGCTTACTGTAGAGGGCACTGGAACTGGAATTCCCAGGGAATGTGATCAACAAGGTGCGGTATCCACGACGAGCTTACCTGCTCGAGGTCTTGGATTCACATTGCAAGGTAACGAGCGAGGCCGCAAGTGCGAACCGTCGTGACTTGGGTGTCTGAGAATCGCTCGCGAAGAGATGGCCGCCAGCAAGGCGCGGTTTTACACTGTAGCGGGCAGTCCCTTCTCTGCTGGCGCGTCTTTGGCCCTGCCGGGCGGGCATGCTAAGGGGCGGCCCGGCCCCTGGGGCGCCGTGTCCCCCACCACCCACACCGTCGCCACCCGAGCGGCCGCCGCCGCCCCCGTCGGTGGCGGCGGAGGACTCGGGCGGGAGGAGCTTCCCTTTCCCTCCCGGGCGTGTGCGGCGGTGGGGTGCCCCGTCACCTCCCTGCCGGTGCACGCCATGGCCGACCACCGCGTCATTGGCGTGGGCGCGCGCCCTCAAGGCATTTCTCCCGTCCGACGTGCGGGTGGTCCGTGCAGCGGTGGCGCGGTCGAGGTGGGACCCCCGCCGGGCGGCGGCATGGCACCGCAACCGCCACACGCTCGCCGTGGGGGGGAAGGGGGGTCGGTGTGTTAGTGTGTCTGTGCACTACCGTTTGTGGCACCTGTCCGGTCCGGCGGGCGGCGGCGGTGGCGCGTCCGCCCCCTCGTCGGCAGCCGCGCCGGCCCTCGTCTTTTGCTGTCGCCGTCGGCGACGGGCTCGCAGGCTGTCGTCGCCGGGAGCTTATCGGGCGGGCAGGGGTCTCTCGACGGGCGGACCGTTTCCGCGAACAGGGCGCCATGCGGCGTAGCGGCGACGGCGATCCGACCGCCGCCGCCGTATCGCCTGGCAACCCGCCGCCGGCGTAGCGGGGGCGAGGAAGCGCGCGGGGGTGGTCGCAGACCACGGCGACAGAGCGGCCGGGGGAGCATTCCCGCCCCGGCCCCGCCACGTGGCGGGGCGTCGGCAACGGCAGCGGTCGGGTGATGGCGTGCTGTCGGGGAATGCCCTGTCTCGGCCTAATTGCAATGACGCTTGACAGACAGTAAATACAAAATACATTCACCCTGGTCAAATAGTTATAGCGTTCAACTCATTCATAGAACACTCACGTTATTGGACAAGCCTCTTCTGCGACCGTTATGAGCAACGAATCATGAGACTGGAGCTTCCGAGCCGGCTTCCTCGGCGTACAGTCATCGAGGGTCCATCGAAGATCCATCGAAAGCAAGCCTCGATGGGGTTCTCAAGGCCCATCGAAGCGCCATCGAGAATCCTTCTCGATGGACATTCCTGCCCGGCCGACGATGTCCATCTGGCGCACCACAGTAGGAGGACCATGAATGGTCACGGGTCGACCCAATTCTGAAAGGAGCGGTAGCGTCCAACCGTTGGTCCGTTGCCTTGAGAGAAGACGATCCCTGGGAGTCTGATTGCCTGCATTGCGCGTCAGAGGTCCTGGCCGGCTGGCCCGAGCCCGACCGTGACGCAGATCTTCGCCAGCACACACCGCGGTGGCCAGCCCGAGAGATCCACGGACGTCCGTGCAGGCGCTGCAACGGCTGATGTGTCGTGAACGGGGCCGCCGTGGACCGTCGTGGCCAGGTCGTCCGAGTGTCGATAGACAAGCCAGGCGGCCGCTGTTGGCCAGGGGAGCTCTGCTGAGCTGTTCTGCTCTCGACTTTCCACCTCCCCCACGATCGAGCGGCGGCTCCTCGCGCAACGGATCGGGCGGGCGCGTATCTGTGGGCAGCGACCTCCCCCCATCACATTCGCGCCGAGGCGGACAAATCTCGACTGTGTCGGGCCGCGCCCGCCGTTCGGGGTGAGTTGCTTGGCACCGACTCGGGCCGGGACGCCCCCGCTCAATGGGAGCTCCTGATGGACCGGTCGTGCGCCGAGGCTCACCCGCCTCCCCCGCGTGAGCTCTGGGAAGGTGGCGCTTTGACTACCGCTCGGCACACGGAGTGCTGGAGTCACAGGCCCGGTCCCCTATTTCCCTTCTTTCTACGACGTTGACCCCTACACCTCTTCCCGAGCGTGCTGTGCAGCCTACGGCGGACACGATCATAGGGTCGCTCGTAGGGAGGGTGCTCGGTTTGATTCCCAGGAGATTGACGCGTGTCCGCTCTCCTTCCCCTTCCCGCCGGACATACCCCGCCGCATGTGCGCACCGACATGCCCGGCCATCTCTCGCTTTAGTGCTGCCTTCCACGCCCGGGTGCGGCGGGAAGAGGCAGAGACGCACTTCCACCGGCTAGGCGGTCGCCCCGCACGCCCGCCCAACGGTAGGGCCCTCGGTGTACTCCAGGCACTGCCTGTGGCGCCCGTGCCCTCCCGCACAGGTCGGTGCGCTCCCGCGTGCGCACGGACGTGCCGTCCGTACTGCCTGGGAGCGACGTCCGCTGCCGAGCGCCAGAGGAAACAGCACCCGCACGCGTGCATGTGGCGGACAGCTGTCCGCGCCGACCCGGGCTTGTTCTCCCCCGTGCACACTCGGCGGTACGTCTGGTTCTCTCTTCTCCGCGCGTGGCCACCTCCCTCGACGCGCCGCACTCATTGCTTTGTTCCTTCTTTCGCTGCGTGTGGCCGCCACCCGCGACGCGCTCGCCACAGCCGGCCGACCATCGCAGGCGTCGACCCGCCCTTGCGCACGCCGTCAACCGCACGGGCGCGTTGCGTTTGCGCCGCCCTCGCCCTCGGGTGACGCCGCGTGCCCATTGCGGCACGCCCGCGCGCCCCCGTCGGTGGCCACGCGGCCGACCGGACCAGCGGCACTGGCCGCCCAAGTCAAAGACACGGCAGGCACCGGCGGCAGCGCACGAGCCGGCGACAGAAGCCACTTCGGCACGCGCGGCGCCAGCAACCACGCCTCGGCGTCGCGAACCGACAGCAGCATGCGGACGACGACGCACTCCCCGTTGAGGGCTTTGATGGTGTTGACGAGCTTGGGTACCTCGGCGGTGTTCGCCTCAGCCGCAAGCTGACCGCCGGTGTCGCGCAAAACAGCGAAGACAGGGGTGGAGGTGGCGTCGTCGTCGACGCAGATAACGCCCCCGTCGTCGGCCGGGGCGCAGGTACGCTTTGCCCAAACGGGCAGGGCGGGCAGCGCCCCGGTCAACCAGGTCGAGGCCGCACCCCGACTCTCAAACGAGCAAAGGAGCGCAGCGTCCTCGGCCAGCTCCGTCCACGCCACCAGCAGCCGCGCGAGGTCAATGGCATTGTTGGCATCGACGACGAGGCCAGTCGAGCCCGACCGGAAAGCAATGAAGGGCATCGCCCGGAACGCCCCGCCCCCCGCGCGCACCACGGCAACACGGGACCCCATAGCTGCTCTGACACTAGCCCCACCCCACCGCCGAACGCCCCAATCCTCCTGCGCTCTCCCCAATGACCCCCTGGGCAGAGATGGGACGTCGCCGGGTCGCACCCCGAACGAGGCACCCGAACGCACGGCAGCTGGAGGCCCGAGGGGTACAACGAGAACCACGCGTGCACAGCGGCGTGGTGCAAGTGAGCGCGCCCGTGCCTCACAACACCCCCCGGCAGGTGTCCTGCCAACCACCGGCACAGGTCCACCGGAGCTCATGGCATGGCGCTTAAAAAGGCGGGCATCTAGACCCATAACTTTGCAAGGGGAGTGGGCGGCCTGACCAGCCGCGGCCCCGGGGGGTCCCCGGCAAGCCAAAACCCCTGTGCAAGCGCGCTCGCATGCGACCCCGACAAGCGGCAAGGGATGCACCGGTTCTTGTCATTTTCTGTAAAGGACGGAATTGTGCGTCCACTCTATGTACAAATACGACGAGAAATTGTCGAACGGTTCCTTCCAGCTCGAGGGATCTCCGGTGCCACGAAGACCTCTTTCCTGCCCGTATCACCACCAATGTCGGCTGCGTATCGTCGATGCTACCGGTAGGCGCACGTTTCACTGGCGCCAGGGTCCCCTGTTGAATCCCTCCATGGTACCTTTGAGGACTGCTTTTTGCCCTTTTGAATCCCCGCTCCCTGCTTCTTGGCAGGATGTGCGGCCGTCCTCCCTCAAGTGGTTTGTTCCAGCGCCACTTCCGGCATAGGCACCGAGGTCACACCACCAGCTATGCCCTCCTGTACCATACATCGTTGCGCCCGCAGTTCTCTTTAGTTTCTATAAGTTCCTGAGACAGTTTAAATGCCCTCTGTAGCCGCAACAGTTCGTCATCGTCAATGGGACGCCAGCCGTCGGTGGCAGCCCGTACGGCGCAGTGCTGTAGGGCCCAGCTGCGGCTTTCTGTCGGACTTTTTTGTGCTGGCCACCCATGTGGGGTCTACCCCGCTCCCTCAGAATAGGTTTTGGTAGCTCACTCCGCTGTGGTGCTTTCCTACGACTTGAAAACCGCAAAAATGCTCGCTTTTGCGACCCGCGCAGCGTACGCGCCACATGAGCCTGGAACACGTACGAAACCCGTGTCGGTCAATTCTGTGTGAGGGCTGCGCGGCATTCGCGCGCTTTGGTGAGAAACCCTCGCCCTGTGCCACCCCCCCGCACCTTCGCCACCGACGGTAATAGCGAGACAGAAACGGCCCGCACGTTGGTAAACAGCTCTCCAACAGCTCGAAAAAGACATGGCAGCCTCGGCGGGGGACCTATGGTCACTTTGAATCGGCGGAGGGGTGACGCACGCGTAGATGCGTCGAGTGCACACACAAAAACACGTTTGTTGACCCCAAGATACACAGAGCTCCTGCAAGCGTGCTGGGTTCACTTTTTGCTGGGCGTCTTAGGTGCATATGCCGTGCACATGTGCATGGAGAGCACTACCACACAAAAACCCGACAGAAAACATGTAACGCGGACGACACTGGCAGCCAACCGTTCCAGGTGTTTGACGTTGACGGGCACGAAAGGACATGAACGAAGCTTCTGCGAGGTTCACGAGCGACACTGCCACTCTCAGCACCCTCTAGAGCATTGATACAGAGCATCTTGTTCCATTGGTGTTTTTGTCGAGTTTGGCCTGGAAGTGTCGTGTTGTACCCCCATGCAGGACACGGCTGCAGTGGGGTCACGGGTGGTCATGGCGCTGGGCAGACTCTAGTTAAAAGTTGTACAGAGTGGATGCAATGCATGTTGGAAGACACACCGTGATGTTTTTTCTGCGAACGCACAATGGGAACAGCTGTAGGCGTGTAAAAAAGACGAACATGGAAGCGCAGGTACGTGATCCACTGGATGATGCAGTGTCAGCTGAGGATTACACTGGGTTTAACCCTGCCCGGGGAGGTTCATCCACATGGCGTTTTTGGTGGATTACTCGCTGCCACGACGCCTGCGCCTACATTGGACCAGCGTCACCCAGCAGCTGCTGCAAGCGCAACGCACAACAAGCCAAAGAGCAGACAGCAGCGGTGCCCTCATCCGCAGAACTTTCCGCTCTGTCGTGCAGACGGCGCTGGCAATACCGGAGTGCGCATGCATGTCAACGGACCAGCTTGCATTGACAGACACAGCTATACTCGGCAAGCAGCACTCAAAACGGAGAACGTGTATGGGAAAAGAAGAAAGCGACTGTGCAAATCAACGTGCAAAACATACTCCCCACCGGCACGCCCAAACACCTGCACGGCGGGCGGGGCGCTCACCACAGCCAGCGCGCCGTCAGGCGCCACCGCAACCCCTCCAGACTCGTTGCTGCTCACGACGGCCGTGCCCACGGCAGCCACAGTGGCGGCGCCCACGAGCGCCAAGACGTCGGCCGCCGCGCCCGCCCCGTCGATGCGCCCAAACGCATCGAAGGCACTGGGGGGGCGCACCCCCATCAGCGCGCCGTCGGGCGCCACCGCAGTCGCCCTCCACTCGTTCCTCACGGACACGGCCGCGCCCACGGCCGTCATGGCGGCTGCGCCCACGAGCGCCAAAACGACGGCCGCCGCGCCCGCCCCGCCGACACGCCCAAACGCGTCGAAGGCAAGGGCGGGGCGCACCCCCATCAGCGCGCCGCCGGGCGCCACCCTAATCGCCCTCCACTCGTTCTTCACGGCCACAGCCGCGCCCACGGCCGTCAAGGCGGCGGCGACCCCGAGCTCCAAGACGACGGCCGCCGCACCTGCCCCGCCGATGCGCCCAAACGCGTTGATGATGCGCTCCGCGTCAGGCATCTCCGTGGCGAAGAAAGTGTCGGCCGGCGTCGCCGAGTCCTACAGACGCCTTGCCGGCCGCATCCGCCGCAGGCGTTGATGGCAGGCACCGCCCCGTCCCAGCCGCTTCGTCGCGGTCCTTCACGATGCTGCAAACGTCCAGGTCCTTCAAGGCGATGGGGTCGGCCGACGTAGCCGCGTCCGCTTCCTCCGTACCGGGCGACACGGAGGCGCCGTCAGTAGCCAAAGGGCTAACGGGCACGGCACGCATGATGGCACGTTGGCGTAGCAGCGGCAAAAGCCACGAGCGGCGCGCAAAAGGCGAGTACAAAGACTCAACAGGCGGTGCACCAGCAACGGATATAGGAGGAGCGAGCCGGTCGGGGAAAGGTGCGCGTGGGGAAACCGGGAGGCTAAAGGAAGCAGGGGGGGGGGGCGGGCAGGGAGAGCGGAAACGGCCGCTGCCGCGTCCGCCATCAGGCGAGGAGGTACCCAGGTTGGACGGAGGGCCGGAGGTGGGCGTCATTCTGACCGAAGCGAGGGGAAGGAAGGGTCCACAACCGGCATCTCCGCACGCAGGCCGTCGGCGAACTGCTTCGGCCGCCGACGTGTCCGCTTCACCATCTGGACCGGTGCAGCAGAGAGACGGGGTGCCGCCGAGACGGCAACATGGTGTGGGCCGCACGACCAGAAAACAAGCGAAATAATCACGCGATCTCACTCAATCTGGTAAAACTCCTGGCAACTCTGCATCGCAATACCCTGGCTGTGAAGTAAGTGTTCAGTCCATTTTTAAGGCATTAAAACCCATCGCCCTCGGCCCTGGGTCAGCAACTCCAAGGCCGGCTTCCGTGGTGCACGTACGTAGCTGCAAAGGAGAAACAGTTTACAGAACCTCGCTTAGCCTTCAATGTACTGGCAATGAGCGCTTGTCTCGTGCGGGGCTCCCTGCGTCAGACCTCCTGACAGGTCTTCGAGGTACCTCTTCATCCCGCAGCACACGTCGTAGTTTTCTTTGGCTGGCGAGCACGGCAGTTTGTTGGGTGGTTTTTAAAAAAATTGTTCCGCCAATACATATTTGGTCATTTGTCATTTGGCGTTGCCAATGAAATGTTGTGCACATTTTTACCTGCCTTCGTCGCCGTCGTCCTCAGACTGGTTGGCCCGCGTTCCGCGCGACCAGAAGGGGGTGTGTGTCTTCCTCCGTGGCGCCCTCTCGCGACCCCTCCCGATCCGCCACCTGTGTGGCCCTGGTGGGACCCCTTCGGGGGGGCCCCCAATGTGGCCATGGCGGACGACTGCCTGGGCGGGCACTCGACGCTCAAGTGCCGGCACACGCAAATGGGCACGGTGGGGCTGCTCAACCTCGTTGCTTCGACTGGCAGCCCCGCAGGATTGCTTACGGTTAGGCAAGTTCCTGACGAGCCAGTCGAGCGGTCTAGCTTGGCCCCTCCGCCCTCCCTCCCCCACCCCCCCGCTGAGCCGTCTGGATGGTGCACGTCCTCGTCTGAGGGCGGCTACGCTACCGACCCAGAGCCCGATGGGCTCGGCGGCGGTGCGGATTTGGACGTCTCTTCGTCTGCGTCTGCGTCTGCGCCTGCGGCTGGCAGCCGCATGCGGCCTACGGGGCGGCAACCGGGTCGGCATCCTCGCCACTCTGTTGGGCGGTCGCGCATCGAGTCGGTGGTCGAGCGGCAGGGCGTGTTGACGGGCCACATCTCGGCGGCTTTGAGGCGATTGCTCGGAATGCGCACGCTGGCCGGTGCGGGGGTCGGCAGCGGCATGATGGCGGAGGTGGTCGGTGCCGCCGCCGCGTCCTCGTCGCGCTTCCTTTTCTGCGTGGTCGGGCCCCACGCCGTCGACTTGGCGGCATTGTGGCACTCCCCCGACGGCGCCACCCTCTGCTCGTGTTGGGGCCACACCGAGAACGTGGCGTTGCTTTCGATGGCGGGAGAGGACAGCACCTGCTGGCACGCGGACGCATTCAAGGCGGCGATAGACGGCCTGCCCGACCACAGGGACGAGATCTCCCAGCTCCTGCGGGTGTCGGAAAACACGAAGCCCTACGCGGTGGACATTTCCACGTGGCGGGGTGCAGCCGCGGCCGCCTTTGATGGGGTGATATACAGCCCTGTCGTGGCCACGCGGCGGCGCGATATCAAGTGCGTTGCGGTCGGCTGCCGCTCGAGCCACCGCCGCTGCCACCACGCGGTGCTTGTCCGGGAGCTGGACCGGTTGGTCGTCAAGGACGCGGCCGAGGACGGGATGACTGATGGCTCGTCCGCCGACGACGAGCCAAACGACGAGAATGACGAGGCCAGGGAGGTCAACGAGGACGAGCTGATTGCCATCGCCAAGGACCGGCAAAAGCGGAACTTGGTGTCGTGCCCCAGCGAGGACCGGCAGTCGCTCCTATGGGCACGCTCGGCGGAGTGGGCCGCAGAGCACGTGTCGGCACCCGAGCTCTTCTCCGGCCCGCCGTCCACCGGGAACCAGTCGACGCCACCCTCCGAGTCGCCGACGCTGCTGCAGAAAATGGCCGCGTTGGGCCTCGCCTTCGATCCGTCGGTCGTCCTGTTTGAGAAGTGCTGCTCCACGTGCGGCGCCAAGAAGCCCGACAGCACCCAGCTCGAGGAGCGCGCCGCGTTGTTGTACTGCGACGGGAACAGCGTGGAGCCACTGGCGGTACGTTCTCCATTTGTTTGCTTTATTGCCGTGTGTGTGGAGTGCTCGTGTTGATCTCGCTCTTCCCTTCAGGGAGACACTTGCTCTCTCTTTTTTCTTGTTTGCATGAGCTGACACATGCCGCATCCGCCCTGCTCTCCTGGTGCTTTTATTCTCTGTCTCTTGACTGTTTTGATGATTGTTCTTTTGACCATCTTTTTACGTGTAGGTGACCATTGGGTTGTGGGCATGCGGGGAGGGGCACGTCGTCGAATACGACGGAGGCGAGGACGGCCTCTTTTCCTTGCGCAAGACCGACGACTCGGGCCGCGTGCTGATGTTCACGCGGTCGTTTTGCGACTCCTTGATGTCGTTCATCTACAACTCGAGGTCGTCATACGCGGCGGCGACCTCCTTCTTGGCGTCCTTGCGGTCGGGCTTTGGGTTGAGGCGGCAGGTTATTGTGTTACTCGGCCGTTGCTTTGTAGCGACGCTCCAGCCGATGCCCGATCTGTTTGTGTGTCCAGAGTGCGGCAACAACCCCGACTACATTGTCATTGACGGGCAGGCGCTGGGCTTCCGACTGCGGGACGGACTTAATGTCTCCCGCCCCGCGCTCCACATGCCCAACATGAACCTGAACGTGGACAACTACGCGATCATCCCCGCGCCGAGCATACGAGCTGCCATACGGAAGGTCGTGCGGACGGGAGACCGCCTGAATAAGACGGACTCGAAGGCGCTCCACAAGCTGCACGACGAGCTCACGTCGGTGTATCCCAAGTCCCGCGCGGCGGGGGCCGCGCAGAACTGGCGCCTCAAGCGCCATGCCGCCATGCTCTTCTTCCGCTTCTACAAGTGGACGGCCGAGGAGGACCTCGACGGCGAACTCACAGCTGAGGCCGTTGCCGCCGGCGCCGGCGCGCCGGGACGTTCCTTGGCTGCCGCACCGGCTGCTGCCGCCGCCGACGCTACCCCCCACGCCGCTGCCGTGCCTGCCTCTGCCGCCCCGGCTGCTACCGGCCGGGCGCGCGGTGCTGCCGGACACCAAGACGATGCGGTAGGCCGGCTGGGTGACGCCCCGGTGGCGGCGACCCCGTCGGTCCCGTGGGCTGACCGGTCGGGCACATGCCACCCCCGCTTTGACGTGTTTGACGCGGCGGGTACCGAGTGGGCGGCAGTGCGGCCTTTTGTTCTGGCGCTTCTCGGAGATCCTGTGGTCAACATCTTTGTCGGTCACCCCCGTGCCCCGCTGCGCGAGCTCGCAGACCAGCTGGAGATTCCGGGCGGCGGGACGTGGCGAAAGGTGGCCAAGGCGGCGAGCGTCGTCGGTTTCGTTGCCAACTTTTTTGCGCGCCTCGGCCCGGCGCTCGACAAGGACCCGCCCCTGCGGGAGGCCGTCGGGGCCCTGCTACGGTTCGCCGTGGACGTGGACGCCATTGTCGACAAGGACTTCCAGAAGGCAGCTCGCAAGGCTTTCGAGGCGGGCCAGACCGAGACGCTGAACTTTTGCACAAAGTGGCTGGGCGTCACGACGCCCGAGCAGTACGAGGCGTTCGCGGCCGAGCACCCCGCTTTTAAAGACAAGGACCTGGACTCCCCCTACACGTCGTACGAGTACTTTGGCTACCTCAAGCGGGTGCGGCCGGCGATCTTCACGCCGCGGGCCAAGCCGAAAAAGCCGGCCGCGCATCAACAAGCGGGCGGCAAGAAGAAGAAGGGCTCCCAGGCCGAGCAAGAAGACGCAGGGGACCGGTGCGCCAAGTCGTTTCCAAAACACTCGCAGCTGACGGCCGGGGTTTTCAACATTGTGTGCCCCCACGTAGTAACCATGGGCTTCCGCGTCATGTTTCAGGCGGAGAGTGTCTCGGACGCCCTCTCGGTCATCCTTGAGCGCTTCCCGGAGCTGCCCAAGGTCGTCTTTTATGACGTCGCTTGCAAGATGGATCGGAACGGCATGCAGCGGGTGCGTTCCATCCTCTCCAACCACGGCGTGCGCTTCTGCCTGGATCGGGCGCACGCCAAGGGGCACACGTGCTCGTGCATCTACTTTCCTGACGAGTCCCTGGCGGTCACCAACGGCGTCTCGACCCAAGCCGCCGAGGTCCAACATTCTATATCGGTCAAGTTTCGGGGGCACCTTGCCTACATGTCCCCCGCATCTTTTATGGCCCACCGCATTGCCCAACTGTCTCTCATGAACCTCACAGCCTCCTACAAGCTCTCGCCCACGGCCAAGGCCGAGAACGAGGGTGTGCGCCTCAACTCCTACTACTACAATGTCCGCGGCGCCAAGTGCCTGCGATCCATGTGCACCTGCCCGTCACGTGCGCCGGCAGCATCTCGGTTGGACCCAGCGAACAATGGCGGCGAGGTGGAGTTGGCGGCAAGCACAGACCCGGTGGACAACGGCGGCGAGGTGGAGGTGGCGGCCAGCACGGACTAGGTGGACAACGGCGGCGAGGTGGGATTGTTGGCAGGCCCGACACCGGTAGACAACGGCGGCGAGGTGGAGTTGGCCGCAAGCGCCCAAGGCAATGACAGCGACGAGGGCGAGCTGGATGTGGAGGTTTTGGAGGCTCCGCTTGGTTGGGGTCGGGCTGCCGCTGGTGATGGAGGAGGTGAAGTCGGGCCCGCTGCAGTAGGAGGGGGTTTGAGTCACGGCGGGCGTGTGGATGAGTGAATTGCAGTTTGTAACGAGAGGAACGCGCTGCCATGACGCAGAGAAAGAGATATGTTTTTATTAGCAACGGGGTCAAAGACACACCAAAGAGCCTCGGGGAGGTGGACACGATGGGGAGGCAGTCTAAAGTGTGCCGCAGCAGTAACACACATGTGTCGGTCGGCGAGGAAAAGCGCGGCATCTGGTGGAGTGAAAACAGGTGCCCAGAGGAAGCAAACAGAGCTGTGGGAGCGGGGGGGGGTGGTCTTGGGGGGGGTGAGATAGAGACTCTCTCGGTGGCAGACAATCACAGATGCCACGCCTGGTCATGAATGGGTACCAATCTAGCCGCACGGAGGGGAACGTGCAAAATGGGCGCGACGCGCAAGCAGAGCAGTTTTCAACAGGCCGGTGGACCCAAAGGCAGCTGCTGCTATAGGAACTGTCATCGGGCGAGGGAAGCGGCGGCAGGTACATAGGCGGAGCAGGTGGGTGCGGCGAATGCAGTGGTGGGGAGCACACCTGTGCGGTGACGTGAAGAAGGGGGAGCAGTGGTACGTAGCGAAAAATGCATGCCAGCCAATCATTTGTAGCCCGTATTTATGCGCGTGGATATCGCAACTATGGCTGGGAGGACGCCCCCAACGACGGCAGAGTCATGGAGCCCGTTCCACCATGCGGGCGGGAGGGTGGAGCGGTTGACCCGGTGCATCTCACCTAACACATACTGCCGTACACGCACAGGAACCAAAGAAAACGACACGGGGAAGGGGGGCGAGGGGGTGGTCGTGCTCCACTCGACAGGGCTGCCGAGCTGCCGTGACTGCTCGTGGAATGCAAGAAAAGGTCAACTAGTGACCGGCACGAAGGTCGGGGACGGGGCGGCGACGGGCGGGCGAGGCCGCGGCAGCGGCAGCGTGTGGGGCGGCGCCCCGGCGGCGGCCGCAGCCGCCGGCCGGCAGCTAGCCGCTGCCGCCGCGGCCGCCTCTAGCCTCTATGAGGCTCGCAGAATTGCAAAGAAGCGTCCAGGAGGCGGGACGGTGCCGGGGTGGCAGGCGGGGGGGGCCAGCAGCGGGCGGCGCGGCCGCGGCGGCGGGGGGGGCGGCGCCGCGGCGGCGGCCGCAGCCGCCGGCCG
>ENA-ORXC01001213-ORXC01001213.1-marine-metagenome-genome-assembly--contig:-NODE-1213-length-15679-cov-3.905333_pt1 | contig 15679 bp, 20 predicted proteins | sample MGYA00237865_ERZ511478 | MGnify/ENA metagenome assembly ERZ511478 | reverse complement strand
ACTGGACTTGGAGAAGTCCAGTAATGACCTAAAAGTATAGAGAAGAGAGTCTATTTTCCTTTGAAAAATCAGATGAATCTCAAAAGGGGTTCGGAATGAGAATATTCCGAACCCCTTTTGTCGACAAACTGAGACACTTGGTGTCTGTTTTTTTGTCTTCAAGATGTTGATTTCCGACATGCCGCCAAAGCCCTTACCCCAAAAATTTACATGGAAATCTAGTCTATTATTCTGTTTCCGGTCATATAAATCGAGTAAGTTGATAGTAGAACGGAGTGAACGAATGAACAAAAGACATCAAAATACTATATTTTTAATAAGAGTTCACAAGATTTATTTCGCGTTTTTTTTCTTAATTATTAGTATTATATTTTTCATTAATTTTCTTGATTTTAAAGAAAAAATAAATTCTTCCTTTATTACAGCTACTAGCGAAAACGTACATACTAATATCATCCTAAGTCTCATGGCAACTGAAATAGGATCGCTTAGCTCAGTTATTAATGAACAAGAAACACCCTCTATCTCCCGAGCAGTATTTCTCTCTTTTACAAATATTTGGCCAGAAGACACTAGAACATTTCTCGGTCGAGAAATTCCAGGTTTTTTCAACTTTAATACCGAAATTGCTATCGCAGGAATTGGGACAGATCTTACCACAATGCCAATGGAATCTGCTCCTCCGTTAGAAGTGCTTTTGAAAGAGAAAGAAATGGCAGAACAGGAGCTAGGCGAAAAAAATGTTTCACAAGAAAAAGGGATTTCGCCTGTCCTTAAAACCGGAAAGGATGTGGCATATATTTATCATTCCCACAGCTGGGAAGCTTTTTTGCCCTCATTGCCTGGAAAGAAGACCGCAAATGAAGCTGTAAGTTTAAATGAAAGTAAAAACATAATAGCAGTGGGGAAAAAGCTAAGAGACGAATTAATGAAAAAAGGCATTGGAGCAAGCCACAGCACGTCCAATGTTACAGAGGAATTAAAAAAGAAAAATTGGAATTACAATGATTCATATACGCTTTCAAGAGAGTCAGTAAAAGAGGTAATGGCACAAGAATCTTCTATTAGTTATCTTATAGATATTCACAGGGATTCCCAACCTATAAAGCTTACAACTACAATGATCAACGGAAAACCGTTTGCAAGATTATTTTTTATAGTAGGGAGGGAAAATAAAAACTATGAAAGTAATCTTGCCTTAGCCAAAGAATTGAATAAAATGCTAGAAGAGAAATTCCCAGGAATCAGCAGAGGTGTTTTTGTAAAGTCAAAAGATGATGGAAATGGAGTATATAATCAGGACCTTTCCAGCCAATCGATGCTGCTTGAGTTTGGAGGAATAGAGAATAATAGCATTGAATTGGATCATTCTATTAAAGCATTTGCGGAAGTTTTCAGTGAATATTATTGGGAAGCTGAGGAAGTAAACGGAAATTGATAGTTTTGAGATTGTGATAGAGTCTATAACTCTATCCACCTGCGGAACTTTTGACAGAAGATCGAAACCCAATTCTTCAAAGTTTGCCCATCTCCATCTTGTTAAATCAGAACCGTTTGTCAATATCGGTGCTTCATAAAAAATGCACAGCTTTATGGGATATTAGTAACAAAAGCAAAGGAATAATAAATTTCAGGAGGAAACGATGACTAAAAAGAAGAAACAAAACAAAGAGCAAAAGTTTGGCTTAGGGTGGCTCTTTCTAGTAGTAATGGGTTTATTCGTGATTATAATTCTTCTTCCTAATAACGGAGGAAATAAAATGACATTTTCTGACTTGCATGGTCTGAGCTTTTCAGAAGATGGAGAAAAGTTAATTGCTGCAGTCCATGATGGTTTAAAGGTATACTCTAATGGATCATGGTCAATACCAGAAGGACCAAAAAATGATTATATGGGGTATTCACCCGTTAAGGATGGATTTTACAGCAGTGGACACCCAGCACCTGGTTCGAACCTTCAAAATCCCTTAGGAATTGTAAAAAGCAAGGACAATGGACAGACGGTTGATGTAGTTGATTTGCATGGGGAGGCAGATTTCCATGCATTGTCCGTAGGGTACGAAACAGAAGAAATCTATGTCTTTGCATCTGAACCTAATTCCAAAATGAAAGAACAAGGATTTTACTACTCAAATAATCAGGGAGAAACCTGGAATTTAATGAATTTGCAAGGGATTTCCGGCTCTCCTTTAGTAATGGCGGCACATCCTTCCAAAAATGGAACATTCGCAATTGGAACAGATCAGGGTCTCTATCTTTCTGAGAACTATGGGGATTCGTTTGAACAGATAGTAACGGATTTAAGTGTGAGTGCTGCTGTATTTTCAGATGATGATACAATAATTGCAGGAACAAATAATGGTGACAAGCGAATCTTACAAATTAATATCAGTGATAGTAGTTTCAGTAATTTAAATATGCCCCAAAACTTTGAGGGAAATATCTCTTATATTGCCGTAAACCGTGAAAACAAAAAAGAGCTCGCATTTGCAACCGATTTACTAAATGTATATACAAGTAGTGATAGTGGCAAAACATGGGATGAAATTGTTGAAGAAGGTACAGGTAGGAAGTCAGCAGAAAAGTAATCTCTTAAATAGAAATGCAACCTGATAGTGAAAATTATATAGAATTGTATGAAGTTTACTGTCAAAAGAGTGAAGGATAAGCTAAAAGCCATCCCAGTATAAATAATAGAGGATGGCTTTTCCTAAATTCTCCGTAATAGTGCCAATCATTCAATTTTTTTTATGTCCCCGAATAGAACAATAAACCCGGTTCTGCAGGTCTTTAGAAGACATTCCAAGGTTTTAGATGGCAACCATGCTTGGGAAATGGGTTCGCGGGATCGAGTATTCAACTTGCTAAATATCTTTATGACACTCAAATGATAAACCCTTTTTATGTGCAAAAAGATACACAGGTAGTAGGCAGGCAATACCAAAAAAGCAAACTGGAAATCAAGTACAATGCTTATCTTGTTTTGCGTTCACATTAATTACATATTTTTCTAAAAATTAATTTAATTATATTTACATAGGGTACAGGGGTATGGTATATTGGTTATAGAAGGGGGGAAGCTAAATGCAACCTGAAATAAAAACGAATACTTTAATTGCTGATGAAGTAAATTGTTACGAGCTCGAAAGGAAAAGTCATCACTCGGATAAAGTGAAAAACTCACTTTTGATTCGACTAAACCGGATAGAAGGTCAAATACGTGGCATAAAAGGTTTAATCGAAAGAGACACTTATTGTGATGATGTCATTACACAAATATCAGCAACCCAATCTGCTTTGAACAGCGTGGCAAAAGTTCTTTTAGAAGGACATTTAAAGGGATGCGTAGTGGACCGCCTGGAGCAAGGAGATTTCGATGTATTAGATGAAGTACTCGTTACTATTCATAAGTTAATAAAAAAGTAAAGGAGCTGTTAGAAATGGAAAAGGTAACATTAAATGTACTTGGTATGTCGTGTGGACATTGTGTTAAAGCGATTGAAGGTAGTGTAGGAGAATTACCTGGAGTTTCAAATGTTAAAGTTTATCTTGAAAGCGGAAAAGTCGATGTTGAATACAGTCCAACGGAAGTTTCCCTGGATAAGATTAAGGAAACTATTGATGATCAAGGTTATGATGTGAATTAATTATGAAGAAGGGTGTGCTTAATGGGACACCCTTTCTTTTAATAACATGTATACCCTGTATGTGTTTATAACCAATCTTGAAAATATAGTATTTATCCTCATTTCCAGCTAAAAAGGAGGAAGAAAAATGGGTGAGAAATCAATAGCAAAGACTCAAACTGATCTTTCAGAAGAAAACGTTACATTGAGTATCACTGGAATGACATGTGCTGCGTGTGCGACACGCATCGAGAAAAACATTGCCAAAGTTCCAGGTGTACAAAAGGCTAATGTGAACCTCGCTACTGAGAAAGCTTCTGTTATATATGATCCTGCTGTTGCTTCTGTTAATGATGTCATTGCGAAAATAAAAAAGACGGGCTATGGAGTTCAGGAGGAAAAAGTCCAACTCGATATCATTGGAATGACATGTGCATCATGTTCAACTCGTGTTGAAAAAGGCTTGAAAAAGGTTGAAGGAGTTACTAGCGCAGCTGTCAATTTAGCAACTGAAAAAGCAATTATCGAATATATTCCTGGCAACACAAATATCGAGCAAATAATGGCGGCTGTAAAAAAAGTCGGCTACGATGCCAGGGTAGTAGGCGATAGTAATGATGATTATGAGCGTAGCGCAAGGGAAAAGGAATACAAAACGCAGGTCAGAAAATTCACTGTAGGGGCAATCCTATCTGTGTTTTTCTTAATTCAAATGATATCGGATTTTGCGATGGAATATGGAAATGGGATGTTTTTTCATATGAGTCCATGGGTTCAATTCCTTCTTGCTACTCCAGTTCAATTCTATGTAGGAGGCCATTATTACCGTGATGCCTTCAACGCGGTTCGTGGGGGCAGTGCAAACATGGCAGTTTTAGTTGTACTGGGAACTTCAGCCGCATATTTTTACAGTTTAATTGTCACGATATTAGGAACAGGGCAATTTTTGTATTATGAAGCAGCTGCCATTGTTATGACCTTAATTGTTTTGGGGAAATTGCTTGAAACAAGGGCAAAAGGGCAAACATCTGAAGCAATTAAAACGCTCATGGGACTTCAAGCAAAAACAGCAAAGGTCCTACGAAATGGAGAAGAACTTGATATTCCACTAGAAGAGGTTCAAACAGGTGACTTGATTTTTGTTCGAGCAGGAGAAAAGGTTCCAGTAGATGGAGAAATAATCGAGGGAAATACTACAGTTGATGAATCCATGCTTACCGGTGAAAGTATGCCTGTTACAAAAGGAAAAGGCGACACAGTTATTGGAGCAACTGTAAATAAACACGGGGCGTTTACCTTTAAAGCGACCAAAGTTGGAAAGGATACTGCGTTAGCTCAAATTATCAAACTTGTCGAAGAAGCTCAGGGCTCAAAAGCCCCTATTCAGAAACTTGCCGATAAAATATCTGGAATCTTTGTCCCGATTGTCATACTAATTGCATTAGGTACTTTTGCTATAACTTATTTCCTGGCAGGATTTACGCCTGCCCTTGTCAGCACTATTGCTGTGCTGGTTATTGCATGTCCTTGTGCATTAGGCCTGGCTACACCAACTGCAGTAATGGTTGGTACTGGAAAAGGTGCTGAAAATGGCCTCCTTATTAAAGGAGCTGAACATCTTCAAACAGCACAGCGGGTAACTACCGTTGTACTGGATAAGACTGGTACTATAACTAAAGGAGAACCAGATGTAACAGATATCATCACATTTGGGGAATACAGTGAAGATGAATTATTGCAATTAGCTGCTTCTGCCGAAAAAGGATCAGAGCATCCACTTGGAGAAGCAATTATTAATGGAGCAAAAGGGAAGGATCTTCAGCTCAAGGATGCTCAAAACTTTAATGCCATCCCAGGGCATGGAATTCAAGTGGACATAAATGATCAAAAGGTATTTATAGGCAATAAAAAGTTAATGCACAAAAATAGTATCGTTATTGATTCTGCATTAAATCGAATGGAAAAACTTGAAGGTGAAGGGAAAACTGCTATGTTAATAGCAGTTAATGACAACCTTGCCGGTATAATCGCAGTTGCTGATACAGTAAAGGAAACATCTGCGAAAGCAATTAAACACCTTAAAAACATGGGCATAGAAGTTATTATGATAACTGGTGATAATAAATTGACAGCCGAGGCTATTGCCAATCAGGTGGGGGTTGATCGGGTACTTGCCGAAGTTCTCCCGGAAGACAAATCAGCCGAGGTAGAAAAATTGAAGCAGGAAGGGAAAATTGTAGCCATGGTCGGAGATGGTATCAATGATGCACCAGCACTAGCTGCTGCGCATGTTGGTATTGCCATTGGAACAGGTACAGATGTTGCTATGGAAGCTGCGGATATCACCTTAATGCGAGGTGATTTGATGGGAATAGTTGATACAATTAGCTTATCAAAGTCTACAATGAGAAAAATCAAACAAAATCTTTTCTGGGCATTTGCGTATAATGTCATATTGATACCGGTTGCAGCAATTGGCCTTTTAAACCCAATTCTCGCTGGAGGAGCTATGGCTTTCAGTTCTGTTTCAGTAGTTGGCAATACACTGTTTTTACGAAAATGGAAACCTATACGCTAGAAATGGTCTATAAAAAGTTCAAGAAGTGGGAGTGACTCACTGAGTCATTCTCGTTTCTTCCTTTTCCAATTAAGAGACCATAATTTTTAAAGTATTCCCTTCTATGCGGTTTGATAGTAATAATTTTAAGTTTTCGATGAATGTTTACAGATGGGGAATAAAACATTAGGGAACTATTGTGTATAATACACAATCTAGGGTAATATAATATAAAATGTCAAAGGAGGAGGTTGTTGAATGTTAAGAATTAGTACAAGAAGATTTATGCTATTTGTATTGCTGACCTCTCTTATATCACTACTAGGGGCATGTGCAAGTACTAATGAAGAAAAAGATGGAAGTACGGGGACCAACAATACAGAAGAGACCCAAGATAATATGGATGAGGATCATGGCAATATGGACATGTCCGGCTCGGGAGAAGTTCCAGAAGGTTTAAAAGACGCTGCTTCACCAACTTATAAAGTTGGGAGCAAAGCAATCATTGAATCCGATCATATGCCTGGTATGAAAGGTGCGGAAGCAACTATTGCAGGGGCATATGACACAACAGTTTATACAGTTTCTTATACTCCGACTACCGGGGGAGAAAAAGTGGAAGACCATAAATGGGTGATTCATGAAGAGTTAGAGGGAGTCGGAGAAGAAGCACTTAAACCTGGATCAGAAGTGACTATAAATGCTGAACATATGGAAGGCATGGACGGGGTAACTGCTGAAATTGATTCTGCTGAACAAACAACCGTGTACATGGTTGATTTCACGCTGACTACAAATGGTGAAGAAGTGAAAAATCATAAATGGGTAACAGAGGATGAACTATCACCGGTTGAATAACAATAACTTAAAAATAACAGGGTGTCAGATAAGTCAATTTTAGACTTTCTGAACACCTTTTTTTGTGATTATTTTCGAGTGTGCCTTTCTGCATAAAAGGCTGTTATATAAGATATTAAGATGTTCTATTTTTACTATGTAGTTCTTCTAAGTACTTCCTCAATTAATTCTTCCTCATTAGATGCTTTTAAACTAAAGATTATATAAACGGAAACTGGTAGGAGAAAATGAAATAATTGATTACCAGCTGCTAAATCATTAGAATGCTTATGCCAAGAAACTTTCGAATTGCTGAAATTATGTTATGGGATTTGTCTAGGATAACTCTTGATTTCACTAAAATAGGAACGACATCCGAGGATAATCAAATTTCTCCACATTTTCTTGATTTTTTTAATCTATTATATAATGAATAATACAAATTAAATGAACTAGTCGATGAGTTAGGGTGAGAATTTAATATGCCTTCTAAGTTGAAGAATATATCTTTTAAATTGGGTCTTTTATTCAGTGCGATATTTGCCTGCTTTCTTCTACTGTTGGGTTTGATCCTCTATGGTGTTTTCACTAATGTCTTGATTGATTATATTAAGCAGGATGTCCTGACTCGCGGAAATAACCATGCCCGTATTTTAAATGAAAACTTCGACCGGACAACGATTGGCCATGTGGTTGAAATGGAACAAGGAGTCACAACTGAGGTGCTTATTGTGGATTCCGAAAACAATATCATCGCTTCTTCAAAAGAACCCGACAATGACATGATGAAGCATCTTGCAGAAAACAGGGAAAAAAGCAGTTATATTCTAGAAGATGATTGGAGGGACCATCGCTATATCATCTCTGTCTCTATGATTGGCAATCAAGCAGGGTATGTTTACATGTACTATCCTTCAAACATCCTCAGAGAAATCGTCTTTGTCATGAATGCCCTTATCACTATAGCCAGTATTGGGATTATCCTCTTGGCTTTTGGGCTTATCGGTATTTTGTCAAAAAAACTGACCAGTCCATTGCTCGCAATGAAGGAAGCCACTTCTAAAATGTCCTTGGGAAAGTATAGGCAAACGATTCCGGTCAAAGGAGGGGATGAAGTAGCCCAACTTGGTATATCTATCCAGAAGTTGGGTGAACAACTTCAATACTTTGAAGATAGTAGGAACGAATTTCTGGCTGCTGTATCCCATGAACTTCGGACTCCTTTGACATACATCAAAGGGTACAGCGATGTGTTAAAAAAAGGAATGGCAAATAGCGACGAAGAAAAAGAGGAGTACTTATCAATCATAAATAAAGAGGCACAGCGACTATCCATCATGATTAATGACCTGTTTGAAATGAGCAAGCTTCAGGTGGGAAAATTCGAACTGGATAAAAGGCCGGTCAACCTAAATGAGCTAATTAATAAAACAGCTACGAACCTCCGACCTGAAGTGGTAAAAAAAGGACTGAAGATCACTCTTGAACTTGAGGACGGACTGCCGAAAACAAAAGTAGATAAAGAGAGAATGGAGCAGGTTTTCTACAACCTGCTTGAAAACGCAGTAAAATACAGCACTGAAGGCGAAATTACCATTCGATCCTCGATCAAAAAGGATCTTGTTGTTGTAGAAATCTGTGATACTGGGGAAGGAATACCTGAGCCTGAGCTTTCCCGAATCTGGGATAGATTTTACCGTGTTGAACGTTCAAGGGGAAGGAAAACTGGAGGAACAGGTCTTGGACTTTATGTGGTGAAGCAAATCATCGAAGCCCATGGTGGACAGATTCAGGTCAACAGTAAGCTGAATGAAGGAACTGTTTTTACCATCTACTTAAAAACTTGCAAGGAGTGAATGGAATGAACAAAATATTAATTGTTGACGACGAGGCACAAATGAGAAAGTTGGTTAAACTTTATCTGCTTAATGAGGGCTATCAGGTGGAGGAAGCGGAGGACGGACAGGAGGCAATTGATATGCTTCGCAAGGATGACTACAATCTGATGATCCTGGATGTAATGATGCCAATGATGGATGGGTGGGAGACAATACAGCATGTGCGCAAAATGTCTGACTTGCCAATCATCATGCTTACTGCTAAGGGTACAGTTGAGGACAAAGTTACAGGCTTATCAACAGGAGCGGATGATTACCTTGTCAAACCTTTTGATGAAGCAGAGCTGCTAGTAAGGGTCAAAGCCCTCCTAAGGAGGACCGGCCATTCCAATTCTTTAGAGAACATCTTGAAGTATCAAGGGATGGTTATTGATCTCATCGCAAGGGAAGCAATATATGAAGGAATGAGAATCAACCTGACACAGACTGAATTCGACATTCTCGCTGCACTAATCGAGCACAGGGGGAAAGTCTTATCACGAGAACAACTGGTGGATATGATTTGGGGAATGGAATTCATGGGTGAGGACCGGACTGTGGATTCGCATATCAAGAACCTTCGTGAAAAGTTGCAAAAAGCTGGAGTGGATAAGTCTATTGTTAAGACAGTTTGGGGTATTGGATATAAAATGGAATAGTGGTGATGAAAAATGAAGCGTTTATGGCCGATCATCATAATGATATTTGCGACCATAACAGGTTTGTCTTTCCTATTTTTCGTAGTCAGAATGATATGGTTCCCGCCAAATTCCATGGGGATGATGATGGGAAGGCAAATGATGTACCATCATATGCGTTTCTGGTTCGGTCAGGCTTTTTGGCTGTTTCTTATAATGCTTGGAATTGGATTGCTGCTATGGATGGTGTTCAACCGCATTAATCGAAAAAAATAAGAAGTCATAACCTTTTTTGTCTTCCTCGTTTACATTATGAACAAGGAAGACTGTTTTATTTTCTTGTTGAACCCCAGGATGATGCTGCAAAAGCACTGCAAGCTTTGGCATGATTGCCGAAAAAATATAGCATCCTACAAACAGGTTAAAGGTATTTATTAATAATTATAGAGGGAGGGGAATCATTTGCATCCATTTTGGAAAGATCCGGCAATCGTTGTGTTTGAGAATAATGGTTACTATAAATGCTATAAAGTACTAGAACAATTAGACTTTAAGGAAATTATCCTGGCAGAAAACTAAGTGATGAAGGCGAGTCTGTTTCTTAATAAAGGTTTACGTTTTCGGTTGTTTTATTAATAAATGACACAAGTATTGAAGTATGAATTGGCATACGTCTTTTTCTTTATTTAACAAGGTTAATATTCTCGTGTTGTCTTGTAAGATTACCGAGGATTAATAACTGAAAACCCCTTGCTTCTTAAGGGCTCTAACTCTTCCTTGTAAAATAACTCACAGAGGTGGTAAGCATCGACGGCATCTGTCTTTACTTTCCTTAAACTTGAAAATCTTCGCCTTGTAGGAAAGTAAAGGGCTGATAATAATTAATAAATACCCACGTTCCTCTAAATATTGGACTACTGCTTTTTGATAGTGTCCAAATAGCTTCAAGAATGACAGGAGGTTTTAGACCTATTTCTTTTTGTACTACCTCTAAAAACTCTACAAGTAAACCAAGACCCTGAAGTGAATGAAATGCATTAAAGCTCTAACGGAATGTTTTCCCTTTATCGATAAAAGCTTGAACCTGACTTTCCCCCGTAGAAATATCCAGACGAACGACTGGATTCATTCATAACGATCTCCTAATCTTTTATTTTGCCGGTACCATTTCCTTTAATCTCCTTGCAGTTTCACAGCTTCGCTTGTTATACGAGAGCCTATGTACCAAACAGCCTCAATCATGTTTCTACAAGCAGGGGGCAAACTGTTTTAGCTGACGGGATTAAGGTCCCCCGAGCAGTTACGTTTTACCCCGGCTACCTTTATAATAAGACCATTTAAAAAGGTCAACCAGAAATATTTTCTTTTCTGGATGACCTTATTGCACGAAGGAGTTTAGTATAACAATAAAATAAATTAATTGATAATATTATTCATCTACTAATAAACAAGGTTAAAACTATACCAAGTTAAGTAGAGCTATCAGTTCATTAAATTTTCAAAATAAAAAAAGCTCTTATTTTGGTGGTAATCAATGCATGCCACCCTTAGCCATCATTAAATGATGTGATTGATGATTTGCCCCCGTTGCCATTAATCCAATAAAGCCTAATCCTTTTATATGTTCCACCTCATTTGGTTGTGGGGAAGTAGCAGTCAATATTACCCCGTTATTTATTTTTTAAACTTTAACATCCCAACTATTAACATTACTTAGTGTCGTTTGTGCATGAGTTGGAACCATTCCGTTTATCCCACCAATCGTTCTGCCACTACCTGTAACTTTCATTTCTAAACCATTTTCAAGTTCTTTTTCTTCGACATTAGCGTATAAAGTAACTTCATTCATGTCAATCAAATGGTTTTTTAAGGCGGGTATATCAACTTTGCTCCAATCAGTATTAGGATCGTTTTCTAATATGCTCATAATTTCTTGAATAGTTCCAAGGCTTCTTGTCCAGGCATAGTTGGTTTTGAATCCTTTCTTTGTTCTTCGTTATTTAAATTAAATTCACTTTGACTCATTGTGCTATGATCCATTGCTGGTGGTGTAGACTTTGTGCCATTTGTTTCCGAATGAGAGCCTGTATAGGCATAAACAGAAGCAGCCCCTACAAAAATACCGATTATTCCTATTATTATTGTTTTGAACAGTTTCATTTTTTCTTTTCCTCATCTTTTAGTTCTAATAATGCTGCTGATAAAATATGTAATGCATTTAAAACTTGTACTTGTTCTTTAACATCGATTTTCCCAAGCAATTTTCCATACTTTTCATTACGTTTTTGGGTTATTTTTTTATTAACTTCTCTACCTTTATCAGTAAGATAAATGAAACACTGTCTTCGATTTTCAGCATTTATATCTCGTGATGCAAAGCCTTTTTGCACTAGCTTTTCAACTAAGCGACTAGTTGTACTTTTGTTAATTCCTAAGATTCTAGAAAGCTCATCTTGTGTCAATTTATCAACATTACTTAATTCTTGGAGAGCATGTGCCTGAGTAACATTAATTGAAAAACCACAGGGTGTTTGGTTTTGTTCTAAAGCCCCAAATCGTCGAACGAATTGCTGTACTACTTTTTGTAATTGAATAATTTTTTTTGATTCAAATTTTCACCTCACATTAGTTCTGTATTCAACTGTTGTATACGCAACAATAAGTCGTTATAGATAATACTTGTCCATCCATTAGTTGTCAAATAATTTATATATAGTTTTTTTACAGGTCTCGCTTTTTTTGATTTCAATGCAGCAGGAAAGAAAAATGGTTAATGTAAATCTATAGTGCTCAAGGTGATAATTGGTTTGAAGTCAAACCAATAATATGATTTGGCAAAACTCGACCAGCCTATTATATATTGGGCTTTTCTTTCAACGCTCCCAGTGATGGGGAACGAAGTTCAAACAAATCATTTAGATAAAAAAGGATATATTCTACTAGATCAATACAGGAGTATTATCGACCCCTTCCTCGAAATAATCATACAGATGATAATCCGTGGATAGATACAAATGTGATAGAAGGATAGAGTGACGGCTAACAGGGAGGTTGATTACATCCAGTAGCGGTCATCTTTTTTATTACAAAAAGTAAGTTATTCAGTTATTCCGGGAACAGCCAGAACAGTGAGGATAATAAATACAATTGATTCAATCTCCTAAATTTGATGTTCTTTATAATTTTTTCACTCTACATACTTTCTTCATGATTCGCTTTTATATTTAAAGCATAGAAACAAACATCATCATCAGAAAGTAGGGTTTAACATGATGGGACCTGGTTTTGCAACAGCTGGCTGCGGACCGTTTGGCTTACTTATTGGTTTGCTGTTGATTTGTCTCCTGATCTACTTGTTGAAGAACAGGAAGAAATCAGATGGGGCGAACTTGCCTGATAAAGCAATGGAACAATTGAAGATGCGACTGGCACAAGGGGACATCACCCCGGAAGAGTACCAGAAGATGAAAGACATTGTTTCAAAATAACATTTTTCACTTCATACTTTCTACAAATTTTTAAAAGAGAATGAAAGTATAAAGAAATGGAAAGGAGAGAAGGAAATGATGATGGGACCTGGGTATGGTTACTTTGGAGGCTTCGGGATGGGAGGTGGTTCTTTAATGATAATAATAGTTTTCCTGGCAGTTGGCTATCTGCTGTATCTGGCTTTCAACCAAAATAGAAGGAGTGAACAAACGCTTCCACTCCAGCAAGTGAATAATCAAGCAATTGATCTTGCCAAGGGCAGGTTGGCAAGAGGAGAAATCACTGTCGAAGAATTCGAGAAAATGAAAGCGAACCTTTTATAAAAAGTTAAAAAAACCTTATAAAAATAAAAAAATAGGAGTGTTTACTATGATGAAAAAGACAATTATTACTGGCGCATTAGCAGCAGCCCTTATCGCAACAGGAGGTACAGGATTGTATATGGCATCCGCGAAGGAAAATGCAGTTAATCCTGCTGATTTTATGAAGGAACAGGGAATTGATTTCAAGAATATGGCTAACATCATGGGTGAGGGCAACTTTGAAAATATGCAGGAGTTCATGGGTGAGCAGGGTGTAAATATCGATGAGATGAATCAAATGATGGAATCAGGAGATTTTGATGATATGCAAAAATTCATGGATGACCAGAATATCAACTTTGGACAAATGAAACCATATATGCAGGAAGTGCATCCTGATTTGAGCACTAAAGACCTTGAGGATATGTATAAAGGGATGCATGGCACAGGTGGCGCATCTAACAGCCGGAATTTCCAGGGTATGGGGAACACGGGCTTATAAAATCCCATCGAGGGCCGGTTTTCTGGCCCTTAATACCAAAATTCAAAATTCAGGAGGATTGGAACAATGTTTACACTGTTGATCTTGGCAATAGGTTTTTACCTTTACAAAACAGGCGATTTACAAAAATTCTTTAGGAAGATGGGTACTCACGTTCCAGATCATAACTCAGCCAGACAAATCATTGATTTGAGGTATGCTGCAGGCAAAATGACCGAAGAAGAATACGTTAAACTGAAAAATCTCATTTAATATAAAGGAGTAATGACAAATGATGAACGGTCACATGGGTTCTTTTATAAATGGATCTAGCGGTCCATCAGGCTTCACCCAGTTTGGAATGATGCCATACTTTAACTCGTCTACTTTAATTTTCCTTATTCTAATTGCAATTGGAGTATATTTTCTGATGAAAAACCAGTCTTTACCCAAGGTGAATTCAGGGAATATCCAATCAATAGAAGCAGAAGAAATGGCAAAGTTAAGATACGCAAGAGGAGAGATCACCTTAGAAGAATTCCAGCAAATTTTAAAAACGATTAAATCGTAATCGAGGTGAATGAAGTGGTGACTCTTATATTAGCAGCCATAGTCTTATATTACTTATTGAAGACTGGAGATCTGTTCAGACTGATCAAGATGACAAGGAAACTGATTGTTGACCTTATGTACTCTTTCAAAAAGCAGAAGCAAGATTCAATACAAAAGGAATCTCCTGCTGAAACCCTGAAACTTCGTTATTTCAAAGGCGAGATATCTCAAAGTGAATATGAAATGATTTCTAAAAACCTTTTCTAAAAGAAAGCTGCCAAATGGCAGCTTTCAGACTGTAGACAAACTCGATGGAATCGAGCTTGCCTACAGTCTTTTTGTTTGGTCGGAAAATGGCGCTGTTGATTTCCGTTCCAGGCGCTTCGCTTTCCGCGGGGCTGGCGGTGAGCCTCCTCACCGCCGTTGGCGTCTGCGGGGTCTCACCTGTCCAGCTGATCCCGCAGGAGTCTACGCGCCTTCCACTCCAATCAACAGGACTTGCAAACTTAACGTGGAACTAACCATAAGTCTATTTTAAAATAGATATATATAACGCTCGAGGTGATAAAGATGCTTTCGAAAAATAATCCAATCCAACGAGATCAATTAGAAATGGTTGCTTTAGACCAACTGGTTCCTCAGGAACATTTAGTCCGTAAGATGGAAGCTGCCCTAGATTTTTCTTTCATTTATGACTTGGTGAAAGATGTGTATTCGGAAGTAGGGCGCCCAAGCATTGATCCTGTTATTCTAATTAAACTCTCATTCATTCAATATACATTCGGCATCGGTTCCATGCGCCAGACCATTGCCGAAGTAGAAACGAACATGGCCTACCGCTGGTTTTTGGGTTATGGATTCCATGATAAAGTGCCCCACTTCTCCACCTTCGGGAAGAATTACGAACGCCGTTTTAAAGACACTGATTTGTTTGAACAGATCTTCTACCGAATTCTTAAGACCGCAGCTGATAAGAAACTTATCAGCGCAGAACACGTCTTCATTGATTCAACCCACGTAAAAGCCAGTGCGAATAAACATAAATTCCAAAAGAAAGTGGTGCGAAAGGAAACCCGGGCATACCAAGAGAAACTCCAGGAAGAGATCAATCAAGATCGGGAAGGCCATGGGAAGAAACCTTTTCCTCTTGATAAGTTCGAGAAGGAAGAAACGAAGGAAATCAAGGAAAGCACAACCGATCCGGAAAGTGGATACTACGTCAAGGACGAACGGACAAAGCAGTTTGATGCTAGACTAAAAAGTAGACACAGATTGTTATAATAAATATATCAACTATAACGAGGTGTGTCGGTATGGCAA
>ENA-ORXC01001212-ORXC01001212.1-marine-metagenome-genome-assembly--contig:-NODE-1212-length-15699-cov-15.574510_pt1 | contig 15699 bp, 26 predicted proteins | sample MGYA00237865_ERZ511478 | MGnify/ENA metagenome assembly ERZ511478 | reverse complement strand
AGAACTAGTCGACAGGGACTGCCAGTCGGCAAGCTGCAGGCCGTGGGACAATGCGCCGCGGCAGAGTCGCGCGTCGCAGCGAGACGAGTAATGGCCGCCGGGGAGTCGGGTACCACCGCAGCTCACGGCGGGCGCGACATCCAGTTCGCTCCTAAATACCCGCCAAGGTCGCGACAGCAGCCGCGGGGTCGTGGGGGCATCCATCATGGCCGCGACAGCCAAGGATGACAACGAACAGCGCATATGCTGTGGCGCCCGCGATCGCCGGCATGACCAATAACACCGGTCCATACAAGGGCATGACGGAATCAGTGACACGTGTGACACGGCGGTCGTATCGTAGACGCTGGCCAGCCATCGTGCTTCCGAATTCACTGTTTCCGTCCTGTGCGCACCACGCTGGCTGTGCCTCGTCTGCGTGGCGTGCCCTCCCAAACCGTCGTCGCGCGTCGATGCCGACGCACGTCTGCGCCGCAGAGTAGGGTTGGGCAACTGGCTCAACCGATGGTGGTCATGCGAGCTCCAGGAGCCAGTCTTGCCACTGTTAACTGCCAGTTTTCTTGCCAGGTGCACAACCCCATAGTCCGCGGTGCGCGCTGCGCCCGTTGTGACGTCCCCGACGCCCGCGACGGGGGGTGTGCAGCCGCGCGTGCACGCCGCCCCTTTGACGGCACCGCGGCGGGCTCCCACCGGCGCCGCGGCATCGCCTGGCGCCGCCCGTTGCTCGTTCGCGACAGCGGCCCCGTGTCGCCATCACGCGTGCGAGGACAAGATGCACAGGCGGGATTCATGCTAAGCCATCGTCCACCACCCCCTCCGCGGCCGTTGCCAGCGATACATACGGCTCGAGGTGCAGACTTGCGGCTCTGTGCGGTGCTCTGCCCTGCAGCAGATCTGCACGACATGCGAGCGAGAGGCGGATGAAAAGGGAAGTACTATCGGATCTCGAGCAAAAAAAAAAGAGCACGGATGCATAGCAAACGCACAGGGTACGGCCCGTCTTGTAAAAAAACTGGGCAGCACCTCGGGCGCCACCAACGTGCTATAGTCTGTCTCACTTTATTAGACGCATGAGAAACGGTTCTTCGGGGAACATGCCATAACTCGGGCGCATCGACGGCTTTTGAGATGCGGGCTTCTCTAGCTGGATAGAGATACTCTCTGGCTTTTTTTACGTCAAAGAGGACGCACTTTGGCTGATGGGAAGCGCACGAAACGGGTGCCCTCTCTCAGGGATCATGGCTACAAGTCCCACGTGCTGGCCCCGTGGGGTGTACCAGGTAAATCGGTCCAGATTCGTGGGCTTGTAGCCCCTGCTGAAGCAGGCTACAAGTGACGCGCACACCAGGAAATCTGGTCAGTCGTCGTCGTTTCGGGGCGTGTCAGGGCGTGTCAGGACGGGTTGTCGCACATCAATCTGGGTCGGGCCTCCCTGGACTGTCACAAGCCACCAGCGTTCAGAACGTAGAAGCGACAGCTCGGGGGGTCACACATCACTTTCTTTGCTGCGACCCCGGACCCCAAGACTGCCTCCGTCCGCCGGTACCGCCCGCCCCCCCCCCAGCCCTTCCACGCACACCCCCTCCACGTTCCCCACCGCGAGGCAGTATGACTCTGTTGGACGACGGTGATCGCCTGTTTGACACGGCTAGCCACATATTGGCCACCGCGAATGAGACACATGGACGGGCGACCAACGGCTTCTGAGCAATCCCCCCTGTTGGTGGTCCGTCCGCCACAGCTACGTAAACGTCTCCGGTGACCTATTACGGGGTCCAGTGCCAACACGACCGCCACCGCGTGCTTTATGGGCTTCGCCAACCCGCGCGCCACATCCCACTTGGCGCCCCGCCCCACCCACCACGTCGCCACAGTCCACACGGACGCCACCGCTCTAAAGGTGTCCTCCTCTTGCACGGTGGCCTGCGCCACCAACACGGTGAACCTCGCCGCCCCCAAGGACGCCGCCTTCCCCAATGTCTCCTCCGCCACTAAGGTCGCCGGCGCAGCCTACACCGTGGCCCCCGCGCCCCCCAAGGACGCCTCCTCCCCTATGTCTCCTCCCGTACTAAGGTGGTCCGCGCAGCCAACACGTTGTTCCCCGCGGCCCCCAAAGACGGATCCGTCCCCAAGATCTCTCTCCCGCCAGTACGTTCACCGCCGCCGGCAACTAGGCGACCCCCGCCGTCCCCACGGTCGCCGATGACAACACGGTGGTGGCCGGCCGTACGGTCTCCCCCACCGTCAGCACGATGGCGACCGTCGGTGGCCAGTACAGATGCCAGCTTGGACACCGCCGCCAGTACAGCCGCTGGTGCCGTGATCAACACTGGCGCCGCTGGTGACGCGGGAGATGCGGGCATCTCACCAACTGTACGGTTGTGTTTCTTACTCCACCCTCTTCCTTCTATCGTTCTCTTGTATGTGTTCCGTAGTTCTGCTACTGTACTGGAAGAAGTGGTTGTGTGTATGTTACAACCAAGTACTGACTGGGCCCGTCTTTGTTTCTCTTGTGCTAGGGTTCGCCTTGTCTACTCAGGTGTGTTCGGGCAAGGACGGGCAGATGGGCGGCGGGCGAGCGGATGGGTGGCGGGCGAGCGGGCAGTGGGCGGACGGGCGGGTGATAGAAGCGCCAGAAAGTACCAGGAATCACTCCAAGATGAGCTCGTGGGAGCCGATGGGAGGGGGGAGGGGGAGGGGGGGGGACAGCTTCAGGAAGAGCCCCAGGGAGCCGGTGGGGGGGAATGTGAGGGCAGTCCCAAGAAGCCGCAGGGAGCGCACGATAAACCACCAGTCTCCATGCAACTGCAATCGATCCAGGAAGCGTCACGTACACGGCCGGAATGCGTCCGGGCGAGTGCTTCTCCGTGCACTACGTGACGCTCCGTTGACTGGACACGCTCAGCGCTCAGAAACAACCGCAATCTGAGCGTCACTGGGGTCTACGTTTCATGTCTGGGACGCAGTTCTTGTCTATACTGCGAGAGTGCAGTGGTGCGCCGCGGTCTAAAACGCGAATATCGTTTCTATACTATATTGGAAGTTTTGCAGTGTGGAGGGGGGTCGAATATGGTCTAGTACATGCCATTTCACCCTGTACTGGGGGCGTTCGAAGGCAATTTGAAAATTGTGGGTCACGGCCCCAGTACAGAAAAATAGCATGCGCCCAACTTTCCCGACGATGTCATCGATGATCGATACGACAGAGAGTCCACACGCCAATATGCTGGACCTACTACGCTACTCGCCGAGTGCTCGCCTTCAGAAGGCCCGCAACCCTTCATCCAATCCGCTGTTACAGTTTGAAAATGATCGGAGCCCGCGCACCAACGACGCGCCCCAAACTCAAGGCGTCTAATTGTATGAGAACGACTTTAGTGCGTCATCCAGATTGGGAAGGCAGCCGCTGGTGGCGCAGTGGTACCGCTCCCTCCCCAGAGCCGGCGGAGCCGCCGTTTGGTGCCGGGGCAGAGCCTTCATTCCGAAACTGCATCGTGACCGCGCGCCGTTGCTCCCGCCCAAGTGCCGAAGAGGACCGTCCAGCCCGGCGTCCTTCTACGGGGGGTCCTCTCATCTGTTCCGACCCGTACTTTCTCTTCAACGTGATTCGAAGCAAAGTAGCACCTTTAAAGAGGAGGCTCTCTGATACCGTAGCAGCAGTTGAATAGCTATCTCTTAGCTTAGCTCTGCTGTAGCAATCAGCGAGATCTCGACTACACTCTTTTCAACTCCATCAGTGTACTTCCACGACATCGAGGTGCAGTCGCTTGTTCAGTCGTTGTCGCCGACGCCGAGTGAGGACAAAACCGAGCGTCGTCGCCAGCAGATCGCCGGTATCGGCACATGCCACATGCTCCACTCGCACCCCCATCGCCGTTTACCACCTCAAGACTGCTGGAGCTCTACCAACGAGGCCCTCGACTTCTGATACACCATCGACCCCGTAGTCGCCTGCCATTGTCCAGTAGATAGATGCGTCTCTTACTGGTTGTGGTCTCCATTATGCGCGTTAGAGCCTTCTTCCAAGACCACGTGGGCACTCAATGTCTGTTTTTTCGCCCGCGAAAGAACACTAAGGTCGTGTCACTGTCCTGGTTGCTTGCTCTCTTTCGCTAATTTTCTTGCACGTCACTGTTTCTTTTTGCCTACTTGGATTTTTCTGCTTTGGATTCAGGGCGTTGTTCTGGAGCCCCACGCATGACCTCCCCCCCCGTTATTCCTGCGGCCAGATCATACAAGAAAAAGGTCCTCAGCTTGCAGCAGCGACTTCTCCTGATCACTCAAGTGCAGAACAAGGTCCCGTTGGATGTCCTGGCTGCACGCTCTGGCATCACCGAGCGGGGTGTGCGAATGATTTTCAGCCGACGGAAGCAGGTCTGGCGTCCGGCGAGTGGAGGAGTGCTCCACAGGTTGCGCGCTGCACAAGCGTCTACATTCCAGCTCGTGGCCGCCAAGCTCTACGACTGGTTCACCCGAGTGCGGAAGGAGGGCTCTATGCAGTCGCCCATCTCGCTACTTACACTCAAGACTCGGGCAGGTCTGTATGCCTCAGAATTTTATCCCAACCGCCCGTTCAAGGCGTCCAATAGCATTTTTGAGTGTTTTTTTGCGTCGACACTACCTCAAGAGCATCCGCCTCCATGGTACGGGAGGCTCAACCCCGCCGGTGGAAGCAGAAAGGGAGATGAGCGAGCTGCGCGCCAAAATGGAGGGGATGAACCCCGACATGATTTTCAGCATGGATGAGGCCGCCCTAGTTTACTAGCTCGCTCCAACACACTCCTAGTGTAATGAGCAGGAGGCGCGCACCACTCGAGGGACATCGCTGCAGCGGGCCAAGGCCCGATTGACAGCCGTCGTGTGCGATAATGCGACCGGCACGTTCAAATCGTGTCTGTCGTCGGCTCGGCCACTCAACCGGAATGCTTTCGCGGGCTGGCGGAATGTCAGCTCCTCAAGTACTACTCCCAGAAGAAAGCTTCGATTAACGCTGACGTCTAACGCTGGTGGTTCGCTGATTTCGGTGAGGCGTTGGCCCCATTAAAGGCCTCTAAGGCAATGCTCCTGCTGGACAATGCCAGCGGTCACCTGATAAAGACGGAGACAGACCATGTCTCCGTTGAGGGTCTCCCCACCAACACAACGGCCTGGTACCAGCTGTGCGACCAGGGGCCTATCAACTGCATCAAGTCCATCTACCGGCGGGAGATGACGGGAAAAGTGCTTCTGTGTGCTGACGAGCAGGCCGCCGAGTCCCCGATGGAGGCAGCATAACAGCTGGCGCGCGCGACGCGGGCGCAATGTGGCACCCTGGGAGTAGACGATTGCAAGAGCCCGCAAGTCCTGGGCACAATAAAGCTACAGAAGTCGGCTTTTGATCACGATACACCCTCGTGCATAATACGCTGCTGGCTAAAGGCCAGATGCCTGCCGAGTTGCGTCGAGACCAAGGTCCTCGAGCGACTGGATGCTGCGCCCGGGGTCGTCGACTAGCCCCCGGATGCTATCACGCATGCCGTCGTTGGCATGCTGCGTTCCCCTCAGAGCATGGGCGGCGACGGCACCGCCACCGGGAGCCAGCTGCTGTCGGCCGGTGACCAGGATGCCCTTCCGATCATCCGCTTGTGGTTGGGTTCTGAGGATGACCGCGAGACGCTCCTTGCCATTGTGATTCAGATGACAGAGATTTCCTCGACCGAGTGGCGGTATCGAACACCACAATTTTCATGTTTCTCTCTGCTTTGTGCGCAGGAAACAAACAGTGGGGAAAAAGCGATTGACAACCGGATCCCTGCGCACGGCATAGATCCAACCCATTGTACACAGTAAAAGAAAGTCACTCTTTGTGCCACGCAGTACCCCCCCCCCGCCGCCCAACGCGCCCGCTTTCCCACTGACGTGCGAGACGCCGACCGATCCAGGTACCGCCGTGTCCTGCGAATTGTAGCAGTTGATGCATCGTTTTCCGTCGTCTGTTGGAACGTCCGACTCTCCCCACTTCAAACAACGCCCCTCCCCCTTCTTTCCCCAAGCACACCCAAAAAACAGAAAGCTGCACGCGTGGAGCAGTACTGGCGTCAGCCTGACTCTGTCCTGAACAGGCTCGCACGAACATAAACGGGGGAGGGCGGGGGGGGGGAGATAACTCTGATGGGCAGCTGGACGGCCGAGGCGTGGAGAGAAGACATCAGACATCTGCTTCGGTGAGGAGTTGAGCGGAGCGAGGAGTGCAGAAAACTGGGGGGATAGGGGGGAGACAGAAGCAGATTCCGGTCAGGAGTGGCGGAGTCGCTCCCACCACAACGGGCCCGATAGGCTGCTTTGTCAGCCGCTTGCTCGAGTTCGCATAGACCGGTATCGTTCATTCCGCCCGACGACGCCAATCAGTCGGTTGGATTTTCCATTGGAATTCAATCTATGAGATGCGGCTGGAACATCCATTTGCGAACAGCAGGCCAATCGAACTGCCCCTTTCGCACGGGTCATGTCCATTTCTCTTGTTGCGCTTCAAGATCTTCGATGGCATGGGAGGTCATCTTTTGGGGCAGGGTCGGAACAGATGAGAGGACCCACTGTCCTACTCGTGCGACCTGCTTGGTGCGGTGGTCCACGTGTAGCGCTCCCCAGGTGGCCGTTCTTCCCCGGAACTATCGACTACTCTGAACACCGAGCGCAGGATGGATCCCTCCATCATTCTCCACCCACCCACTGCGTGTGCTCCCCGCCCAGCGCCGACCAGCCGCCGTCGCGAAGAGCTGCCACGGTTGGCGGTGGCGTAAGTGGATAAGGTGCTGTCGTGAATAATACGAAACTAGTGTATTTACCAAGGGTCACGAAATGTTTCATTGCCTAACTAGCCTGTCCGGCCAAAACGGCGACCAGCCCCAGAAAGGTCGACCGCATTTCGGTACCCACCATGCCGCACAGTTGACTACAAAGAAAAGCGATTGATTTTACGTTGCGAGTGTTGGCTGTCGCGGATCTCCCGGGTCCTTTGCTCCAACGTCTTTCCTCGATCCATGTTAAGCTTCCACCGGCCCCTATCACCCACATTATTTCCGGTTCCTCGTCGGCACCCGCTATTTTATTCTTAACGCGCCCCGATCATGGCGTCTCCCTCTTCCGTGGGGTCGACCGTGGCCGAAGCCACCCCCAATCGCTTCAAATGGGGCTCCCGGCTGACGACAGAGATGCCGGAAGAGCTGGCAGCCGCTCGAGAAGAGCTTGAGATTGACAGTATGGCCAAGCTGATGACTGCCACCGGTGCCTCTCACTCCAACGTGTGGACATGGCTCCGTTCTCCGGCTGCCCCAGTCAATCTGGGGCAGACCAATTCATTGTCGGAGAATGATGAGGACGTCATTTCTTATTCCTTCGCGGACGAGGGCGACGACATCCTAACCGGTGAGTATGCCTCTTTTCTTTTGTGTTCATATTTATGGGGCGTGGGGCGGGTGTTCGCAACCAAGATTTCAATTGGTAGGGGTGCATGCCCGGTCGCCACCCGCAGCTCCGTCGAGTGAGTTCCGTTGGTACTGAGACTCTACCATCGCATGCCTCAACGCCCGAGGCTGTGGCCAGGTTTTTTGCTGCATACCATTTTATTCGCTGTCGTGACTCTGACATGTCCCAGGCTGCCCGGCTGTGTTGTACCAAAGAGTCGATATTTCACGGCTAAGAAATTATGGAAAGAACCCCGGTGATGGTACTGGCGAAAAATGGAACTACCGACCCCGAGTATGTGTTCCCGAGAGTAAAAAGTGGCGCCAAAACGATCAGCTTTTTCGCAACCGTGTGCGCCGACAGCACCGGTCTACCGCTGCTCTTGATCGTTTCCGGGAGTGGCGGGCGCGTCCTTTTGGCGGTGGAGGACGGGGGAAGCGGAAAGAAGCGCCGAATTCTTGCTCGCGGCATGCCTGGACGAGGGCGAAGAGGTGCACCGCTCGGATAAGCCCGGGTTTGACGCCGACGTGTGGCAGTTATACGCCGCATTTTCTGCGCGGGACATGCAGGGACAGTGCCCTAGGGAGTGGAAGGTGCTGCTGGTTCACGAATCTGTGCTTGTCCTAGAGGTACTCCATGCCGCCAAGATGGTGTTCCATTTGTTTCCGTAGCACCTGTCGCACATCGTACAGGCGATTGGCAGAGACCCATTCCTCAAGACAAGCGCATTCGCCCGCTCCGAGCTCCGCGCGACGCTGCCCACCCTCCCCCGTAGCTCCAAGTTCAACTTCGCCGACTTGAGGTGGGTGATTAAGGTGGGCGCCTGCCACGGGCCGTCATCTGCTAACATCATCAACGGGTTCAAAAAGACCGGGACTCGGCTCGTGAACCCTGCCGAAATCAACATCGGCCGGCTGCTGCTCGGTAAGGGGTGGCGAAATGCGGCTTGGAAGGTGGGCTTGGAGGCGCGGGGCACCCGACTCGGCCCTGAGGTGCGCCGAGACATGCTCCAGCCGCAACTTGCGTTTGGCCCGGTCAGCACGCGCGTGCTCCCCCTGGAGGCGACCGCCCCAGTGGTGCTGGCTGCCTTTGAGGCCCTCGACACCGGAACAAAAGCAGGTAAGGGAAAGGTGCAGGCAACCAAGGGGGCCATGGTTTACCCCTAACGTCGGTTGTCGTCGCCCAGTTCGTGGCGGCCGCCTTCGGCAGGTAACCATTCTGCAGCTCCTCCAGCGCCACTCATCGTTCCGCCAATGACATCGAGACGCCCGAATATAGAGAATTAAAAGTAACGAGGGCCAGCTTTTGCGCTCATCCTCATGCCTCTGACTCTGGAGTTTGATATCTTTCTCGAAGGCCTTCGGCAGGGAGCTCAGCTGTGACATGAATTTCCAGCCGTCCTCGTTTCCTTCGACCTACTCAGCCTCGGCCCTGCGCTTTAAAACCGTTTTTTCTCTTTGCGGCCTTGTTACCTCCCGGCCGCTCGGCTCGAGGGCCGCTCCCAGCCGCACCAGTTTCCTGATGGGGACCAACCCCGTCCTTGTCCACCCCATCATAACCACCAGCTTCCTCTGTTTCCTTGTCTCCGTCCCCTGCAGCTTCGTCGTGCGCGACCATCCCATCGCCTGCAAGTCCGCTCGCGGGTTCTCGTTCCACACCCTAAGGGTCCTCCCCAGCAGCCTCTCCCAACTCGAAGACACACCCCTTAGGAGTTCCTGCGGCGGAGATACGAGGGTCCTGGTTCGCCCCAGACTTCACGAACAAGTTGTTGTTCCTGACTAGAGCATGTTGGCAGGGTAGGTACTCAAATGACGGGCCGATCGGAAAAGAGGGCGTCTCGAGCAAATTTAGTGAGATAGTTCGACCTTCCGCCTATCCCGGACCCATATATGTGCGCATTAAAGAAGACATTGTGGCATCTGGCCTTCTGCGCGCCTGTCGGGCAGCCCATCATCGTCCACAAATTCCACAGCCTCTTTGTCCTCGATGCAGGAGGGCCTGATCGTTTCCTACCACACTTTACAAGCCCTAGCAGTCCACCTATCCGGGAGACGCGGGTCAAGGTTGCCGCCGGGCTCCGGCTTGATGCCCGACGCAGGTGGCGCACGCGTTTCAAAAAGGCTGTGAGTGCGGCGCTGCAGCGCGGCCGCTATTTGACGGCTCCCAATTGCAGCATCTTGGAGCACGAGGGGGGCACTCTCAGAGAGAGAAAACAACTCACAACTCTGAGAACACGCCAGGCCGCGACCAAGGCCTTACACCTTGACAGTTGGTTCCATGCTGGACGCTTATGGGTGCGCCGCAAGATGACGGGGTAGCGCAGTGGCGATAAGTGGGGCTGAGGAGGTGTCGTGGGTGTCGTTCTGGGAGGGCACGATGTCCACGAGGAGGTGATGAGTAGAAAAGCACGAGAACCATTCATGCCACTGCGATGCCCCGCCCTGGAGGCCAGCAAAGGCATGTTGGACCAATATCGTGGCACTCAAAGATGGTGTGGCAGCGAGGATTTTAGACACCTGGCACGCTCAGAGCGCTCGGCTTGGGATTGAGATCGTCGTGGCGCATAATCATGCACTACATTTGCTTGCACTTAAATGGCCTGACCCTCTTCGATCGCGGGAGTCCCCCATACGCTTCATGAAACGTTGCGATGGTGTAGATCTGACACCAAAGCACCGAAATATGGTGTCGGATGGACACCATCCCAGCAGTTGGTGCTGATCGTGCGCTATATATCTGGGCACGCTTCCGCACCATAATGTGGTGCTTCACTATAGTTTTGTGCAGGAGTGGAGACGCTGGGTCTTCTCTGAGCAGGGGCGAGTGGTCGTGGCACATCCTGAGACACGTGTGCGGCCACAGCTGGCTGGACCGACCGTCATTTGGCGTGGATAAAAGAGTCAGGACAGCCACCAATGGGTTCCAAATGTGGTTATGAGCCGTAACGTGGCGCGACAAGTGTCCCCGACCGACGCTACCTACCCATGTTTAGCTTGCCGACTCTCTCTACTGCTGGACTTGGCCAAAGTAGGCGCGGCCCAGCCTTTCACCACGTACGCTGCCGCGTGCCCCGCTGGTCGTTCCTGCGCAGCCACCTCATCCTCGCCAGTTTTTCCTCAGATGCAGAACGAATTCCCCACTAGGCAGGATTCCGCCTGAAGTGAGGGCCAACGCGTGGGGAAGCCCAACGAAAGTGGCGCTGGTTCTGGCTCCGCTTGGCCCTGTTAGAGCATCTTCAGAAATCGAGCCAGCCGTCCAGCCCAACGGCCCCGTGTAGGAAGCGTGTGGCCCTGCCACTGGTTCTCCGAACGAAGAGCAAAAAGAAGAGAGGTCACATCTCAATCTTCGGAAATGCAGCGCCATCTGGCGTCACGGTACTGTTTTGTGGCCGGTCCGCCATCCTTGCATCAGAATCGGCTGCAAAAGTCTCTCTCTTGAGATCCCGAGTTATCGGAAAAGTGGGCCTCGAATTGCTGTTGATCGAGTGGTGAATCCCATGATGATCGCGCAAAAATCTCGAAAATCGCGCGCCCAAGCCCGGTCGGCCGCGCACTCACAAGAACTCACGCATGAGTGAACTGACCAGAGATGCGCTTTAATCCAATGGAGCTGGAAGGAAGGGGCAGTCGATCGAGCCCACCGATGGGCGGCCACCGTCTTCTTCCCACATCGTGTTCCCCACTTGTTCTGAGACGAGCTTTGGTAACGCTTGCTTACAGTTACCTCCTGATGTCGGACACTGACCACACCATGTTAGGTATTGCCACTGCCTTTGCGAATGATGACGATAATGATGTCGCGGCCGCTGTCCTGGAGCTTCAACACTTTCATGATATGGTTGTTGAATTCGAGCGAGGCGTCAGAGAGCAACCCGCGGCCCTGGTCATATCCAGGAACGGCCCAAACAAGAAGCGTGACTTTTTATTTTCGGAGTCATCCCACCTGCTCCATTATTTTGGTTTGAAGAAGCTGCCGCCCATCTGTGACGAACTTGACTTTAAGCGCCGCTTTCGCGTACCTGGTGTCGTTTCTGACAGATTTTACCGTCCCGCCCTGCATGAGCCATATTTTCAGCAACGAATGAAGGCTACCGGGCAGCCGCAAGCGTCTACGTTGGCAAAGTTACTGCGGCATTGAGGTTGCTAGCATACGGTGAGGCCACTGACCGCTCTGATGAGTACGTGCGCTTGTCCGAATCAACCGTTAACGAGACCGTCCATCGCTTCGCTCGCTGTGTGGTGGACACATTTATGCCGGTGTATCTCATTGAGCCCTATCGAGTACATTTACAGCGCGTTACGAGTGCTAACGAGGACGCTGGATTCCCAGGGTGCATGGGGTGTGTCAACTGATCTCTCTGGGAGTGGGCCTCTTTCCCAGTCGCCGAGCACGGATAATTTAAGGGTAAGTCTGGGAAGCGAACTATTTTGATGAAGTCCGTGGCCGACACGGATCTTTAACTTTGGCGTGTTTTTATTGGGATGCCTTGCCCCATGAATGACTTGAACGTGCTGGCTTGTTCTCCTCTCTTTGCATACATGATGGCTGGTGCTTTACCTCCCCCTATTGCCTACACAGTCATCCGCGTCGAACGGACGTTTCCGTACTTTGTGTGCGTCGGCATCCTCCCAAACTACGCCAATCGAATCGACACGTGCCACGGCGGCGAGGACAGAAAGAAGTATTGCGCTGATCGTCAGGAGGGGCGGCGTAAGGATGCGGAGCGCGTGAACTCCGTTCTCTTCACCGAGTGGCAGATTTTGGCCAGACCGTCCCACCGCCGCCATGTGGAGACAATGAAGGTCGTGGGCACCTGTTGCGCATTTTTGCAGAACATGATGGTTGTGCACCGCCGAAAGCAGCACGTCCCGACACTTAGTACGTAGCAGCACGTTGTCCCTTTCTATTACCCGTTCTTCTTCTCTCTCACTGTTCCTGTCGGCTTGCCCTCTAGCCTTCCGATACTGAAGTGCTGTCATTTTGCCCAAGAGCGCGACTGTTCTTTTCTTTTCACCTTCTGTCGTCGGTTTTTCTTCAGTTTTACTCAGCGGCTCACAGAGCCGTCACCTCCGTGCGCGATGACGCAAACGGGACGATTTGGGACTGCAGCCGGCGGTTGGGATGTCCCCATGGAGAACTGTGGCGGAGGGGACGCCGGGGGGAATGGAGGGCAGCCGGTCGGGGAGAGTGGTGCGGAAGGTGAGGTTGCGATTCCCGAAGCAAGTGCGGTGGCATGTGGCAGTAGTGGATCCTTCCCTCAAAGCCGACGGGGTTGAGCCCCGTCGGAAAGCCCAGCACAGGATGCGGAGCGGAGCAAAGGAGAAACCACACGAAAGGCTGGATCACAGGGCGCGGAGCGCACCAGAGCGACAGAAGGAACCCAAACGCAACGCTGATTTTTTCGAAGACGAAGGATGAACCCAAAGCGTGCACTCATATACCCTCAGAAGCAAGAAGCAGGGCGTGCACAATCCCGACCCCCAGACGCCACTACGTTGGGACCGGTGCCCAACGGGCCACGGTCTCAGGTACGGACCTATAGTGGCCCCTGCCCAGCATTCTCGACTACCCTTCCACTGGAAGAGGACCCCCGCCCGTCTCGGGGCGGAAGCAGGAAAGTCACCAAGACTTCCCAGATCTCAGGATTTACCCAAGATCAGTACCTCGGGACATATCCCAAGATTTTTCACTTTTCCCGGATAGAACTCCGGTGGGATTTTATCCATGGTCGAGATCAGATCTCGGTCCGGCTGACGCTCGGATTGCGGAACCTTCCAAAAGCTTCCCAGTCCCTCCAGAGCGCCCGGATTCGGGAAGACGCGTGTCTCCCTTGGCTGTGTCAGGCCCCTCTAGGGGACCCGATCGGGTATTCATCACCCCACGCCCATCCAGAGGGGCCGTGCCGTGTGTGGCTCTCGGGCTCCCAGGGCACCCGCCCAAGGGGGGTGTCCCACGCTACCACCCTAGGGGGGTGTTACGTGCTTGTTCTCGGCCCATCCTTGGATAATGCCGGGGTTGGTGTCGCTCCTGACACGGGGTTTCCCCCACAGTGGCGAGGGCCCTGACCCCCGGGAGGCGTCGGTGCATCCCCTCCAGTCCGCGCGCGCCCGGGTTACCAGTGTAGCTGAGCATCAAAACCTCACGCGTGACGTCGTCGAGAGCGTGTGGAGGGGTCACCCGGATTCCAAGACGAAGACTGTGCACCCCAAATAAGACCAGCATACCGTTGCACGCATCAAGAGAAACTAATGAACAGCGGAATACAACAAGATTCGTAAACAGTGATGAGCGCACTCCTGAACGAAAGAAAACCTCACAGAGGAAAAGAAAGCACGAACGCTGACCCCAGCCACGAGAGGCGCGGCGACGAGGGCGGCGCCGTCCGCCACCCGAGGCGCCACCGCCAGCCCGACCCCAGTAGGCGCGGCGGCGGCGGCGGCGGCGCGTGCCGACTGCGGCGACGGAGCGCCCTCCCCTATCGGGAGGTGGGGCGGGCGCAGCCGCCACGGCCGCCACCGCACCTTGCCTCCACCGCGGCCGCCGCGGCCGCGGCCAACAGCGGGCCCCGCCCCCCCCACCCGCCCACCCCACCCCCCCCCCCCCCTGCCGCCAAGCCCCTCCTCCCCCCCCGCCGCTCGTCGTCGCTACAAGAAAACTCACCCCAATATTCCGGGTTCTGAGAGCGAAAATCCCGGGTCCGAGGTCCCCCAAAACTAGCCCAGATGGCTCTCTAAGCGTGCTCAGATTCCCGGCTCACCAAGTATATTGGGGCCTTGCTACCCGGTTCTTTCTGGACTACGATTCGCTCACAAGGCGCCACGTTAGTAGCATGATTGGCTGAGGGCTATCCGTCCTATCTCCTGACACCACGAAATTCTCATATCGATGCATCTGATTACCAGCAACGTGTGGATTATGGGGAAGATACATAAGACCAATCTTCGTATCTCCGAATCCCATGATGACTGTCATAGTGCACTGGTGACGGCATGTTTATGTGAGCGGTGGCTTTCGAACTTTAGCTAAGAGGCAGCCATCGAATGACAAGACTTCAATGATAGAGCACGCTACGGATATTTTTTGCTGAGGATTAAGAGAGAATATCTGGGCAGCGGACTGCGGGCCCGTTGAGCGGCCCACACTGGTCGCGCGCGCGCCCGCGATGCCACTGTGTCCGGCGGGTGGAGTCGGTGCCGACAGCATCTTCTGCGGAGGCGGCTGCGGCGGGAGAGCCACTGCGCTGTGGTGCTTAACGGGGGGAGGAGCGTAATTGCTATTTTCGCGATGCGGAACACGCATGGGTGCGTTCCAGTGCAGCCGCCTTCGAAAGGCGCACGGCGCATTCTACCAACGCACGCCCGGACGCATTTAGCTCGGCTCGACGCTCGTCGAAAGAATCAAAGAAAATCTCCAGTGCTGCGCATGCTTATAGTACCTGAATAGCCAATGGACTCGCGACAGCCGAGATCTGCCAATCAATGCTCAGAAATCCTGTTAGCAGTGGCCAATGACGACAAGACAGCGCGTGGATGGCTCGTGGATTGATCCCTCGACTCGGCCCACCCACCCCGAGGCGAGCTTGACAGCCGAGAGAAGCCAGTCAGCGCTCAGACACCATGTTCACAATGGCCAATGACAACAAGAGGGCGCGTGGAGGGCTCGTGGAAGGATTCCTCGCATGGCCCCCCCCAGCCGCGTCGGCCTCGCTCGCCTACCGTCTATCGTATAACGCGACATGCTCTGCTTCGGTGCCCCGCGGCCGCCGTGGGGCCTACGGGCGCGTAGTTACACTTCAGGAAGTGGAGGCCGGCGGCGACCGCGCGGCGAGCGGCGCCGGCGGCGCCGCTGGCGCCATCTCTTCGCGGCCGATTTCGGGCCCCCCGCATGCGGTGGTCGTACCACCACGCTTCTGCATGGAAGACCCGTACCGCCAAGGGTCGCAAAGGACGCGAGGGGTCACGTTGCCGGGAGGGTTCGTGCTCCTATCGCCAGTTTGTTTCCCTTTTCGCGCGTTTCCCTTTTCGCCGTGGAGGTGAGGTGCCGCACTGGCGGCTGTGCCAGCACGGTGATCATCGTCTTTCCGCGGGCGGCGCCCCACCACCAAACACCGCATGCAGCGGGGGGCTCCTCACCACCAAGCGGCACGCACGGCCGTGCGCGCGGGTTGGCAGCGCTTCCCCTGCAGCACACCGCACGCATCCGTCCGAGAGTCTCGTCTTGCTCGCTTCTCCCCCGCCCGTTTCCCACTGCCTGTCC
>ENA-ORXC01001211-ORXC01001211.1-marine-metagenome-genome-assembly--contig:-NODE-1211-length-15710-cov-3.773940_pt1 | contig 15710 bp, 15 predicted proteins | sample MGYA00237865_ERZ511478 | MGnify/ENA metagenome assembly ERZ511478 | reverse complement strand
CCAATACGCTTCGTCAGCCACAGCGCCCTGCGGGTTTGCTGGCGAGCAAATGTAGGCAAGCGTTGTGCGTTCCAACACGTCCTCTGGCATGGCGGTGTAATCCGGCAAATGCCCAGTTTCATCCGTCGCAGGCACAAAAATCGCTTCGGCCCCAATCCTAAAGCCGTATAATTTGTCGGAATGGGAAGACGTTTTTATTTAAACCGCTAATCCACCTGATTAGCGGTTTATCTTCTAGTTAGAATTGGTCCTTTAATTATTCAACACATTGGAGAGATGATTGTGAATCCGATATTAATGGAAATTGAAACGTCCCTTGAAACAGAACGATTGATGTTAAGGATGCCCCAGCCTGGTGATGGGAAAGTAGTAAATGAAGCGATTCAAACGTCTATTGAGGAACTAAGACCGTGGCTAGGCTTTGCGCGGGTAACACCTACTCCCGAGGAAACGGAAATTAATATAAGAGAAGCGCACATCAAGTTCCTAAAGCGTGAAAGTTTGCGGTTTCTTGTTTTTTTGAAAGAAACAAATGAGTTTGTAGGATCAACAGGTTTTCATAACATTCATTGGGATATTCCGAAGCTTGAAATTGGGTATTGGATGGCGACAGGGCATAGTGGACATGGTTATATGACAGAGGCTGTTCAAAAGCTGACTCAATATGCTCATCAAAGCCTGGATTTTAGAAGAGTTGAAATTCAGTGTGATCGTGAGAATGCGCGGAGTCGAGCGATTCCTGAACGCTTGGGTTATCTTCTTGAAGGAACGCTCAAAAATGACGACTTGTCCATTGATGGTAAGAAAATAACGGATACATGTATCTACTCGAGTACCATTTGAACTTATCGCTAATAGAAAACTCATGGCTGTTTGATCTTAATGGATCGAATGGCCATGAGTTTTTTGCAATGAAGGAAGCTTAACGCATTACACTTCCGCCTGAAATCTTTAAAGATTCTCCAATAATGTTCTCAGATGCGTTTGATAGGAGGTAAATGATACTGTTCGCTACTTCTTCGGGTTGTGTGATTCTACCTGAAGGCATTGCTTCTTCTACTGCTTTTAATTCTTCTTCAAAGCTTTTGTTTTCTCTTTTTCCTTTTGACTCAATGCTATTTCTTCCCATTTCTGTGTCAACGAAGCCGGGACAGACGGCGTTCACTCTAATTCCATCACGAATCGCTTCATGTGCAAATGACTGTGTAAATCCGGTAATGGCAAACTTTGAAGCGCTATAGGCGGTGTTTCCAAAAGTTCCTCGAAGCCCAGACAGAGAAGAGAGGTTCACAATGGAACCTTTTTTCTTATCATCACGCATTTTACTGTAAACGAGCTGTGTTAGTAAAACCGTTGAGAAATAATTTAGTTCCATCACCTTACGAAGGTCTTCTTCTTGTAACTGGTCGAGCGTATCGCCGCCCCCAATTCCCGCTGAATTAACTAACCCTGTAATCGTTCCTCTTTCTTTAATCGCATTTTCGATCAAGGTAGCACGATCTTGCTCTTTGTTTAAGTCTGCTGGAAGGACGGTAACTTTAGCATCCGCAACTAGCTTTTCGCACTCGTTCTTTAACGTCTTTAATTTCTCTTTATTTCTTCCTGTAATCGTAATGGTAGCCCCGGCTTGAACAGCGGCTTTTGCCGTTTCAAATCCAATACCACCAGTCGCTCCAGTGATCAACACATGCTCTTGCTTTAGTGCGTCTTCTTTAAAAATCGCCATGATTTCTTCCTCCTTTTTAGTTCTAGCCATTTCTTTCCCGTTTGAAGACTTATAAAACCTTCAACAAACAAAAAGACAGGTAGCCGCTGACTACCTGTCTTAACTACCTTCTTATTGAACGCCAACGGCATTAAATGCTTGTTTTACTGACTGTACTTCCGAGCTGCCACTTCCATAAAGATCAGTTGCGGCTTGAACGGCTGCGGCTCTCATTTGACTAAAGTTCGAAGACGCGGTTAGATATTGCGTTAGCGTACGATAGTAAATGGCGCCAAGCTTGTCTTTCCCAATTCCAGATACGCTTACTCCGTAGAATGTACCACCTTCACTTAAAAGATAAGCTGCTTTATTCATAATTCCGCTATTAATATGAACCCCACCATTATCCTGTGTACCTGTATAGCGTACAGAGTAATGATCAGGATCGCCAAACTTCGCAGGATCAGACATCGAACGAAGAGCGTCTCCAGAAGTTCCTGGTGTATAAATGTCTTCGCCAATTAACCAGTCAGGATTATTATTATCATGATATTCCACAAGTGTTCCGAACACGTCGGACATTGATTCGTTCAGCGCTCCTGATTCATTTTGATAAATAAGATCCGCTGTCGTATCTGTAACAGCGTGTGTTAATTCATGTGCTACAACATCTTCACCGCCAGAAAGAGATACGAACGTGGAGCCGTCTCCATCACCATAGACCATTTGGCTACCGTTCCAGAACGCATTATTGTAGTTAGACCATAATGTACGGTAGATTCTAGTGGTGCCCCATTTCCGTCATAACTATCGCGGTTGAATACTTCTTTATAATAATCATACGTTGCGCCTGCATAGTAGTGAGCGTCGACAGCTGCCGCGTCATAGCTTGCGTTGAAGGCGTTATCCGCATCAGCCCATAACGAACCCGGTAGTTTAGTCCGATTAGCTGCGTCATACGTGAAAATACCGCCGCCTCTCGTTGTATCTTTCAAATAATAAGTTGAGGAAGAAAGAAGCGTGTTGAACGTCTTTTGGTCACCAAGAACGCCTGTTCCATTCGCTGTTTGAATTGTTCCGGTGATCGCGCCACCGCCGCCCGGCTTACCAACACCTTCTTTTTTAGCTTCGTGAAGCGCGTTAAAACTTGTTAGCACTTCACCACTTGTTGCGTCAATTATGTACTGCCAGTTCCCTGGTTCAGGTGAAAGGAAATTTAATGTGACGTGATAAGCATATGTCGGAGATTCTCCGTCTGCATAAACGACAAGGTTTGATTCGGGTTTCTGTTCATAAGTTGGAGAGAAGCCTAGATCTTTTTCTGCTTTTTTAATAGCATCCTGTTTCTTGAATTTTGTTGTTTTTTTAAGCTCTTTCTTCGATCCAAGGTCCGGAATAACTGTACCGGATACAGCAGTTAAGACGCCGCTTTCATCAACGTGTGCGGTTTGAGTGGAGCCGTAAACCGGTGTTCCTTCATGAAGCTGCTGTAAACGAAAGACCGTAAAGCCAAGGTCGTCTTTTTCTTTAGAAATGATTTGAAAAGCGTCCTGTGCTGATGATCCACTAAATTTGTACATGCTTTTCTGGTCATTTAAGTAATCGAACAACACTTCATTGGGATTTTGAGAACTTGCTTTTGTTAATTTCCCGGAAACAAAAGATGGCGTCCCAGTTTCTTTATTCATATTCGTATCAGCTGCCGCGAATGTTGAGGATGGAGCAAACATGGTACTTACCAGCCCGACTGATAAACCAATTGAAAGCAAATTCTTTTTCTTTCCCATTCCAATTTCCCCCTCGTGATTAAGATGAGCTAACTTTATCACAAGAGACTAATTATTCAAACTATTTAAATTATTTTGATAGTTATGTCCTATCCTTTTGTGTGTAGTCACGGGACCTTTCTCCTGTAATTAAAATACCGACTGGTTCAATAGGCTTAGGTATTCTCACACTCAATAGACGATAAATAACCAAACTATATGAAAAAGACGTCTTTCCTCCCGCTACTTTAATGAACATTGGTCAGTCAAGACGTTTTCTCATTGGAAGAAAGTACTTATTGTAAAGGGAACGTATATTCGAGTAAAATACAGGGTATAGATAAACAGAACAAACGTTCCGTTATGATGGAAGGAAGGGGGATATGAATGGACTATTCACAGTTTCCAAAAAAAACGATCCTTTGTATTGATATGAAAAGTTTTTATGCCAGCTGCTCAGCAGTAGAGATGGGACTTGATCCGCTTACATGTTACCTTGCTGTTGTTGGTGATGTAGAACGACAGGGGAGCGTTGTGCTTGCGGCATCTCCAGCACTAAAAAAAGAATTTGGCATTCGTACAGGAAGCAGGTTGTTTGAAATCCCAAATGACAAAAGAATTCATATTGTTAACGCAAAAATGTCCTCTTATTTGAGACAGTCAATGGAAATAACGAGGCTTTTTCATCGTTATGTGCCATCAGAATGTATCCATACGTACAGTGTTGACGAATCGTTTTTGCAGATTGATGGAACAGAACGACTATGGGGAGATAAATTTGAAGTAGCTTATAAGATAAAAAATGAAATAAGTGAAACATTTGGATTACCAAGTGCGATTGGAATTGGACCCAATCTCTTAATGGCAAAGCTTTGTCTTGATCTTGAAGCGAAAGAAAAAGGGGTAGCTGAGTGGACATATGAAGATATCCCTAAAAAGCTGTGGCCGCTTTCCCCACTCAGTCAAATGTGGGGAATTGGAGCCCGCGTTGAACGTACGCTAAACAGAATGGGTATTCGGAATGTAAAGCAGCTTGCCCATTATCCGCTTCACTTATTAGAAGAGAAATTCGGTGTTATGGGGAATCAGCTCTATCATCACGCGTGGGGAGTTGATCTTTCCGAAATGGGCGCGCCCATTATGCAGGGCCAGATTAGTTTTGGAAAAAGTCAGATCCTGCTAAGAGATTATCATGATCAAAAGGAAATTCAACACGTGATTCTTGAAATGAGTGAAGAAGTGGCAAGACGTGCTAGAAGAGCCGGAAAAGCAGGTCGTACGATTAGTCTTGGGATTAGTTATAGTAAAGAAGAAGGTGGCGGAGGCTTTCATCGTTCGAGGAGTGTTAATGGACCGACAGCGATTACGCTTGAAGTCTATCGCGTTTGTCTTCAGATATTTGAGGAATTTTATGAAAGAAAAACGGTTCGGAAAATTTCCATCACTCTTTCAAATATTTGTAATGATGAAGAAGTGCAGCTGGATTTATTTAACACTGCTCGACCGAAGCAGCGAGATCTTGGCTATGTGATGGATTCCATTAGAGAGAAATACGGATCGGATGCTCTGTTACGTGCTGTTTCATACACAAAAGCTGGTACAGCCTTACACAGAAGTAAGCTTGTAGGTGGGCATAAAGCGTAAGGGGGGATAAATGTGATTCGTGATCGCGGAAATATAAAGTGGACGTCAATGATGTTACCTGAGCATGTGAAAGAGCTACGTGATTGGAAAGAAGAAGAGAAAAGAAATCAGATGCCGGTACTGGATGAGCAAAAAATAGAGGAAATGAATGAAGTGATATGCCAGGCTATGGAATTCCATTGGCCGCTGCGCTTTCACTATTTTAAAAACGGTGAAACGAACGTCCTCACTGGCTACGTTCATTATATGGAGCCATTGACGAAGGAGCTACGCATCATTGACCACAAGAATCAAAAGAGAAACGTTAAATTGTTGAACCTTGTTCACGTTGAATTAGAATGAAAAAAATGGATGTACACTCCGGGTGGCAAAAAAGTTTTTCATTTCTTGATTGGGGTAAAATACGTATAACGCAAACTTTGCCAAGACATTTTTGACTGGAAAACCACTATCATCAGAACAAGCAAAATCAAAATCCGGAGTGAGATGACAGATGTTATTAGCTCAAAATTTAAAAGAAAATACGGAGAAAATTAAAGGGATTGACATTCATTATGAGTATTACAGAAATGAAGAAGCTGTTGATCGCCCAGTTATAACTCTGCTTCACGGCTTTTTGTCTTCAAGCTTCAGCTTTAGAAGACTAATTCCATTATTAACAAAGGCCTACACCGTTGTTGCAATTGATCTCCCGCCGTTTGGGAAAAGCGAGAAGTCTCATCACTTTGTTCACTCTTACCAAAATTATGCAGAAGTAGTTGTTGAGCTATTAGAAAGACTTTCAATTGAAAATACGGTCATGATCGGGCATTCTATGGGCGGACAGGTAGCTATGAGAGCATCAGCGTTAAAAGAAGGTTTTGTGAGTAAAAATATTTTGCTATGTAGCTCAGGATATCTTGAGAAAGCCAAACAGAGTCTCGTCTATACGTCCTACTTACCTTTCTTTTCTGTCTACTTAAAACGCTGGCTTTATCGAAAAGGAGTTAGGGGGAATTTGCTCAATTGTGTTTATGACCCAGCGCTTATCGATGAAGAAATGATGGATGGTTATATTCAACCCTTCTTTAACGAAGGGATTTTTAGATCGTTGGTTCGTATGATCCGTGATCGGGAAGGTGACCTGTCCGAAGCAGAGCTAAAACAAATTCATACACCGAGCCTCTTAATATGGGGAGAAAATGACAGGGTTGTGCCATTGAAAATTGGGAAACGTTTAAGCAGCGACTTACCAAATGCTGAACTGATTGTCTATAAGAAAACTGGTCATCTTCTTCCTGAGGAACGACCAGCATCGATTATGAAAGACATAGAGCAGTTTTTAACTCGTTAAATAAAGGCAGGTGTCAATGGTAGAGAATTCTCTGAATAAACTCCTTTAAGCAAGGAGTTTATTTTCATGCAGGTAGAAAGAGTTGACTCAGCAGAATCATGCATGATAAAGTAAAGCTCGTTCGATTGTGAATTCAAATAAAACTTGAGCTTATGCTCATTAATAATTGCATATTTCTTATTAAGAGAAGTGGAGGGATCTGGCCCGAAGAAGCTTCAGCAACCTCTGACATTCAGAAAGGTGCTGCTTCCAGCAAGAGAAATCTTGAGAGATAAGAGCAAAAGCCCTCTTCTCTTGAAGTGGGTTTTTTTATGCTGTAGAAAAGTAGAAGGAGATAGAGAGAATGGAAAAAGAAATTAAAGGAAATGGCCTGGCGTTACTTCCTCTTGGCATTTTTATTGTGCTCTTTATTGGCACAGCGATTGTGACAAAGGATTTTTATAGCATGCCGGTTATACTTGCTTCATTAATTGCTGCGGGTGTAGCTCTTTCAATGAATCGAAAAGAAAACTTTATGAAGAAAGTGGAAGTGTTCTGCCGAGGAGCAGGAAACACCAATATTATATTAATGATTCTTGTCTTCTTATTGGCAGGAGCTTTTGCTGGAACCGCTGAAAAAATTGGCGCGGTTGATTCGATTGTGAATCTTGGAATATCCATTCTTCCAGCGAATTTGTTAATCGTTGGCTTGTTTTTGATTGCATGTTTTATTTCCATTTCAATGGGAACGTCAATGGGAACCATCGTAGCCCTTGCACCGATTGGAATTGGAATCGCAGAACAAACGGGAGTTGCGCCAGCACTTGCCTTGTCTGCAGTTATTGGTGGAGCGATGTTCGGTGATAATCTTTCCATGATTTCAGATACAACCATTGCAGCAGTTCGAACACAAAATACACAAATGAAAGACAAATTTAAAGTGAACTTCTTTATTGTATTGCCTGCTGCTATTGTCACTGCCGTTATATACGGCGTGTTAACGATGGGAGAACAGGCAACAGTTGGTGGAGAACGTGCTTTTGATTTGATCACGATCCTTCCATATTTAGGTGTTCTAATCGCAGCGATCGCTGGGGTTAACGTTCTTGTTGTCCTTGTGAGCGGAACGCTATTTGCTGGAATAGTGGGTCTATTTAACGGTTCATTTGGAATGAGTGGACTTATTTCCACCGTTACAGAAGGGATTAAAGGAATGGAAGACCTTGCGATGATTGCCCTCGTAATCGGTGGTATGATCGAAGTGATCAAGCATAATGGCGGTATTCAATACGTGCTAGATAAGATTTTAAGTAGAGTAAACTCACGTCGAGGAGCGGAATTTGGTATAGCTGGTCTAGCTAGTGTGCTTGATTTATCGACAGCGAATAATACGATTTCAATCATCATGGGTGGGCCGCTGGCGAAGAACATTTCTGAAAAGTATGGCGTGGATCCACGGAAATCAGCTAGTATTTTAGACATTTTCTCAGGCAGTATTCAAGGGATGCTCCCATATGGTGCTCAGGTTCTAGCGGTTGCAGGACTTGCATCGATCTCACCACTTGCCCTCTTACCATATTCGATTTATCCTATTCTTATTGCGGTTGCTGGAGTGATTGCGATTTTCATTAACTATCCCTCTCTTCAAAAGAAAGAGGAAGCAAACGGTTAGAAGTAACTTTTAAATGAAACGAGATAAAGAAAAACAGGTAGCTCACGATGAGCTACCTGTTTTTCTTTATTATCCTTCAATTTGTTTTTGAAGATGAACAATTCGCTGAGGAAGAATATATAAGTATTCTATTAATGAATCAAGTAGATCAATAATAAGATTTGCGGTTTCTTCGCTTGTCGCTTTTTCAAGGCAAAGGAGATCGTTCAGATTACTTCCTTTTCCAAGGAGCTGACCTAACTTTACAATCGGTTCTTCTAAATCAATTTGTTTTGCCAGCGTTTCGAGCTGTTTGGATAGCGGCTGTCCTAATTCATTCTCGGCTAGAAAACTGCCGGTAATGCTTTCGAGGACGCGATTAGCCATTACAGCTGTTGCCGTCCAGTCTTTCATGTTATGTACATTTACGGCAGAGCGGTAAACACGTTCAAGGTCATCAGGCAGTCGAGCAGAACTCGTTAGTCTACCGAGTGGTTCACGTGTAAAGGACGTTTGATGAACAAAAAGTTCGACTTCCTCACCTCGATCACCGTGTGAAGTTTTAATTAGAATGAAGAGCACCGCTTCTTTACAAACGGAACAGCGAGAAAGCGTTGAGAACACGGCCTGGTTAATTTGATAATCAAATTTCAATTGAAATGCGGCATCATTTCCACATTCAGGACATTCTGTATTCGCTGATTTTGGAAGCTTCGTTTGTCCATATTTTACAACCGAATTAATCGTCGTCTGCTGTATCTTTCTCATCATATACCCCCTGGATCGATTTTGAGCAACTTGTTGTCAATCGAATTGAAACGCTAATTCCTGTAATGTATTGTTTGAATTATTAAAAATCACACCATCAACTTATAATGTTCGCCCTCATTGGAAATATAAGGGGGTTTGGAAGCGTTAATGTGATTGATAAACCAATAATCGAGCAAAAGTCCTTTTCTTAAAAGAGTAATATATACCCAAAATTGTGAAAATATTGACAGGTGTACCTGGCCAATCCTACACTAGAGTGAAATGAACGATAGGAGGTATCACTATGGAACAAGCCCGTCTATTTTGGAGTTATTTTTGGAAAGAACATTATCGTGCAAAGAATCTCTTAACATTCGCTTCTTCACACACGCCTGAAATCCCTTCCCAAAGTTCACAAAAAAATCCTACGCTTACTTCAGGGCCAGGGCCAGCCTACGACAAGAGAAAGATCACTGGGTTAGTTTTAGGACCGGCTTTATTTCTTTGTCTTATGCTCTTTTTTCATCCGAACGGTCTTTCGGAAGCTGGTTTAGCCGTATTAGCAAGTACCGCATGGATTGCAACGTGGTGGATAACAGAAGCTATCCCGATCCCTGCAACATCTCTCTTGCCACTCATCCTATTTCCGCTAACGGGTGCACTTGAAGGTGATTTAACAGCATCTGCCTATGGCGACAATACGATATTTCTTTTTATGGGTGGTTTTCTGATTGCGCTTTCAATGCAGAAATGGAATTTACATAAACGCATTGCTCTTTTTATTATATCAGCAATCGGAACGAGTACGGAGAAAATTGTACTTGGCTTTATGGCGGCGACAGGTTTTTTATCGATGTGGATTTCAAATACCGCAACCGCTATGATGATGGTACCAATTGGACTAGCGGTGATTTATCAGGTCTCAGAACAACTTGATCTGGATACGGAAGAGGGAGCTCCGAGATTTAATTTCGGAAAAGCAATTATGTTAGGTATTGCTTATAGCGCTTCGATTGGGGGGCTTGCGACATTAATTGGAACGCCACCTAATACCATTTTTGCAGCAGTTGTGAATGAACTTTATGGCATTGAAATTTCATTTGCTCGCTGGATGATGTTTGGTGTACCGTTAACCGTTTTACTTTTAATTGGATGTTGGTATTACCTTGTGAAAATGGCTTTTCCAATGAACATTAAAGAATTACCAGGTGGAAAAGAAGTTATCAATAAGGAAAAGACTGATCTAGGAAAAATGTCGGTAGAAGAAAAAGTTATTTTATTGATTTTTTCATTAACAGCACTTGCATGGATTAGTCGTTCATTTGTTCTAAGTGAGCTTAATCCAAACATCAATGATACGATTATTGCGATGACAGCAGCGATTTTATTGTTTCTTATTCCTGCACCTTCCAACAAAGGATCGTTTTTGTTGGACTGGAATACCGCGAAAGGGTTGCCGTGGGGAATTCTCTTACTCTTTGGGGCCGGACTCGCAATTGCTTCTGGATTTCAAGAATCAGGACTAGCGAAGTGGATTGGTGAGCAGCTAACTGTTCTTGAAGGTATCCATTTATTTGTTATTTTACTTCTTGTCACGACGCTCGTTATTTTCTTAACAGAAATTACATCGAACACGGCGACAGCAACAATGATGTTTCCAATAATGGCATCTTTGTCAGCAGCGATTGGTGTACATCCATATGCTTTAATGATTGGGGCAGGTATTGCATCAAGTTGCGCATTCATGCTTCCAGTTGCTACGCCACCAAACGCAGTCGTGTTTGGATCGGGGTATTTAAAGATTCCTGACATGGCACGAGCAGGGTTCTGGCTTAACGCAACATCTGTTGTAATTATCACGCTAGCGATTTATTTTTATATGCCAATCGTGTGGGGCATCGATCTAACGCAAATTCCTACTAAATTTAAATAAGCAGATAGAAGGATAAAGGTGATGATACAGTGGTCAATCAAGTAAATAGGGAGCAGCGTTATACATCAAAAGATGCAGGGTTTTGGCGAGCGGCAGCTAGTCTTGGTTGTGGGGCAATGCTGGTTTTTTCTTCCTTATATGCTTTCCAACCGCTTCTTCCTATATTTGTGAAAGAATTTCAAATAACGCCTACAACATCAAGTCTATTGATGTCATTGCCGGTCATTACAATGATTCCAGGTCTTCTTATTCTAGGGTTTGTATCAGATCGCTATGGACGAACAATGGTGATGAAAGTATCGTTGCTCTTTGTTTTAGGATTACTACTTCTCATGCCGTTGATGAATTCGTTTCTACTTCTTTTAATTCTTCGATGTGTCCAGGGATTTTTTCTTGCTGGTATACCAGCATCAGCAATGGGCTATTTAGGAGATGAAGTTGAGCCTTACAACATCGGCCTAGCCACAAGTATTTACATTGCAAGTAATGCAATGGGAGGCCTTAGCGGCCGCGTTACAACAGGTTATTTGACGGATGTATATAGCTGGAAAATAAGCTTGCTCTCTCTTGCGACTTTTGGACTTGTCGTAACGGTGGGTTTTTACTTGCTTTTGCCTGCTTCTCGTTTTTTTAACGGGGGGAGTAGAAGTATGATTCATGATATGAAAGGAATGTTCGTCCATCTTAAAGACAGGCGATTATTGTCTCTTTTTACACTTGGTTTTCTCATTCAAATGATCTTTACAGGTGTTTGGACCTATTTGCCTTTCTACTTGGAAGCAGAACCTTTTACACTTTCGTTGAAATGGATATCGTTTACTTATTTTGCGTATATCCTTGGGGTCGTTTCTCCTCCCATTGCTGGAAGAATTTCTTCAAGTATCGGTCTTCGACGAACGATGATCATCGGCCTATTCACACTACTAGTAGGAGTTGTCCTAACCATTCATCAATCAATAACGCTTGTCATGATTGGGCTTTGCATCATTTGTGCTGGTTTTTTTATCGCGCATTCAATGGCATCTGCTTCTGTAGCTAAGACAGCCGAACATCACAAAAGTGGAGCCTCAAGCTTTTATTTAATTAGCTATTATGCAGGTGTCGCTGCAGGCAGTTCAGGTGTTGGTGTATTGTGGGACCGTTTTGGGTGGGGTGGAGTAGTAAGTTTACTTCTGCTCGTCGTACCGCTCCTTGCAATGTTTTCACAAAAGCAAGTTTCAAAACGATATCGAAATAATGATTTACGAGAGGAGAAGGCAAGATGAACGTGAGGAAGGCGAGGAGGGGTGATGAGCTGGGAATCACTCTTTTACTTTCAGATATGGGCTATGAAACATCTGTACATGAAGTGCAAGATCGACTGCTACCGATTATGAATGACGATCTGTATGTCACCCTTGTAGTCGAAGAAAAAAAGGAATTACTAGGGATGCTTGGCATGCATTATGAACGTTCGTATGTCGCTAATATTCTTATCGCAAGAATTATTACGATGGTAACAGCAGAAAAATATCGCCAGCAAGGAATCGGAAGGAAGTTAATTCGTGAAGCTGAGAAGTTGGCCAATGAGAAAGGGGCTTCCACAGTCGTATTAAACAGTGGGAACCGCGAAGAACGAAGACCTGCACATCAATTCTATGAAGCGTGTGGATATTTGAGAAAATCAACAGGGTTTTATAAGTCGCTTGGCTGAATAAAAAAAGCCTTCCGTAAAAGCGGAAGGCTAATAACATTATCTTCTTGTAAATCCTTCTTCATCAAGGTATTGAACCGCTTCATTTCGAGAAGGGAATGTGCCATCAAGAATATCGCCAGCGTAGACATTCCATAGCTCGAGTTCAGGCTCGTACATTAATTCAAGCGTTTGATCTTCATCGTTTACCCATGTTTGGATTTCGATGTCTGACCCAGGAAGGACAGAAAGAGACTGGATGGACTGACCTATGATTTTTCGAAGCTCATTGCTTGAGAAATCACGAATGTTAACCATACCTCTTTCATCTAATGGATATCCTTCAATAAGGTCACCAAATACATAGCCGTTCCCATTCGGGTGAAGATGATAAACAACATTTTTCTTATCGATAACCGCTTCTTCATAGTGAAAGTTCACACGTCCAAGCGAAACGTCTTTTCGGGTCAGTTCAGGAAAGGATGATTCAATAATCTCTAGTTTTTCTTCAAAAGTTAGCATAATGCCTCCATGTGCTTCAGTAGTCTTTCTAGTTTGAACAGGAAAATCAGGATTCAAACGTACTGCACTTTATCTTATCATGGGTCATGACAAAATTGTATGCTTTGTCTGAAGTTCATGAAGAAAATTCGCGATTTCTGCTTTGTTTTGTAAAACTATTATGGTTTTTTCAGGAGAAGTTTGCTGAATCTCTTCAAATCGCTTTTTCATCTTCTCCTTACGAGGGTAGTAGGTCGTCCAAATGAATGTTAAAAACGACCATTCCATTTTTTCGTTGCAGCCTTTTCCCATATCTGATCGTGTTTTCCCGAGATGAGTGATCCAGCGTTTTAAAACCCGATAAAGACAAAGGAGTCGCGGGGCATCTATATAAATAATCGTATCAGCTTGCGCCACTCGGATATCATAGGAGTTGCTATAATTTCCTTCGATAATCCATCTAGAAGTTAAAGCAATCTTCTCCTGGGAAGTGCGAAACTCATCAAGACTCGCTTCAATCCAACCCGGTTTCCAAAACAGAGCGTCGAGGTGGTAAACCTCATAGTCTAGTATTTCACCGAGTTTCTTTGCAAATGTCGATTTACCTGCTCCTGCTGAAGCGCCCATTACCATAATCCGGTTCACATTCGTGCCTCCCTTAAGGTATTGCGTTCCTTCAAAAGTTTACCAAAAAATGAATGGATAAGTAAGAATTGCTTTGTGAAATAAGGAGATAACGTACTTTTGTTTTAACTGTTAGTTCTAAAATCAGCTTTCAATAAGCTGATTCCGGGTTTTGAAACAACACAGATTCCGTAAAATGTTAAAATTAGAATTAAGTATTGATAAGTGAATCAGATGTAGAAGGAATTTCTAAAGTATGTTCCCAAGGTCTCATAATTAAGTGCAGGGTTTATTGTCATAAATGAATGAAAACTCATTATTGTACTAGGAGCTTAACTAATGATACTAGATAACGAGAACGGGCTATTACTTATCCGTAATGACCAATTAGGTGAGCGGATTTGGAGAAGTGATGAATGTTATAAATTAATCTTTTCTCCATTCGGGAGAGGATCTTATCAAACAAATCTTGGTGACATCTCCATTGATAAAGGAGAATTTCTAATATTTAACCCATATGAAGATCATAAACAACTTAAGGCTACAAATGAGAAATTTCTCGTGGAGATAAAGCAATCTTTGTTACAAGAGACAGCTGATCAATTGGGCATTACAGAAACATCACCTGAATTTACTTTGCTTTCTTATAAACATCCTCAAATAAGACAATGGATGATTTTTGTTAGAGATTTCTTATCGCTAAATGAAGGAGCTGGATCAATTACCAATCAGTTTTTTCTAGATAACAGCTTGACCCAGCTTTCTATTATGATGCTTCAATATGGTGCAGGGTCTCATCAAATTGACTTTCCAAGTATCAGTAGTAAAGCGATAATTAATGATGTTACAAATGCCCTTAAAGAAAGCTATTGCGAGAACTGGACACTGGAAGAGATGGCCCAGGTTGCAAGATTAAATAAATATCAATTTGCTCACCTTTTTAAAGAGGAGCTTGGTCTCTCTCCTTATTCTTGGTTGCAACTTTACCGTCTATTACGAAGTCAATACTCCTTATTCCATTCCAATGACTCAATTCTTTCGATCGCTCTTAATCATGGGTTTAAAAGTGTCTCTTCCTATAACCAGTTATTTAAGAAAATGTATCGGAAGACGCCAACAGAATTTCGCCGGATTCACGGTTTTAATAAGTAAAGCTCCAATACTTAGAATGACTATGAGTAACCCACTACCTATCATTAAGTGTTGAATTGAAATGAACATGACTAAGAATCCGTACACTCCTAAGGAAATGGTGTTAGAAAAATATAATAAGACAGCATTGGAACTAAAGGCGCGCCCCATTTTCTCTTCTGGCACAAGTGTCTGAAGAAGACAGACGCGAGCTAGCCCAGCAATAGGGAGCCCTATACCTACGATAGCGCAACCAATAAAGAAATGCTTAATATCATATAAGAGTCCGTAGTATGTAATTCCTGTACCCCAAATCAACGCCCCAATTAAGTAGAGGCGAAGAGTCATTCTTTTAATCAAATATGGCAAAACGATATTTGTGAAAATAACAACGCCACCAAATACTCCTTGTAAAATGCTATATAATTCTTCACTTTGTTCACTCATTTCTGATAATGCAAGCAAAAGTCCTACTTCCCACACCCAGGTGTTGAAAAAAACCGTAACAAAAGTAAAAAGAAATAGTTGTCTGACAGTAGAGTGCGCCTTCGCCCAGGAGGTAAACTCGAGAATTGAGCGATACACACCTTTAATCGTTTTATTAACAAGTGGTTTAGGGTCCTTCAAGTGTATTTTAAAGATGAAAAAGGCGCTAACGGCATAGGTTATTGCGTCTAAGGTGAAAAAGTGTATAGCACCAAAGGTGTTTAATAACCATAGAGTGATAAATGGACTTAAGACCGTTACTCCTCGAGTTAATGTATCATATAAACTGTTCGCATTCGTTCGTTCCTCTTCCATCGTTATAGAAGGTAGTACAGATCGATGGGTCGGGTTAAAGAAACATCCTATACTCTGGATCAGAAAGCTCACGATTAATAGATATGTGTAAGTAAGTGCATCCAAATAATGCAAAACTACGATAGAAAGAATGAAGGGGATGCGAGCTAGGTCCAGATAGACTAATAATTTTTTCTTAGGTAACCAATCAGCCATAACACCACCTATTAATCCAAAAAGA
>ENA-ORXC01001210-ORXC01001210.1-marine-metagenome-genome-assembly--contig:-NODE-1210-length-15721-cov-4.350166_pt1 | contig 15721 bp, 8 predicted proteins | sample MGYA00237865_ERZ511478 | MGnify/ENA metagenome assembly ERZ511478 | reverse complement strand
GTCGCCAACGACTTGGCGTCGCCGCGCGACCGCCGCCTCGCGCGTGAGGGCGACCGCATAGGCGAGCGACGAGCGCTCCGCGTCGAGCGCCGCCACGTCCGCCGCCGCCGCGTCAATGGCAGCGAGGGTGCGCGTCAGCTCCGCCGCGTCCCCGCTAGGGGGGGAGGGGGGGGGGGCCGGCCGCCGTCGACCCGCCATGCGGCGCGGGGGGGAGGTATCAGCAGCGCTCGACCCCCAACCACAAACCGGGAAGCGGGTGGAGTAGTGGGCGCCGAGACGAAACGGCCGGCACCTACAAGAGCAATGGAGCACGTAGTACTGTCACAACGTGGTACATGGGTGTGGTCGACCGGCAGGGCTCGATGGAACGTGTGTGGGAGTGGCAGGTCCGTGGGTAGGAAGGGGACGCACGAGGAGGTTGCTGCTGAGCGCGGGAGGCGGCGGTGAGGGCGCGCTGCCCCCTTCGTAGCCGTGACCGTGGTAGATCGCAAACAGTAGTACACTGAATCTAGATCCCATTCATCGGACTGCACTGTGACCATTTCTTCAAGCCATGGACATTCATTCAAGTAGTTGAATGGTGCTCTTGTCAGCCAATCGCTCAACGGCGATTTGATGCGCGTCCAGGGCTAACGTACGGCCTTGATCAATCTGTCCCGTTTCTAACCGTTCCCATTGGTCGGCTCAACCGGCGGTGGCTCGACGTTGTCTCCTGTCCCCCCCTTTCGCGTTGCATTCCTGCAACGTCGCCGCCGTCGTCGGTCGGGGCGGGCCACAGGCTCGGCTGTGGCCCGCGCCGCCTCGAATCGCCCCCCCCGCCGTCAATGCGCGTTCGACGGGCTCCCACGGCCGCCGCGAGCCAGTACCCTACCTTGCGAGGCACCCCCCCTCACGGCCGCGATTTGGTGGGAGCTGTGTAAGTGCGCTGCGCGCCGCAGCAGCTTGTTTTCAGACTCCCCTTTCCGGGAGACTGGCCTACGACGCCTCGGCACCACCCGCCGTCGTCGCCGCCACCGTCACCCTCGATCGCGATCCGCGCGACCGAGTGTGTGCCGCGCCTCCCCCTCCCCCCCATCACCATGGTGTCCCCGTCCTTCACCACTGGCGCGGCGTCCCCGGGCGCGGGCATGGCCGCCCTCCTGTCGGCGTCGTCGATGCTCGGCGTCAATGGCCGCTGGGCCCCCCAGAAGCGCACGGTGGCCGCCCCGGCAGTCGCCTGCTCGGCGGTGACCACCGTCGCTGCGCCCCGCATCGTTGCCGCGGCGGCGGCGGAGAAGAAGGAGTTCAACGCCGTCAAGTTCTTTGCCGATCTCGCCGCCGGCGGCACCGCCGGTGGCATCTCCAAGACGCTCGTGGCGCCCATTGAGCGCGTCAAGCTGCTCCTGCAGACGCAGCATGACAACCCGCGCATTGTGTCGGGGGAGATCAAGCCCTACTCGGGCATTGGCAACTGCTTCACCCGCGTGGCTGCGGAGCAGGGCATCGCCTCGTTCTGGCGCGGCAACCTGGCCAACGTGATCCGCTACTTCCCCACCCAGGCGTTCAACTTCGCGTTCAAGGACACCTTCAAGAGCATGTTCCCCAAGTACGACCCGCAAGCCGAGTTCGGCAAGTTCTTTGCCGCCAACGTGGCGTCGGGTGGTGCCGCTGGTGCGGCGTCGCTGCTCATTGTGTACCCGCTCGACTTTGCGCGTACTCGCCTGGCCGCCGATCTCGGCAAGGGCACCGGGCGTGAGTTTACGGGCCTCATCGACTGCCTGTCCAAGGTCTCGAAGCGCGGCGGCCCGATCGCCCTGTACCAGGGCTTTGGCGTGTCGGTACAGGGCATCATTGTGTACCGCGGTGCCTACTTTGGTCTGTATGACACGGCCAAGGGCGTCATCTTTGAGGACGAGAAGAAGGCCAACGTTCTGGCCAAGTGGGCTGTGGCCCAGACCGTGACGGCCGCGTCGGGCGTCATCTCGTATCCGTTTGACACGGTCCGCCGGAGGCTGATGATGCAGTCGGGTGGCAACAAGCGCTACTCGGGCACCCTGGACTGCTGGCGGAAGGTGGCTGCCAACGAGGGCTTTGGTGGCTTCTTCAAGGGCGCTCTGTCCAATGTGCTGCGTGGCGCCGGTGGTGCCCTCGTGCTTGTCATGTGTACGTTTTGGTTGTGGCTGTCTTGCGTGTTGGCCAACGCTCGACCGATGTATCGGCCACCTTTGCTCTGACCTGCGATGCGACGGTGATTGGTGTGGGTCCTCTTGTCTCGGTGGTTGCATTTCTGACACGTTCTCTCGTGGCTGCTTCTTTGCCGCCTGCGTTGGATACGCCTGTGTGTTTGACGTCGCGCTATCTTTCCCCCATCCAACAGACGACGAGCTCAAGAAGCTGATCGACGCCAACCTCTAAGCGTCTGCATCGCTTCATTCCTTTTGATCGGCAACCAGCCGGTATTGTCGCCAGGGGCGACGCCGCCTGTGTCGCTGCAGGCTGCTTGGCCTGTACGCGAAGAGGCTGCGAGCGCCCCGTGGCTACGGTGCCGGCCCCAGTTGTCTGCGTCATGACCCGATGTCTGGCGAGCAAGCTCCTATGCGCCTCCGTTGCGGCTTTGCCGCCCACCCTTGTGTGTTGCGCTTGTGTGTTTCTTTACATTGCGGTGTGCACGTTTGGGGGGGCGTAGTTTCTGGGAGCCCGGTCGCTCGTTCAATGTTGTACGTGTATGCGTATCCGTGCTTAGGCTTTTTGTCTTGTGTTTTTGTTTTGTCGAGTTCCGCTTCGCCTCAGCCACTGGTACGGTCGTGAGGGACGTGCATTCAGGCAGACGCCTGTGGCGCTGTAGCACCTCGGTGCCCTTCGAAGTGGGATCAAACATCCCGACTTGCAACGGGACTCCATGTGTCGAGCATGTGTCCCCACAGCTTTGATGTGCTTTTGTTTGAAGGTTTTCCGCCCATGTGTTTCCTGAACAGCGCCGTCCCAAGACGTGGCGGGCGCGTAGATCCAGTTGACTCTGGTTGAGCTGCCGGATGAAAGAAGATTGGTGTTGGAGATCCTTCTCGCTATCCTCACCGCTGAGCCTCACTCGTGCTTAGCACGCGCTGACGCTGAGCCTCGCGCGCACTCGCACATGAGACTCGCACATGCGACTCGCTCCTGAGCCGTTGCTCCGCGCCAGGACAAAACCAGACTGCGGCTCCACGATAGCTGACGACCGGTGTCCCCAATCCTTGCATCGAGCGCCGCTATGGAATCAGGCCGCATCATCTGTACCCAGACGTGGTGGGGCATGACGGAATTCTCATGAAATCAGAAAATGTGGGTGTTCTACAAAACGTGTTGGCGAGACCCCCACGCGTGCTGTGCAGTGCGCACAGTCCGGCACCGGCACTAACGAAGGACAGAGAAAAGTGGCACATACATATGCCCCACCGCAGTCAGCACGCGCGCGAGTGGACAACACCAGTGATACAAAAACAGAAACAAATGCACAAACAAGCCCGCCCCCCCCTACCGCCCGCCACGCCCACCGCGACCGCGGCCTCTTCTCAGCAGCTCCGCGGTAGGCCCGGCGAGGGAACTGCCTCGTGCCGCCGGCGCCGCCCCCCCATATGAGTCATAGCCATACCCCCCGCGGCCGCTGGGCGCGTCGCTGGCGCCGCCACGACCACCGCGGTAGCCACCGCTGCCGCCCTGATAATAGGGCGCGGCTTGGCCGCCCGCCGCCCCACCGCCGTGCGACCCCCCTGCGCCGCTGTAACCGCCCTGCCCACCATACTGCCCAGGCCCGCCGTACGATCCGGATTGGTTATAGCCTTGCTGGCCGTACCCGTAGCTCTGCTGGCCGCCGCCGCCGCCGCCGCCACCATAGCCGCCTTGTTGTTGTTGCTGCTGGCCATACCCGCCTGAGTAGCCAGAGTAGCCATTGTACCCCGACTGCTGCTGCTGTCCGCGACCGCCCTGACCTTGCTGTCCGCCACCGCCCTGACCCTGCTGTCCGCCACCGCCCTGACCTTGCTGTCCGCCACCGCCCTGACCTTGCTGCCCGCCGAAGTAGCTGTTGTAGCCGCCGCCCCAGCCAGCCTGCTGCTGGCCACCGCCGTAGTACCCACCACGGTTGCCACCGTCGTACCCATAACCACCTGAACCGCCGCCATAGCCACCGCGGCTATAGGAGCCTTGCGCTTGGGCGCCGCCATAGTACTGGCCGTCCGACCCGCCACCGCCGCCATAGCCTTGTGACTGCTGTTGCAGTTGCGCGCCGTACGCGCCCGGCCCCCGATAGTCGCCTCCACCACCACCGCCATGGTACGTCTGCTGCTGTGCCGCGTATTGGCCGTAGGGCGATGCACCGTAGTCTTCCCGCCCGCCGCGACTGCCGCCGCCCGAATACCCGCCGGTGCGGCTCGCCGCGTACGTGCCACTGCCGAGCTGGTGGATTACCCCCGACCCGTGGCCGCGGCCGCTGCCACGACCGTTGCGGCGACCGCCCCCACCCCCACCACTGCGGCGACCACCACCCCCGCCAGACCGGCGCTCCCGCGCGAGCGCCTCGGCGGCTTTGCCGAGTGTCCCGAACTTGGCTGCCCGCCAGCCACAGCGCGCCACCTCTGCAAGGTCCGACCCCGTGAGCGTCTTCGGCGCACCCGCGCCAGCGCCCGGCAGCAGGTGTGGGATGTGGCCGGCGGATTTGGGAAGCGTGTACTCCGCTTCCACCGTCACGGGGGGCAGATGTGACACGCAGCGCACGAAGCCAAAGCACATGGCGGCAGTGGCGTCTTCGGGGATGGTCATGAGGGGGCCTTCGCCAGCGCCCTCGGCCTCCTCGTCAAATTCCGCCGCCTCGGCAGGCACCGCTACAGCTGCGGAGGTCTTGGCCGCCGTCTCTGTCGGGGCCGCTTTTGTGGCGGGCTTATCGACTGCAAGCGCGTCGGCTGCCTTCGCATCGGCGGCAGGTGTGATAGATGCAGACGCATCCATTGCGAGCGCGGGGGTCGCGGGCAAATCGGTTGCGGGCGCCTCGACAGCAGGCGCACCAGAAGCAGGCGACGCGACGGCCAGCGTCTCAGTACCTGGCGTCTCAACGACGGGCGCAGCACCAGCGGCATTTGCAACGGCCGCACCAGCAGCGGATGCATCAGCAGCGGGGGCATCAACAGCGGGCGTCTCAGACGCGTTCGCTTCAGCGGCAGACGCATCTGCCGCAGTGCCCTCTGCCGCCGAGGCTTCCGCAGCCGGCGTCTCCCCAGCGGGTGCCATTGTTACAGGAATCCCTGCAGCGAGTGCCTCGGTCATGGGAACCGCTGCCGTCTCCGACTTGGCGCTTGCCGCCGCCGCCGGCGCGGCGTCGACCATCTCAACGTCCACCCCTGGTGCAGCTTCATGCGACGCCAGCGCCGCCTCAATGTGCAGGAGCGCCAACCCGAGGACCGTGTTGGAGTGGGCAAGCAAGCGAGGCCGCCCGAATGAATTTCGCGCCGACTCCTCCGCCGTCAACTGTGGCGCAAGCGGCTCGAGCGCCGCATGCAGCCGCTTCTCGTCCACGAATGGCAGCAGGGCGACGCCCTGCCACGCAAAGCGCTTGCCGTTGAGGTCAATCTCGAAGTCCTCCGGATAGTACTCTAGGATGGGCGACGTGGTCGACGACATGAGCCGTGAGTAGCACTTGGGCAGCACCAACCGCCCGGATGAGGCGGGCATGACGCCCATCAACTGGGTGAAAGGGCGGAAGGGGCGGCCGAGTGAAAAGAGAATGTTCTCTGACAGCACGTCCACGTCGACCAGGTCCGACGCAAAAGGTGCATAGTGGTAGGGAAAGTACCACTCCCAGCTCGTGCAGCCGCGGTAGTAGTAGTGCATGACCCAGAGAAGACCCTCGTAGTAGGAGCGCACGAGAGCTCCTTTGGGCTCCGAGTCCGCTTCGGCCCACCCAAACTTGTTCGAGTAGTACCGCGCCTTCCAGCCAGCTTCCCCGAGGCGCACATTGTCGGGCAGGTCGCCGACGTCACCCTTGACGCGCAAACGCTTCTTGAGTTCCTCCGAAAAGTCCGCGTCCGGCGCCAGGGGCACGGGCTTAGGCGCTGCACCCACTGCCGCCGAGTTGCCTCCGCCGCCGAGGGACAAGGCACCGCCAACACCAGGCGCACCAGGCACCTTGTCCTCCGGGCGCCCACCCGCAACAGCTGCGATACACGAGCGGGAGCGGAGCCGCATCCGGCACAAGTAGAAATCCAATCAAAGCATGGAGCAGGCACCATAGAACACTTCAAAAGGGATAGGAGGGTCAGGGCAGAGACGAGTCAGTGAAACGACCCGGACGCAACCAGGACCCAGCACACATACGACACACACCTCGCGCGCAAATGTCGAGAACATGCCAGCCCAATATCAAAGCTCCGCAACAACAAGGTCAACAGAAACGTACGGGTTGTGGGCTCATCCGCTCTCGACACACGCCGGCGCTTGGCAATGTCGCTCAGGTTGACGCGCAAGGAATTGGCGACAGAGAAGCTGTCCGCCATGAACTTCTTCTTCTTCTCCGGCTTGAGGTTGGCCCGCCCCAGGGGTATCATATCCTCGTCGTCGGGTGGTGGCGGAGGGCCCGAGTCCTGCTTGCCCGACCCACCTTTGGCGTCCTTGGCTGCACCGCCCTTGGTGCTAACCGCCACTCCCGCAACGCCCGCGGACACGTCCTTGACGCCCCCCTTGGCGTCGTCCTTGGCGCCACCCTTGACGCCGTCCTCCGTCGCCGCTCCCAGCACGTCCTGCCCCCCCTCCCCGTCGCGAGAGCGCCGCTTCTTCCCCTGCTGTCGATCCCCCACCGCTGGGCTGTCGGGCAGCGGCACCGCAGCTGCAATCGTCGAGGCCGCCTCGGCCGCCGCAGCGCGTGCCTTCTCCTCCCGGTCCCGCTGGCGAGAGCGTGCCTCCGCCTCCATCCGCTTCGCAAACACCTGGTCTTCCTTGCGGCCGACGTCGGCCAGAAGGACGCGAACCTTGGCAAAATCCACATCCCCGGTGCCGTCGGTCAGGTAGCCGAGCGTCGGTACCAGCGACTTGTACAGCTCCATGAGGAAGTCGATGGCACCTTCCCGGATGTCGAGCGTTGGAAGGTGTGGCAGAAAGTCGTTACCGACAAAGAAGCACAGGAAGACGAAGTCGTCGATGACCCGCTCGAGGTTGTACTGTAGGTCGTCGCCAACGCCACCACCACCGCCGCCACCACCACCACCACCGCCGCCGCCCGCCTCTACCATGCGGCGTAAGCCGTCCGAGATGTCTTCCCGAAACTCGTAGTCAAGGTACTCGCGCAGGGTGTGCACATGCAGCCACTGGAATGGCTTCATGCCGCCGAGTTCGGCGAGCGTCCCCTCGAGGATGTCCGTGCCCGTCGAGGACGCTTCTGAGAGCTTGGACTTCAATGACACCGCGTCTGCGGTGGCAGCAGAAGGCCCGCCCCGGCCGCCTGGCGGGCCGCGAGCCGGGGGAAAGACAAGCTCGCGCAAAACGGTAAAGTATTGTTCGTGGGTGGCCAACGCCAGCATGATCAGGTCCGCATCCAGACCATAGAGAACGTGCCGCACGGCGGGGTCGTAGCCGGGCTGGGAGCGCTGCACGCGGATAAACTGAGCAATCTTGTGTTCTCCCTCGCCCGGCACGGACGCGTCGGAAAGAATGACGCGCAGGGAGGACCAGATGCCCCCTTCCGACATCCGCAGCGCCACGTGCTTCCGTAGCGCCACCGCCAGGCGCGACATGAACGGGGTCCCGGGGGTGATGACGTTTGAGTCAAACGAGCCGCCGCTGTCTGCAACCTCATCCACAACCTCATCGACAACCGCACCGTTGTCCGCACCGGCGCCGGTGCCGTCAGCACCAGCCGACACGGCGGCACCGGCAGCTGTGGCCTTGGCGGTCTCGGGCTCCTCTGGGGCGAGGAGGCCAGCGGCCTTGAACTCCTTGCGGAGCGCATCGGCCTCGGCCGCCGCCTCAATGGCCTCCCGCGCTGACCGGAAGCGCCGAGAGCGCTGCTGGTTGATCTTGGCGCGCGGCGCGACGCCGTCGACGGCCAGGTAGATGAGCTTGCGCGGCCGCACAATGGCGACCAACCGGTCTACGTACGCGCACACGTCCTTAAACATGTCCACCTCCGTCGTCGGTGCTGGTTTGTCCTCGGGGTGCGTACAAGGGTGGATAATGCCGTTCATGTCCAGGTACAGGTTGTCGTACTCGACGCCATTAGGGTTGGGTCCTATAGCGTCGATGGGCAGCGGCTTCCCTGTCTTGGTGTCCCACTTGACCCGCTCGACGCAGTCGTGGAGGATGCGCGGGTACTTGAGGCTCAGCCAGCGGAAGAAGGCCGGAACACCCATGGTGGCGACAAGACAGGAAGAGGGCAAGATGGGAAAAGGGGGCACGGAAGGCGGCGAGGCGTCAACTGCCCGGCGGAAGACAACGACAACGGGGTGCAAGAGCAGCGTGACCGCGAAAACCACGCCGCAAGAGCGTCACAGGGTGCACGCGCAGCACGGCCCAGAAGGCCAGCGTGTGCACGGTGGCGCCGACGGCGCCGGCGCAGATGTGGCCCAGAGGCAAACCACGGACGCCCTGCCCGCGCCTTCAGCGGACCAGCCCGGCCGACGACAACGTCGCGGCGCCAATCCGCGCGCCAAAGGCAAGGACAGCCGCTAAATGACAACATGAAATGGTGGAGGAAATACCTCTCTAGTCCACCTTATTGAGGTGTCCACTTTAAAAATGGGGGTGTCACTTCTGTGATTGTCTGGAGAGCTTGGACGAGCTTGGGAATGGAAGCTCATCTCCCACGGACAAGCGCATCCCCACGCGCTGCTGTGCGGCCACGCCAGTCTATCGCCTGGAAGCCCGTCGTGCAACCCCAACCGCCACCGATCCCACTGCAACTCCCGTCATACTCCCGCTCGCCGCCATCACCCCCCGTACGCCGGCCGCCCTACCCGAGGACTCCTGGAGACCATCCGCACTCTCTTACGAACGCCTATCTCCGTCCCCGTCACGTCGAGTATCCCTGTTCCTCCCTCTCGATCCCAATGGCGTTCGTGGCGGCCTCGAGCTTCCGGGTGTCCCCGCTCACGCGAGGCGCCTTTGGCGGGGATGCGGTCTGCACGAACGCCCCCACGGTTGCCCCTGTCGCAGCGGTGTCCATGGCGACTGGGTCGGATGACATGACGCGGCGAGCGGCGCTGGCGTCGGGCGCGGCCGTAGCCGCGGGACTGATTGCGTCTGCGTCAACCACGGGTGGCCCGATGCTCGTCCCTTCGGTATGCTAATGTTTCCATGATGTCTTTGGTTGCACTCATTTCACACTAAGGTCGATGAGGTGGTCCCCTCGAAAGGAAGTGCAGTGGCGTCTGGTTTGTGCACCGTGACTCACGTTCATGCATGCTTTTGCTCGGTCCGACCTTTTGTATGTGTGGTACTTCTACTACATTCTCCTCTGTCTGAGTGCAGGCCCATGCCGCGACGGCTGTCAACCTCGGCAGCTCCGTGGAGGTCTACAAGGACCTGAACAAAGGTTTTACGATCCTCCGGCCGCAGGGGTGGAACCAGTTTGAGGCCACCGCCGGGCAGTATGACATTAAGTGGCAGGACCTGATCCAGCCTTTGGAGATTATCACCGTTCTGACGACGCCCGTTGGCAAGGGCAAGACGGTTGCCGACATTGGCACCCCGGACGCTGTTGGCACGAAGCTCGCCAAGTCCCGCCGTGCGGAGCTGGTATCGGCTATCTCCAAGGAAGAAGAGGGCCTCACCTACTACACGGTAGAGCTCAAAAGCGCGAGCGTGCACCAGCTGACGACCCTGGTTGTTAACAAGAGCAAGCTGTACAGCGTCAACGTGTCGTCAGCTGAGGGCAAGTGGCCCAAGAGGGAAAAGCTGCTGCGTGGTGTTGCCGAGTCGTTCAAGCCGAGCCTTTGAGTTATTACGGTGGCCTTCTGTGGAGGAAGGGGGATGGACTTGAACGGACGAGCTGTTGGTGTTGCAGTAGCCTGTGTGTGTGCATACTGGGTGACATTGCGTTCTGTCGTACATGTTCTCTGTTTATTGGCTCTGGCCTCTGTTGGACTACCTCGTTGCACTAGCAAGCGTAGCCGCGGCGCTGGATGACCCAGGCATGGTGCGCCGTTTCTGTAGGCAGCGCTGCCAACTGCGCCTGAGTCACAAAGTGTCGTAGTGCTCTGTACTGCTCTGCTGGAGGTCGTCCAAGTCGACCGCTGTACCGTCTGGCACCCCTATCCTCCCTTCTGACGAGTCCGTCTCCCACTCCTTCACCACGTTGCGGTTGGAGAGCATGAGCCTGGTCACGGACGAACACCTCCCTAAGCACAGCCGGCATGTGGAGTAGGCAAGCATCGCCACACGTAGGAGTCGAGCATCACATTGACACTCCGTCGAGCGGGGCGAGGCCTGACTCTATCCCCACCCCACCCGCCAGCGGCAGCGTCGCGTGGTTCGACGTCAGACACCGAATCTCATGCGCAGCCGCGCCAAGACACGGGCCTTAGGAGGCCATCATGAAATGCTTGGTCACCCGTACGCGACGTTATTTCACCCGCCGCCGCCCGAGGGGAACGAACGCCTCCCCTGCCCAGGCGAGAGTGAATGCCCGCCGACCGCTCAGCGGCCAGCCCGTTGCCAAATACGTCCAACTGCTCCAGCAGCGAGCCGGGCTCCAAGTCTGGCGGCGACGGCAGCGGCCCGGTGCGCAGGAGAGAGCCCCAGACCACCGTCGCGCCCTCGGCTTTGGCCTCAGTGGCCGACGACCAGTCCCTCGACAGCTGCGGGCCCCAGGCTCACAGGCTCGCGTCGGCGGGTATCCAGACGAGAAAAGTGGGGTTGTCTGGGAGGCCGATGACGGGTACTTGTTGAACGAGGATGATCTATATTCATCCCTCGGTGGGTGTTGCGGTTTGTACATGGACGTAGATCTCTTCAATAGAGGTGAATGACATGTCGACATTGGCAGCCACGGCTGCGCCGTCGGGACCGCGGTGTGGCGGGCGTCACTGGAAGGATATGAGGGAGGGGTTTGGATAGGGGGTAAATCGAGAGGTGAGGGCCCGCAAGTAGGAAGACTACTCCCATCAGAGTGGACAGAGCACTGCGTGAGGCAGCAGGTCTGGGGCACCCGGCTGGAACCGCTGCCTCAACAAGTCCCATTGCTCGTATGAATTATCAGCTTTGCCGTGTTCATCACCAAGTGATCTTCTCGTACCCCGCACCACCAGAGCAACCTGCGCACATGTATTCATACCAAGGAGGAGAGTGGGTAGCACCATGCCATGATGGCCGCGAAGCTGCAGAGACTCGACCTGCGACCTATTTCTGGCATCATGGACGCATGGCGCTTCTCGTTAAGAGGGAGGTCCGTGGACCAACTCCCCGTCCAATTGTAATTGGGAGACTCTGGGTCGAACGGGGACCGGTGGCGCTGACACTGTTTCCTTCCCGTGTCGATTGAGGTGGCGACTGGTCCACCCACACTCTTCCGTCGGTGGTGGCGCGTGCCCCGCTGGTTTGAGTCTGGCTGCAGTCGTCCGAGGGAGGCGGACAGCACGGGCGTGTGTCACCAGCCGGCAGCCTGGCGAGACAGCCCCCTCACGTGCTCTTTGGCTATTGGACCACGCGCAGGCCAGGCCCAAGTGCAACTCCTGCTAAGCTTTCTGTTGGCCCGGTCCACGTGCTGCAAAGACGCAGGGCCTCGGGCCTCGGGCCCACCCGCGGACGCCTCCCACCCGTCTCTTCCAGCGGCACCCCTTCTGCCGGTCAACAGGCAGCTGCTGCTGGCCCGATGTGGAATCTCCAGCTTTGATGCATCGGCCCACCAGGGACTGCGGGCCGCCGCCGTGCAGCACCAGTTCCGGGTGGTGGTCGTGGCCCGGCAACCGACACACCAGCACCAGCGCCCGGACCGGCGTTTGGGCCCCCACTCTGCTGGCGCAGGCGCGCGGGGTGTGGCCGACGCGACCCCCGGCGCGGCAGCGGGCGCGCGCGTCGGCCCATCGAGTGACGGCATCGCGGCCCCACCAGTGGACGCGCCCACGCAAGGGGCGGGGGTGGCTTCGGGCGGGAGGTGGCAGCTCGGTCGGGCGTCGGTGGGGCCAACCACCCGCGCGCCCGACCACTGCGTTGAGGTCGTCTGGGGAGGAGGCGGTGTTGCGAAGCGGCTGTGGCGGCTGCTGCGGCTGGCGCCGCGCGTCGGGTGCATCGGCCGTGCGGCAGCAGGGCCGCCCAACGGGGGGGTCTGCCGGGGGATGCGACCGGCCCGCTGCATGCCAGCCGCGCCAGGCCGTGACGCCGCCGGTGACCCCCGCCCGGCAGGCCCCGCGCGGTCGGTCGCGACGACGGCGGGGGACAGGGCGCGCGCGTTCCGCGACGCGCGGCGGTGCGTGCACACGCGCAGCAGCGGCGGTGCTCGGTGGTCGTCCTTCCCCGGCCGTCGTCTTCGCCGGCCCCCCCCTCACTTCCCCTCCCTAGGTAGCTGTCCCGATCTCGGCTGCCATCGCCGCTGGCGGGGGCCCCGCCGCCCGCCACTCGGCCCGCCGGGCACGGCACCGCCGCCGCCGCTAGCGGGCCGCCATGGATTCCGCCTCGACCGGCCTGACGCCCATGACGCCGGCGGCGCTGGCACGCCTCGCTGCCGACGCAGACGTTGGCGTCGTGCTGGCGGGCGCCGCCACGCCCGCGCCGTCTGGTGTGACGGGCCCGGGGGGTGGCGGCATCTCGGGCGGCACGCCCCCGCCGTACGGCTGCGCGCCGTCGGCGCCCATCCCCATCCCGGCGCGGGGGGTGGCGGGGGGGCGATCGGCACCGGTGGCCATCCCGCGGCCGGGGGCGGCGGCGGCCGTCGCGGGGGAGGGGGACCCAATGGCGCTGATGGCCGACGTTGCGGCCGCGTGTGGACGCGAGGGTGTGGGAGCGCCGGCGTCTGTGGTTGACGACGCGGTGGTCGCCGCGGGCGCTGCTGGCGCCGTTGGCGCTGCCGCCGGCGCGGGGGGGCTGGCTGCCGCGTCGGCGCCCGCCGCCTTTTCCATGCTCACCGCCAGCCCCGGCTCGACGTGCGACGGCGCAAGTGTTGCGTCGCGCTCCCCCTTTTCGGTCGGCGGCGGCGGTGGTGGTCTGGGTGGTGCTTCGGTGGCGCTGCTGGCGGCGGCTGGCGGCGGTGGCGGCACTGCTGGCAATGGTGGCAGCACCGCCGGCTCCCCGTACACCAGTTCCCTCCCCCTGCCGCTCTACGCTGGATCCTTTTCGAGCATTGACGACGAGCATGTGACGGTTTGGGAGCCCGCGACCGGCAAAACGGTGGCCGGTAACGCCGCCCCCTACCGCCGGAACCTGTCTACGTGGTTGCTCACCCACGGCGGGTGGGAGGAGAAGGCGGACGAGCTCAAATCGTCCAAGCGGCGCTCCGCCGCGCGGCGGGCCAAGGCCGCCTCTGCGTCGTTTGCCAACCTATGCGTGTGCACGCCGGTGGTGGCGGCGCTGCTGGCCGACGCGCGGCAACGGGCGGCGGTGGTGGCGGCGGCGCCCGCCGACGAGGCCAAGGGGGCGGGCGACACGGCGGCAACGCCGGTAGCCGCATTAGCGGCATCGGCGGCAACGCCGGGCACCTCCCCTGTCGCGGGCGTCGGCCACTTGCCGTACGCGTCCGAGTGGCCAGCGGACCTGCGCGTCCGCCTGCAAGAAGCGCTGGTGCGGTTGGGGGAGGAGACCCACGCCGCCGGGCGCGAAATGGGCACGCTCCACCCGGAGCGGTGGCGCGCGCTCACCGCCTCTGTAGGTGGCGGCAAGACGGAGGACGAAACCCTCGCCATGACCATCGACGTGCTGTCGCGTGGGCTGGCTGTCCACGCACACGCAACGGCGTCGTTGGCGTCGTTTGGCGGGCCGGCGGGGAGTTCCGGCAGCCTGCCAGAGTCGAGCCACGGCTCCCTTGACATGTCGGGGTTGGTCCTGCTCAGCGCCTTGGGGGGGGATGAGGCCCGCAACTTGTCGGTAGCGGGGGGAGGGTTGGCCACCGCTTCCGCCGCTGTGTCGGCGGCGAACGGGGGTGCCGCGGCCGCCACTGGTGCTGCCAATGGCACGGCTGGCATCCTCAGCACATCCCCCGCGGTGGGGCACTCCCCGCTGTCGTCTTCCGTTCCAGCCGGCGGAGACTTTCTGGGCAGCCTCGCCGGTGGCTTCCGCACCGCTCGGGAACCGCGGGTGACCGTGTGGGAGCCCGCCACTGGCCGCACGCTGAGTGGGAATGCGGCACCGTGCCGTCGCAACCTCGGCGCGTGGATGTCCAGCCACCCGGGGTGGCTGCCCAAGGCGGAGGAGCAGTTGAGCTCCTCCCGCCGCGCTCGTAACCGCAAGAGCATTCTCGGCGCGGGGGGCGTACTGACGCCACTAGAGGTATTAGGTGGAGGGGCTGACGGCGACGGCGATGGCGATGGAGGGATGGATGATGACGATGGCCCGGACGGCGGGGGTGGTGGCGCCGCCGCCGATGCCGGCAGTGGCGCGGCGACGGCCGCCGCTGCGACTGCCACTCCCGCCATGCCCATCCCCGTCCCTGGGGGCGGCCGCAGCAATGGACTCCCGTCGGCCGCCACGCTGGATGCGGCGGAGCTTGGCTCCTCGGTGCCGCTCTCCCCTGCCCTCTCCGATGCTCTCGAGGGTCTCCTGCTCATGAGCGGGAGTAGCCCCGGCGCGGCGCCTGGCGTGAGCATCCTGAGCGGCGCCGGTGGCAGCCTGCGTGGCGCCAGCTTTGGCGGGGGCAGCCACTTGGGCGGCGCGAGCGTCGGGGGCGGCAGCCAGTTTGGCGGCGTCAGCGTGGGCGGCGGCAGCAGCGTCGGCGGCGTCGTCGAGGCCATGGTCAACATGAGCGTCGCCGTTGAGGGTGTCGTCCCGGTCGGTGCGGGCGGTGACGATGATGGCGCCCGCCGGGAGCGGGTGCTGTGTGGCAAGCGCGCGACGCCGAGCAGCAGCAGCGAGCATTCGAGCGGCTTCACGGAGGAGTCTGGAGCGGACACGACGCCGTCGGCTGACGCGATGGATGACGCCGGGGGGGAGGCGGGTGGAGGGGGGCGCTCCTGGGACCGGGGGGGGAAGGGCGTGCCGCCCGACGGCAGCCGCCGCAGCAAGCGCATCAGCGCAGCGTCCATGTCGATGGACATGGAGCTGTAGGTGCCCGCAGTTGCTGGGGAGGATGGGGAACGCAAGTTCCCGAGGAGGGCGACGCGCAGAGCGCGTCGTGTCGGTCCACCTCGCTCTGTTTGGGTGCTGTTGACCTCGGTCACGTTTTTGGACGGCGTGCTTGCTGTTGCTTTGGTTGCCGCCGCGTACGGGCGCGGCTGTGCGGGACTTGCCCTTTGTTGTGTTTGTGTGTTTGTACATATCTCTGTTTTGTTCTCGCCGACGCGGCGGCGCGTCGGTGGTGGGGGCGATGCCGGACCATGCCCTCTCGATGCCGCCGCCCCCTGCGCTGGGGAGACGCTCGTTGGGCGACCGCGCGGCGCGGCGGGAGTCGACGTGGATGACGCCGACGTGCAGCCGCTCGACCACCGCTCCGTTTCGCCTCTTTGTGTCTGTTGGATGGATGGGTGTTGGCGCGGGCGCAGCCAGGTGGCTGTGCAACGCGGTGTGCACAGGCTGTCCTTGTGTTTTATCTCTTTATGTGTGGCTCTTTTTTTTTTTTTCCTCTCTCTCAGCTGCATGC
>ENA-ORXC01001206-ORXC01001206.1-marine-metagenome-genome-assembly--contig:-NODE-1206-length-15740-cov-3.549384_pt1 | contig 15740 bp, 16 predicted proteins | sample MGYA00237865_ERZ511478 | MGnify/ENA metagenome assembly ERZ511478 | reverse complement strand
CGTTCCAGGCGCTTCGCTTTCCGCGGGGTCGGCGCTGAGCCTCCTCGTCGCAAGCTCCTGCGGGGTCTCACCCAGCCGGCTGATCCCGCAGGAGTCTACGCGCCTTCCACTCCAATCAACAGGACTTATAATCAAAATTGACCCTTCACACAGTAATCTTAAAAAGTAATCTGCTGGAATTAGCCAAGTTTTTTTGCTTTATTGGCGTTATTTTTTGTAAACTGTTAGTAGTCTGTATTGTTTTGCATATGGCACAATAAATGAAATCTGCAAAATCATTCAATAACAGCTTTAAATTATGAGCAAGGTGGAATAAATTATGCGCAACAATGGAAGAGAAAGAGACAAAAAGAATATCCGCGCAAAGGAGCAGAAATTCAAAGAATTCCAGGACAAAATTGGTATTCATTTTGATAGTGATAAGCTTTTAAAACAAGCATTTACACATTCATCCTATGTGAATGAGCATCGCAGAAAGCCTCATGAAGATAATGAGAGGCTTGAGTTTCTTGGTGACGCTGTTTTGGAACTGACTGTATCCCAATTCTTATATAAGAAGTATCCGATGATGAGCGAGGGAGAGCTTACTAAGCTGCGCGCTGCTGTAGTTTGTGAGCCATCACTTGTGGCCTTTGCGAATGAGCTTTCCTTTGGTGAACTTGTTTTGCTTGGCAAGGGAGAAGAAATGACAGGCGGAAGGACAAGACCTGCCCTTTTGGCAGATGTATTCGAGGCTTTCATCGGTGCCTTATACCTTGATAAAGGAATTGAAACAGTCACTACATTCCTAGAAGAAATTGTGTTTCCAAAAATCAATGCCGGTGCTTTTTCTCATGTGATGGATTTTAAAAGCCAGCTTCAGGAACTCGTACAGCGTGATGGTGTCGGCACGCTTGAATACCGGATTATGAAGGAGATTGGTCCTGCGCATAGCCGGGAATTCGAATCACGTGTATACCTTAACGGGCAAGAATTAGGGACAGGAACAGGACGCTCAAAGAAAGAAGCAGAGCAGCATGCTGCCCAAATGGCTCTTGAAAAATTGAAGTCCCATATGGAAGCGAATATGGAAACGGACGATAAAAAGCAATAAGGTAAAGAGCAATTTAAACAGTCATCTTAGAGAATTAGTTTAACTGGAAAGGGAGAGCCATATTGTTTTTAAAACGATTAGATGTGGTTGGATTTAAATCGTTTGCCGAGAGGATTTCAGTAGAATTCGTTCCAGGTGTGACTGCTGTCGTAGGGCCTAATGGAAGCGGGAAAAGTAATATTACTGATTCCATCCGCTGGGTTCTGGGGGAACAATCAGCCAAGTCGCTCCGCGGTGCAAAAATGGAAGATATCATCTTTGCCGGGAGTGATTCGCGCAAGCCGCTGAATTTTGCAGAAGTAACATTAACCCTCGATAACGAAGATCAATCCTTGCCGCTGGATTACAATGAAGTGAGCGTAACCCGTCGTGTCTACCGTTCTGGTGACAGTGAATATTTAATCAACAAACAGAATTGCCGACTTAAGGATATTGTTGATTTGTTCATGGATTCCGGCCTTGGCCGCGAAGCTTTCTCCATTATCAGCCAGGGCAGGGTTGAGGAAATACTCAACAGCAAACCTGAGGACCGCAGGACGATATTTGAGGAAGCTGCGGGTGTTCTTAAATATAAATCCCGCAAGAAGAAAGCGGAAAGCAAGCTTTTTGAAACGCAGGAGAATTTAAACCGGGTAACGGACATCATCCACGAATTAGAAGGTCAGGTAGAGCCGCTGAAAATCCAGGCTTCAATCGCAAAGGATTATCTGCAGCAAAAAGAAGAGCTAGAACAGATCGAAGTAGCGCTGACTGCTTATGAAATTGAAGATCTCCATGGCCGATGGGAACAGCTGTCCAGGCAGCTTGAACAGCATAAAGAAGATGAAATCAAACAATCTGCCGTCCTTCAGAAAAAAGAAGCGGAAATAGAAAAAATGAGGGACCAGCTTGCCGCTCTGGATGAATCGGTGAGCGACTTGCAGAACGTGCTCCTGCATGCCAGCGAGGAGCTTGAAAAGCTGGAAGGCAGAAGAGAGGTTCTCAAGGAACGAAAAAAGAATGCTTCGCAAAACAAAGGGCAGCTCGAAAAGAATATTGAGGAGCTGACCTCTTCTGTTTCATTGCTGGAAAACCAGAAGGCTGAGTATGAAAAATCTGTTTCTGTATTAACAGCAGAAGCTTCTGCACTCCAGAAAGAGCTACACCTGAAACAGGAGCAGTTAAAGCTTTACAGCGAAGATGTTGAGCATAAAATCGATTCAATAAAAAGTGACTACATCGAGGTGCTGAATGAACAGGCCGGCGCCAAAAATGAGAAGATTTATATTGAACAGCAGCTGCAGCAGCAAGCAGCCAAAGGTTCGAGACTGGACAATGACAATGACCGTTTTGTCTCGATTCGTGATGAAATCAATGAGAGGAAAGCGGAAATAGAGAAAAAGGTTGCCTCTTCACAGCAGGAGTTGGAGGAGCAGGCTAGAATCTTTTTTGAAGAGCAGAAGAAGCTTGAATCTTTAAGGAATAATTACGAGAAGCAAGAGAAAACACTGTATCAGGCATATCAGTACCTGCAGCAAGCTAAATCAAAAAAAGAAATGCTTGAAGAAATGGAAGAGGATTATTCGGGCTTTTTCCAAGGCGTAAAGGAAGTGCTGAAGGCCAGGGATACCCGTCTTCACGGTATAGAAGGTGCGATTGCTGAATTAATCCATGTTCCTAAACAATATGAAACGGCGATTGAAACAGCTCTTGGCGGCGCGATGCAGCATATTGTTGTCCAGAATGAAGAAAATGCGCGAGCTGCAATTCAGTTCCTGAAGCAAAAATCATTCGGCAGGGCAACATTCCTCCCGCTAAGCATCATCAAAGGGAAATATCTGGCTTCTTCACAGCTCGCACTTCTTGCAGGTAACAGTGCGTATATCGGCACTGCTGCCGATTTGATTCAGTTTGATCAAAAGTATGCTGAAGTCGTAAAAAACTTACTGGGCAATGTAGTGATTGCCAGGGATTTAAAGGGCGCCAATGAAATTGCCAAAATGCTGCAATACCGCAGCCGAATCGTCACACTTGATGGTGATGTGGTGAACCCCGGTGGGTCGATGACTGGGGGAGCAGTAAAACAGAAATCGAGTTCATTGCTCAGCCGAAAGGGCGAATTAGAGGATTTAACGAATAAGCTAGCCGACATGGAAGAAAAGACTAGTTTGCTTGAATCGAAAGTGAAATCATTGAAGGCTGAAACGCAAAACAGTGAAATAAGGCTGGAGGAACTGCGAAAAGCAGGGGAAGAGCTTCGCTTTAAGCAGCAGAGCTTGAAGGGTGACCTGCGTGAAGTGGAGCTGGAGCAGAAAAATATCAATGAACGTTTATCGGTATACGATTCTGAAAAGACCCAGCTCGACTCAGACAAGGAAAAGCTAGAATCCAGATTGATTGAACTCGATGGGTTATTGGTTAAGTTCCATCAGGATCTTGTTCAATTTGATAAAGAAATAGAACGCTTGACGAAGCTGAAGAACTCTAACTCTACTTCCAAGGATTCGCTGATCTCTGAAATCAGTGATTTGAAAATCAACCTTGCATCGAAGAAAGAACAACTCTCCCATGTGAAGGAAAAGCTGGATTCTGCAGTTTTACAGTCAGAAGAGCAATCCAGAAAATTGGATATCCTGAAAGAAGATTTATCTCTTCTTTCCTCTGAAATGACCGATAGTTCATCCGGGGAAACCCAACTGGAAGAAGCTGCAAAAAGAAAACTGCAGGACAAAAATGAAACGCTTAAGCTGATTTCTTCACGCAGGAATGAGCGTCTTGAGCTTCAAAATAAGCTTGAGGACCAGGAGTTGGAATCAAAGGAACTAAGGAGGCTTCTAAAGGGCATCAACGAAGTGCTCAAGGATGAGGAAGTGAAGCTGAACAGGCTTGATGTTGAACTGGATAATAAGCTTGCTCATCTTAGAGAAGAATATCTTCTTTCATATGAAGCGGCGAAGGAACAATATCCGCTGACAATCCCTGCCGATGAGGCAAGGAGAAAAGTAAAGCTGATTAAAATGGCGATTGAGGAACTGGGAACGGTTAACCTTGGTGCAATTGAAGAATACGACCGTGTCTCAGAGCGTTATGAATTCCTTCTGGAGCAGAAGAATGATCTCCAGGAAGCAAAGGATACATTATTCCTTGTCATCGACGAAATGGACCATGAAATGAAAAAGCGCTTCGAACAGACCTTCACTGCGATCCGCTCACACTTTGAGTCTGTGTTCCAGGCTTTATTCGGGGGCGGCCGAGCGGACCTGCGGCTGACACAGCCAGATGACCTGCTGAACACCGGGGTTGAAATAGTTGCCCAGCCACCAGGAAAGAAGCTGCAAAACCTAGGATTATTATCTGGCGGTGAGCGGGCGTTGACCGCGATTGCCCTTCTGTTTTCCATTTTGAAGGTTCGTCCTGTGCCATTCTGTATCCTGGATGAAGTGGAAGCTGCATTGGATGAAGCCAATGTATACCGTTTCGCTCAATACCTGAAGAAATACCGTGAAGAAACTCAATTTATCGTCATTACTCACCGTAAAGGTACTATGGAGGAAGCGGACGTCCTTTATGGTGTAACCATGCAGGAGTCAGGAGTCTCCAAGCTGGTATCCGTACGGCTTGAAGATTCGAAAGAACTTGTGAAAAGTTAAAAGTGCTAACACCTTGTTCCGGCCTGGGGATGTAGAGGCTGCACCTGAGTCAATTCTCGCAGCGGAGCAGGATTAAAATTGAAATAAAGCAGGAAGGCGTTGAAACCATGAGTTTTTTTAAGAAATTAAAAGAAAAGTTTACGACACAGACTGAAACTGTCACAGAGAAATTCAAAGATGGTTTGACGAAAACAAGGGATAACTTCTCCAATAAAGTGAATGACCTTGTATCGCGCTATCGTAAAGTAGATGAAGAATTTTTCGAAGAGCTGGAAGAAATTTTGATCCAGGCAGATGTTGGCTTCGAAACGGTAATGGAATTGATCGAAGAGCTGAAAAAAGAGGTCAAACGCCGCAACATCCAGGACACAAAAGATGTTCAGGTTGTTATCTCTGAGAAGCTCGTTGAGATTTATGAGTCAGGATCTGATGATGACTCTTTCCAGCTGAACATCCAGGAAGACGAGTTGACGGTCATTTTGTTCGTTGGAGTCAATGGTGTCGGCAAGACAACAACCATCGGTAAATTGGCCCATAAGTTTAAGTCTGAAGGAAAAAATGTCCTGCTTGCCGCAGGAGATACCTTCCGTGCAGGTGCAATCGAGCAGCTTGAAGTTTGGGGAGAGCGCGTTGGTGTCGATGTGATCAAGCAGGCTGAAGGTTCTGATCCGGCAGCTGTCATGTATGATGCCGTCCAATCGGCTAAGTCAAGAAAGGCTGATATCCTGATCTGTGATACAGCCGGCAGATTGCAAAACAAGGTAAACCTGATGAAAGAGCTTGAGAAGGTAAAGCGTGTCATTGAACGTGAGGTGCCGGGAGCTCCTCATGAAGTACTTCTAGTGCTTGATGCTACTACTGGGCAGAACGCGTTGATCCAGGCTAAAACATTCAAAGAAGCAACTGACGTGAGTGGTATTGTTCTTACAAAACTTGATGGAACTGCTAAGGGCGGAATTGTACTCGCAATCCGCAATGAGCTGAACATTCCGGTTAAATTTGTGGGGCTGGGAGAAAGAATGGATGACCTTCAGGAATTTGATGCTGAAAGGTATGTTTATGGATTGTTTGCTGACCTGGTCGAGGAAGAGGAAGTCGCGGAAGAATCTTGATATACCAGCAAATTGGTGTAAAGAACTTTTCTTGACAGGGAAGATGATCGTGTGTAAACTCTTAATGTAAAGGTATTTCACTTAACATGGGGGAATCGAAATGCTTGAGAAAACGAACCGCATGAACTATTTGTATGACTTTTATCAGGCATTGCTTACTCCAAAACAAAGCAGTTATATGGCTCTGTACTATCTTGATGACTATTCGCTCGGGGAGATTGCTGAAGAGTATGATGTTAGCCGGCAGGCTGTATACGACAACATCAAACGCACAGAAGCGATGCTCGAGGAGTATGAAGAAAAGTTGTTGTTGTTCGAAAAATTCCAGAAAAGAATTGAGCTTATTTCAAAATTGAAAGAGCGTATTGGGGATGGAGAGAACGACCACGATTTGCATGAAATGATAGCCGAGCTTGAGAAATTAGACTAGGGAGGCGCATGATATGGCATTTGAAGGATTGGCCGACCGACTGCAAAATACGATGCAAAAGATCCGCGGAAAAGGCAAGGTCTCGGAAGCGGATGTAAAAGAAATGATGCGAGAGGTCCGTCTGGCGCTTCTAGAGGCTGACGTTAACTTTAAAGTTGTAAAGGACTTCGTCAAGAAAGTCACTGAAAGGGCAGTTGGCCAGGAGGTTGTTAAAAGCCTGACACCGGGCCAGCAGGTCATTAAGGTTGTTAAAGAAGAACTTACCGAGCTGATGGGCGGAGAGCAAAGCAAAATCGCTGCCGCAAATCGTCCTCCGACTGTCATCATGATGGTCGGTCTTCAAGGTGCTGGTAAAACGACAACCACCGGTAAGCTTGCAAATCTCCTTCGTAAAAAATACAATCGAAAACCTTTGCTTGTAGCGGCGGATATCTATCGTCCAGCTGCCATCAAGCAGCTCGAGACGCTCGGCAAGCAATTGAGCATGCCGGTATTCTCGCTGGGAGACCAGGTCAGCCCTGTTGAAATTGCTAAACAGGCGATTGCCAAGGCGAAGGAAGACCATAATGACTATGTCCTGATCGATACTGCGGGTCGTCTTCATGTGGATGAAAATCTGATGGACGAGCTGAAGCAGATCAAAGAGCTTTCCAAACCAGACGAGATTTTCCTTGTCGTCGATGCGATGACAGGTCAGGATGCCGTCAATGTTGCCCAGAGCTTTAATGAACAGCTTGGCTTGACTGGTGTCGTCCTGACAAAGCTTGACGGTGATACACGAGGCGGTGCCGCGCTGTCCATCCGCGCTGTTACTAATACTCCTATCAAGTTTGTTGGTCTTGGTGAAAAGCTTGATGCTCTTGAAGCATTCCACCCAGAAAGGATGGCTTCAAGGATTCTGGGAATGGGTGACGTCCTGACGCTGATCGAGAAGGCACAGGCAAACGTCGATGAAGAGAAAGCGAAAGAGCTTGAGAAGAAAATGCGTACAGCATCATTTACCCTTGATGACTTCCTGGATCAGCTTGGCCAGGTGAAGAAGATGGGCCCACTGGATGAAATCCTGAAGATGATGCCGGGCGCTAATAAAATCAAGGGCATGAACAATCTTCAAATCGATGAAAAGCAAATCTCGCATGTTGAGGCGATCATCCAGTCGATGACTGCCCATGAAAAAACTCATCCTGAAGTGATTAACGCCAACAGGCGGAAACGGATCGCGAAGGGAAGCGGAACCTCCATCCAGGAAGTTAACCGCCTGCTCAAGCAATTCGAAGACATGAAAAAGATGATGAAGCAGATGACGAACATGCAGCAAAAAGGCAAGAAAAAGGGCGGTTTCAAGATGCCGTTTAACCCTTTTTAACTTGTAATTTCAGGTATTTTCAGTCTGTAAAGAAAAAACCCTTTACAAGCTGTTTTCAATTTGGTATTATTCTATCTTGTGTGAAACTATTCGGAGGTGCTTATTTAAAATGGCAGTAAAAATTCGTTTAAAGCGTATGGGAGCTAAAAAGTCTCCTTTCTATCGTATTGTAGTAGCTGATTCACGTTCACCACGTGACGGCCGTTTCATCGAGTCTGTAGGAACTTACAACCCGGTTGCTCAACCAGCAAAGGTTGAACTTAACGAAGAGTTGGTTCTTAAGTGGTTGAACGACGGTGCAAAACCATCTGATACAGTGCGTAACTTGTTCTCTAAGCAAGGTATCATGGAAAAATTCCACAACGCTAAGCACAGCAAGTAATTGTGGACACGCCCATGAAAGAATTAATCGAGACGATCGTGAAGCCACTTGTTGATTTTCCTGAAGATGTCCATGTAAATGAACATGAAGAGGATCAGCGCGTTACCTATAAGCTTTCCGTCAACAAAAGTGATATGGGCAAAGTTATTGGTAAGCAGGGACGCGTTGCAAAGGCGATTCGAACAGTAGTCTATGCAGCAGGTTCATCACAGCAAAAGAAGATTTTCTTGGAAATCGTCGAATAACAATCATCTGCGAATGCAGAATGGAGATAACTCTATAAATGATTGTCTGTAAAAGGGAGGGGTAACCCTCCTTTTTTCTATTTGTGGAAATTAAGGTATAATAGATACTTGATATAATAATGACCACTAGATGTAATGGTTATTTGGGCCAGCCCTAGTTGAGGGCCTGGGAAAATTGATGTGATCAGCTTGGCTTTAAGGAGGAAATGCTTTGAAGGTACTGCAAACAATCATTGTCAAACAGGTACTGACAGAAGAGAGCAAGGAAAGAATCCACCAAAAATACCACTCCAGAAAGCTTCAGCTGCAGAAGGAATGCGATCAACTGAGATTTGAATTGAAGAAGCTTGAGAAATCCAGGAAGTTTCCGCCTGAAACATTGAAGAAGCATTTTGAGCAAGAAATCAAAGTCCATAAAGAAAAAATCAAGCTCCTGGATTTTCAAATAGAACAACTACATATTCTTCCGCTTGGGAGTGAAATTAAAGAAACGGAGCTGCAAGGGATTGTCGAGGTTGGTGTTGGTGACCATTGGGATGAGTTTCTTTCAGGAAAGACTATTATAGTGAAAGATGGCATCGTGGCCGAAATACGCGAGAGGTGATTGGAAAATGGAAAAGTATTTTAATGTCGGAAAGATTGTTAATACACATGGCATCCGCGGGGAAGTCAGAGTGATATCAAGGACTGACTTTCCAGAGGAGCGGTATAAGATAGGAAATACGCTACTCTTATTCATGCCCGGTTCAAAGGAGCCGGAGGAATTGATCGTGAAAAGCCATAGGACCCATAAGAATTTCAACCTGCTGACATTTGAAGGCTTCGACAATGTCAATCAGGTAGAGAAAATGAAGGGCGGCATCCTTAAGGTTCCAGAGACACAGCGCGGCATTCTTGAGGAAGGCGAATTTTATTTCCAGGATATTATTGGCTGTAACATGGTAACGACCGACGGTGAAGAACTTGGCAAGGTAATTGAAATCCTTACTCCTGGTGCAAATGATGTCTGGGTTGTAAAGGGAGCAAATGGCAAGGAACTCCTGATTCCATATATCGAGGATATAGTGAAAAAGGTAGACGTTAAGGAAAAGATTATTGAAATTGAGCCAATGGAAGGGCTTCTTTCATGATGAACATCGATGTCCTGTCTATTTTTCCAGAAATGTTTGAGGGTGTGTTTGGCTCTTCAATCCTGAAAAAGGCTGCTGAAAAAGGAGCTGCAGGGTACAATGTCGTCAATTTCCGGGACTTTGCCGATAACAAGCACCAGACAGTGGATGACTATCCATATGGCGGCGGCGCTGGCATGGTGTTAAAGCCTCAGCCGATCTTCGATGCGGTATCCAATTTAAAGGAGCGCGCAAAAAGCACTTCCCCAAGGGTGATCCTCATGTGCCCTCAGGGTGAACGGTATACACAGAAGAAAGCGGAAGAGCTGGCAAAGGAGGATCATTTGATTTTTATTTGCGGCCATTATGAGGGGTATGATGAGCGGATCCGGGAGCATGTCATCACTGACGAGATTTCAATCGGAGATTATGTCCTGACCGGCGGGGAGCTTGGCGCGATGGTTGTCATCGACAGTGTCGTGCGCCTGCTTCCAGGTGTACTTGGCAGCGAAGAGTCCCATATCCAGGATTCCTTCAGCACTGGTCTGCTTGAGCACCCACATTATACAAGACCGGCAGACTTCCGCGGATTGAAGGTCCCGGATGTTCTGGTCTCTGGCAACCATAAGTTGATTGATGAGTGGCGGACAAAGGAGAGTTTAAGAAGAACCCTGCAGCGAAGGCCAGATCTTCTTGAAGAGGCAGAGTTGACAGAACAGCAAAAAAAATGGCTTGATGAACTGATAAAAATCAATGAATAATATTGCAGTCAGGCCCTGTTTATGTTAAGATACTTCTTGTGGCTAAAAGCAAACGTGCTGAATGCCACTTATAACAATGTTCCGCTGCAATGAAAGTGTGCAAGAGCATTCGTGGGAGGAGTTGAATACGATGCAACAATTAATCGAAGAAATCACAAAAGCACAACTTCGCACTGATCTTCCATCTTTCCGTCCTGGTGACACTGTACGTGTACACGTTAAGGTTGTTGAAGGAACTCGCGAACGTATCCAGTTGTTTGAAGGTGTAGTGATTAAGCGTCGTGGCGGTGGAATCAGCGAAACTTTTACAGTACGTAAAGTTTCTTACGGAGTAGGCGTTGAGCGTACTTTCCCTGTTCACACACCAAAAATTGCGAAGCTTGAAGTTATCCGTCGCGGTAAAGTCCGCCGTGCGAAACTTTATTACCTGCGTAACCTGCGTGGTAAGAAAGCTCGTATCAAAGAAATTCGATAAGAATGAATGTCAAAAAGGAGCTTGCCTAGCCAAGCTCCTTTTTCATTCAGTTTCTTTCCTGGCGAATGCTAATAAATGAAACCGAATATGGGCTCTTTTCTAGGGGTTGTTACATACTCGTAAAAACCCAGCTGCCGGTTTTTACTTTTAGTTGTGGCTAGTACAAAGTTTTCGAAAAGAGCATTATTAATTTATTTTAAAAAATTATCGCCCATCGTGTTTATCTTGTCTGACTTATGTAAAATAAAGTTATGTACTCAAACAACATTTATATCGGAATGGTGGGAAAAGAATGGCCGAGAAAAAGAAGAATGAACTATGGGAATGGACGAAGGCACTCCTGATTGCTGTCGTGCTGGCAGCAGTTATTCGATACTTTTTATTTGCTCCGATAGTGGTGGATGGATTATCCATGATGCCTACGCTCCATGACCAGGACCGGATGATCGTGAATAAGCTCAGCTATAAAATTGGGGAGCCGGAAAGATTCGATATTATCGTCTTTCATGCACCTGAGAACAAAGATTACATAAAAAGAGTAATCGGCCTTCCAGGCGATAAAGTAGAATATAAAAATGATACGCTGTATGTAAATGGGAAAGCATACGAAGAACCATACTTGGAAGAATATAAAAAACAAGTGATTGATGGACCGCTGACAGATCCATTTACGCTGGAAGAGAAGATTGGCAGGGAGACTGTACCTGAAGGCCATCTTTTCGTCATGGGCGATAATCGCCGTTTCAGCAAGGATAGCCGCCACATTGGCACTGTACCATTTGATGAGGTGCTGGGCAAGACCAGCATCATCTACTGGCCGATTGAGGATATTCGTACGATAGACTAGGGTGTGACAGCACTCCAAAAGACATAAGGAAGATTGCATAATAGATGGGAGGTGGCTGCTTTGACGATCCAATGGTTTCCAGGCCATATGGCGAAAGCTCGCAGAGAGGTCACGGAAAAATTAAAGCTTGTGGATGTCATTTTTGAATTGGTAGATGCGCGAATCCCGTATTCGTCCAGAAATCCTATGATTGATGAAATCATCCAGCATAAACCAAGAGTCGTTTTACTGAATAAAGCGGATATGGCCGATAAAGCTGTTACAGAACAATGGCTGCGGTATTACCGTGAAAAAGGAATCACTGCTCTGGCAATCAATTCTCAGGCCGGTACCGGACTTAAACAAATCGTCCAGGAGTCCAAGGTCCTCCTGAAGGACAAGTTTGACCGCCTAAAATCAAAAGGCGTCAAGCCGAGGGCAATCCGGGCAATGATTGTCGGAATCCCTAACGCTGGGAAATCGACGCTGATCAACAGACTTGCCGGAAAAAATATTGCCCAGACCGGTAACAGGCCTGGTGTCACAAAATCACAGCAATGGATTAAAGTTGGCAAGGAGCTGGAATTGCTCGATACTCCGGGAATTCTTTGGCCGAAGTTTGAGGACCAGGAAGTAGGTACAAAGCTTGCAGTAACAGGAGCAATCAAGGATACAATCCTTAATCTTCAGGATTTGGCCGTATATGCTTTAAGATTCCTGGAAAAACATTATCCAGAACGCCTCCAGGAGAGATATAAGCTTTCCGAGCTCCCAGAGGAGATTGTGGAGCTCTTTGATCAGATTGGCGATTTTCGCGGCTGCAGAATGCCTGGGGGATATGTTGATTATGACAAAGTCGCTGAGCTCGTGATCAGGGAAATACGAACAGAAAAACTAGGTCCGCTATCCTTTGAACGACCTGAGGATTTAAACTCTGAGGATGAGATAGAAAGTTAAACCCCAAAAATAAAGGTCCTGAGCTCAGGGCCTTTATTTTTGGTTTAAACTGCCGATACATAATAAAGAAGTATTTTAGGAGAAAATTTTCATGGAGAAATATACAATTGGTGAAATTGAACAGCAGCTATTCGGGGAAGAGGAAGTAAACAAAGAATTCCTGAAAAGCTTAAAAAAAGACAGCCGCAAAGGCGTGCAAAAACTTGTCTTAAAATGGCAAAGACAGGAAGAATTGAAAAAGAAAGTCCATGAGCAATTCATCAATATGACTTCCTTTGAGAGGAAATACCGATCCGAAGGTTTCCAGAATATTGCTGGAATCGATGAGGCCGGACGGGGACCGTTAGCCGGGCCGGTCGTTGCAGGTGCCGTCATCCTGCCGGAGAATTTTTATCTTCCAGGTCTCAATGATTCTAAAAAACTGTCAGAATCAAAAAGGGATGAATATTTTGAGGTCATCAAGGCTGAGGCTCTTGCTGTCGGAGTCGGAATAATCAGCGCCCGGGAGATAGATGAAATCAATATTCTCCAGGCCAGCAAAAAAGCTATGCTTACTGCTGTCAACCAATTAGGGGTCACTCCCGATTATCTTTTGATAGATGCCGTCAAGCTGGACACGCCTTATCCGTATGAAGCATTGATTAAAGGTGATTCCAGAAGCATATCCATCGCGGCAGCTTCCATTATTGCCAAAGTAACAAGGGACAGGCTGATGAAAGAACTCAGTTTGGATTATCCCCAATATGGATTCGGGGCAAATATGGGGTATGGAACCGCTGAACACTTGAATGCCCTCAGAAAGTATGGTGTGACAGAGCACCACAGGAAGACGTTCGCTCCTGTAAGAGAGTGCATTCAGTAAAACTTGCAAAGCAGGTGGACCATGGAAACAGGAGCGCTTCAAGGCTTATTTAACCAGAAAACATCACAACAAATAAAAACAGCTGAATTCCGGCCCGGACAAATTATCAATGGCAAAATTCTGAAGCTGTATCCTGAGCAGGTAGCTGAAGTACAGATCGGGAACCAAAAAATGATTGCCCAATTAGAAGCTCCATTGTCAGCAAATCAACGCTATTGGTTTCAGGTCCAGCCTGGAGAGGGGAAGGTCCATTTAAAGGTGATTGGTTCAGGTACTGAGGAAAAGGGCCAGCCGGGAAGCCTGGCAAAGATCCTTGGAGAATTTTCAATGCAGCCGACAAAGGAAAACATTGAGCTGGTACGCTTTTTTATTAAGGAGCAGCTTCCGGTGAACAGTGAACTTCTTAAGCGGGCATCAGAGTGGTTAAGTATGGTGGATTCACGCAGTGCCGGCCAGGATGCAATGAAGATGATCCTGACCCGGGGCATTCCGGTTACCCAGGCGGCGTTTGAGGCGGTGTATACCACCACAAAAGAACAATCACTTGTCCTGTTGATGGAAAAGCTTGAAAAGGTTTTAGATCCAGCGATGAATTCAGATGCAGGTGCAAGTCTCAAAAAACTTTTGAATGAAATGCTGCCATCCAATAAAATAATGACCTCTGAAGCAGCACTGGATAATTTAGCAGCAATATGGCTTAAACGGAACGGCAAGGAAAGTCAAGGTGCATTCGAACTGCTTAAACAGCTTGGTGCGATTAGTTCAAGAGGCAGTGAAAGCATTGTTTTGCAACAGATGCTGGCGAAGATTCAAAGTTATGGCACATCCGAAAATGAACTGCCAGAAGGGCTGAATTTTGTTAAAAATGTCATTACTCATATTAGCAATGGCGAAAGTGCCACCGCCAGACAGATGATTTCAAGCTTGATTCCTGAAAAAAACCTTGCTGCCAATGAGCTTGTAGAATCACTTAAAATGCTATTCTACCGGGCATCGGGAAAAGAATCGGAGCTGCAGCAAGGACTCCAGGCTTTCAAACAGGTCATGTCGATGGCGAGTGATGGAGAATCTCTGGCCATCTTGCTGGGAGGAAAGGATGCGTGGAGACAAGCTGGAATGGACTTGCTTAAGGCTGCGGGCCAGCCTCAATCTGGCAATTTAACAGGCTTGCATGCACAGCTGCTTTCAGAAGCAGTCAGCAAAGCAGAACAGCCAGCACCACTGCAGGAGGCAGGCACCGCGCTGCTCGCTGATACTAAGATAAAAAAATTCCTGTCAGTTCTTGGCCTGTCTTATGAATACCAGCTTGGCGAAGTTTTAAAAGATGGAGGGACTGGCAGGGCACAAGTATCGGAGACACTTAAATCCCTAGTGCTCCGCCTATTGAACGAGAATCCTCCACCTGCTGTCAAAGAGGCTTCAGAGCTGCTTTTGAACAAACTTACAGGATTCCAGCTGCTTTCGCAGGAAGCTGGACCAGTCCAGCAGCTTGTCGTGCAAATCCCCTTTGTATTAGGTGCGAAAACGGCAGAACTTACGATGCAATGGAGCGGGAAGAAAACCAACGATGGGAAAATAGACGCTGATTTTTGCCGTGTACTCTTTTACCTTAAACTTGAACATCTAGATGATCTGATTGTTGATATGCAAGTGCAGAACCGCGTCCTGAGTGTTCAGATTTTTAACGAAAATGCAGAACTGAAAAAAATGTCAGAACAAATGACGCCGGTGTTGAAATCAAAATTAGCGGAAATTAATTATCACCTGTCCTCGGTTCATTTCCATGTCCCTGGACGATCACAGCCAGGGAGAAACCAGCGCAGTCTGTCCGACTTTTACAGCCAAAAAGAATATAGTGGAGTGGATATTAAAATATGAAACCACCTAAGCATACAAGGAAATCAGCTGTTGCCCTTGGATATAACGCTGGAAGTATGGACGCACCTAAAGTGATGGCGAAGGGGAAAGGACTCCTGGCTGAACAAATCATTGAAAAGGCGAAGGACCATGATATTCCCATCCAGGAAGATCCATCACTTGTTGAAGTGTTGAGCCAGCTTGAATTAAATGAGCGGATACCAGAAGAACTATATCAAGCAGTAGCCGAAGTATTTTCCTTTGTCTATCATTTGGATAAACAAGCAGGAAGACAAAAATAATATTTTCACAAACTAGATTATCCAGTATAGTTTTTTTAGCGTGATTTTTCATTGCAAAAGCCGGGAAATGCAGTCGTCCCGGCTTTTTGTCTGGGCAAGTATTTGCAGTGATGTTTTTTTGCAATATTTAAAACGGGGAAATATTTAAATCATAATGGTAGACAATCAATATTTCATTATATAAAATGAAAGCGCAGTCTATTTTTTAAAAATTTAAATGAATTATATTTTCTACTTAGGAAATTGTAGTTTCAGGTATCTGGAAGTATTTTTCCTAATAGATAGGAGGATGGGAAATGAATATCCATGAGTATCAAGGAAAAGAAATCCTCAG
>ENA-ORXC01001196-ORXC01001196.1-marine-metagenome-genome-assembly--contig:-NODE-1196-length-15837-cov-55.889340_pt1 | contig 15837 bp, 13 predicted proteins | sample MGYA00237865_ERZ511478 | MGnify/ENA metagenome assembly ERZ511478 | reverse complement strand
AGGTGTGATTGAGGACGCTTTCGCGAAAGCGCAAAACAAAAATCTAGAAGTCTATGTAGGTTGTGCAAAATGGAATAAAGCAGAGCTCAAAGGTTTTTACCCCAGAGGTACTAAAGACGAACTTTCGTATTATGCAAAGCAGTTTAATAGTATAGAGCTCAACGCTACATTTTACAGGCTGTTCCCAAAAGAGCAATTTGAAAAGTGGTATAATAAAGCGCCAGAGGGATTTAAATTCTTCCCGAAAATCACAAATATGATAAGTCACCGTAAACGACTTATAGATGCTCAAGATTTTATCCCAGAGTATGTAGATCACGTGGCGATGCTCAAAGAAAAGCTAGGTACCGTGTTCTTACAGATGCACAATAACTTTCAACCCAAAGATTTTGACCGTGTAGATAATTTTGTAAACCACTGGCCAGAAGCGCTTCCCATCGCGTTAGAGTTTAGGCATACAGACTGGTTTAATAACCCAGATACTGCAGAGCGATTATATTCCCTTCTAGAAGAGCATAATATGGCAAATGTTCTGGTAGACACTGCTGGAAGGCGTGATATTATGCATATGAGATTAACAAATGGAGAGGCCTTTATACGTTATGTAGGGGCAAACCATCCTAGTGATTATGCACGACTAGATGCCTGGGTAGAGCGGCTTACGTACTGGGTGAGTCTTGGCTTACGTAAAATTCATTTTTTTATACATCAAAACATAGAGCAAGAGTCCACCTTACTATCTGCCTATTTTATAGAGCGACTCAACCCTGCATTAGGGATTAATTTACGCGTACCACAAAGTGCAAGTAGTACGACAAATACCCTTTTTTAATGAGTGTAGTATATATAGTTATGGGCGTTTCTGGGTGTGGTAAAACCACGATTGGTAAAAAGCTTGCGGCGACTCTAGACCTACCATTTTATGATGCCGACGATTTTCACCCACAAGCAAATATTGATAAAATGGCTTCTGGGAAGCCTTTACAAGATAGTGATAGGTGGCCGTGGCTAGATGTGCTAGCGATTAAAATAAATACGTGGTCACAGGCAGAAGGTGCAGTTCTAGCGTGCTCTGCTCTCAAGGAGGTGTATAGAGAGCGATTGTTTAGTAATAACGCTTTCGCGAAAGCAAAACAAAACTTTGTCTATCTTGATGCGAGTTTTGAGACTATAAGTAAGCGACTTGCATCAAGGCAAAATCACTTTTTTAATCCCTCATTATTACAATCACAATTTGATACACTTGAAGTTCCGTCATACGGCATAAAAGTATCTGTTGCTCAAAGTACAGATCAAATACTTACAGACATTTTAAAAGAAATAGAAGCATAATTTATGGATTACCAACTACTCTTTGCTGTTATAATAGGCATCTCAATATTACTATTTCTTATTTTAAAATTAAAAATGCAAGCCTTTCTTGCATTGCTTATCACGTGTATTGCCGTAGGAGTTATTGCTGGAATGCAACCATCGTCTATACTAGATTCTGTAAAGAATGGAATGGGCGGAACCCTTGGTTTTGTTGCCACTGTGGTAGGTCTAGGGGCTTTATTTGGGGCCATACTAGAACGTTCTGGTGGTGCTCAAAGGCTCGCAGCATCTTTGTTAAGTAAGTTTGGAATAGAAAAATCTCCTTGGGCAGTAATGCTTACAGGTTTCTTTGTGGCGATACCTGTGTTTTTTGATGTGGCATTTATTATACTTATCCCCATCATCTATGCATTACAAAAGAAAACAGGGAAGTCATTACTGTTGTATGCTATACCCTTACTTGCAGGACTTGCCATCACACATACATTTATACCACCTACGCCAGGCCCCATAGCCGTCGCCGAAATTTTAGGGGCAGATTTAGGTTATGTCATCATCTTTGGTTTTATAGCGGGTATACCTTCTGCTATAATTGCTGGGCCTATGCTTGCAAAGTATTTGTCAAAAAGAATGCATATCGAGACACCAGAAGATATGGTTTCTGAGATGAAAGTCCCAGATAACGCTCCTAGTGCTGGAACCATATTACTCATCATAGCAATCCCTATATTTTTAATTGTATGTAACACGGTACTTAATAGTCCGTTATTTGCAGAAGGGGAGTTACCAGCTTGGCTTATATATGGGGCAGATCTTCTGGGACACCCATTTGTTGCGCTTATTATTGCAAATCTAGTTGCTTGGTACTTTTTAGGAATAAAGAAAGGATTTTCTAAAAGTGAATTATTAGATATATCTACAAAATCACTGTACCCAGCAGGAGTTATTATATTACTTACGGGTGCCGGCGGTGCTTTTAAACAGATATTAATAGATACTGGAGCCGGTAAAATGATAGCAGAAAGTTTGAGCAGTGATATCTTTCCTCCTGTAATTTTTGGCTTTATAGTCGCAGCTATTGTCCGTGTTTTACAAGGGAGTGCCACCGTTGCAATGATTACCGCTGCCGGTATAACCGCGCCACTGTTAGGTCTCTCTGAGACTAGTGCACCACAACTAGCTGTGCTTGTAATAGCCATAGCTTCTGGTGCGAGTATCTTTTCTCACGTGAATGATAGCGGCTTCTGGCTTGTAAAACAGTACCTTGGCCTTACAGAAAAAGAAACCTTTAAGTCGTGGACGGTAATGACCTCACTTATTGCTATAGTTGGGCTTGTGGTGTCTACAGTGCTTTGGTTTATAGTATAATATCTTACTTATGATTAGAATGATAATAATTTTATTTTGTTTAATTTTTAATTCTTGTGGAAACACACAATTACTAAGTGTTGACGTGAATAAAGTCGGGAATAATAGGCCAATTTCAGTAATTGGTAATGATGACAAATCGCAGTCGTACATTATGGCTGAAAATTACGGAGCCAAAGGGGATGCGTTACAACTTTCAGATTTTTCTTTAAAAGGTGATATCTTATCTTCACCTACAGCAAGTTTTACAAATTTAGATATAGGTAAATCTGTAAGTATCGCATTTGCGGGAAAAAATGCGGAACATTTAGTCAGTACGATAATTTCGGTAATTGATAATAATAAGGTTAAAATTGCGGATAAGGCGTCCAAAGATGTGGTAAATGTTTTAGGCAGTTATGGTACAGATAATATTAAGTATCTACAAAAGGCTATAGATGCGGCTATTAACCTCGATAAAACTCTATATGTAGATGAAGGAATTTATCTAATAGGTGATCGTAATAGCATCACTGGAAATACTTCTCTTCGAATTAATATGAACAAAAATAACCAGAACTTTAGACTAGTAGGTGCTGGTAAGAATAAAACAATTTTTAGAGAAATAGATGGTAAAACACAACGTATAGGTAGATATACTAAGATATTTTACCACTACTTAAATAATTCTAATAATATTAATGAAATAGAATTATCAAACTTTTCTATCGACAAAAATGGTAGATCACTGACTAAAAGTCCTGCAACATTATACACTTGGGAGCAGGCACACGGATGGTCTTGGGCAGCTAGTAAAAATGTGTCAAGTAAAATTAATGCAATAATTTTGAGAGACTTAGAAATTATAGACAAAATAGGCGCAGGTATTAATTTCTCATCATCAAATGTCTTAGTAAATGATGTTGTAATTCAGAATATTACAGAAAGAAGTTTTAACGGCTCCATAAAAGGAGCTATTAATTATGGACAGAGAGGAGACTTAGAGATCAGTTGTTTTAGCCCTAGTATTACAATGAAAGATTTAGATTTACGGTATATCCAATTAGAACCCGTTAGGTCAATGTCTTCAAACAAAGGTAGTGAGAGACATTGTACTATAAAGAATAGTACTATTCAAACTTTAGATTACACAGAAAGTGATAATGGCAATCCATTATATAGTTCGCTTACGGTTGATAGTTTGGTTTCATCAAATTTTTTAGTGAGATCTATTCGGTTCTCTGTAACTAATAGTACGTTATCTGTTAAAAATCTAATTAATTCAGTAGATGGAAGTTTTAAGAATTGTAGATTTTTATTGCCTTACGATTTAGAAACAAATAAAATTAAATCAATCAATAACTCTTATTTAAAAACTTTAGGTAATATAAAGAATAACATTGCTTATGATAATTGTTCTTTTATTATAGATCATTCTAATCCTTCTATAAAACCAATAGGTAATGCTCTTACAGCAAGTAGCAAGGTAACTAGATTAGATAATAATACTATTACTATCCAAAACTGCACTTTTGACAAACGTTTGGAGAGTACAGTAAATGCTTATGGAAATGGAAGTTGGAGTTTTATAAATAATAAGCTAGCTGGAAGAGATAAAATAATAATCGGTGGCAGTTACGGCGTTTACACAAGTCAAATGACGTTCGACAATAATACGATTACAAATAATAGTCAGGGAGAAATATTTGTAAATAACAACAATGATTTATGGACAATAGATCTTAGCCAAGAGAATGAAGAAATTACTCAAAGGCTAAAATTAAAAAAGCCTAGATCTTATAAAAAGAATCAAATAATAAAGTAATTATATATTTAAAAATAAAAGGCTAGGAATAAACCTAGCCTTTTGTTTTTAATATATGTCACGCTTTCGCGAAAGCTTTCTTAAACTATATACCTGTATAATTTTGAGGTGTAATGGCTTTAAGCTCATTCTTGATATCTAAACTTACATTAAGGGTATCTACAAACTCTGCCATAGACTGTTGTGTGATTTTACTGTTTACACGTGTGAGCTCTTTAAGTGCCTCATAAGGATTAGGGTAGCCCTCACGTCTTAAAATGGTCTGTATTGCCTCTGCAACTACCGCCCAGTTGTTTTCAAGATCTGCAGCGATTTTTGCTTCGTTTATAAGGAGCTTATTTAAACCTTTTACCGTAGACTGTAAACCTATAAGTGTGTGTCCTAATGGTACACCTATATTACGTAAGACCGTACTATCAGTAAGATCACGTTGTAATCTAGAGATAGGTAACTTTGCCGAAAGGTGTTCAAAGATTGCATTTGCAATGCCTAAGTTACCCTCACTGTTTTCAAAATCAATAGGGTTTACTTTGTGTGGCATTGCACTAGATCCTACCTCACCGGCTTTAATTTTTTGCTTGAAGTAATCCATAGAGACATATGTCCAGAAGTCACGGTCAAGATCTATTAGAATGGTGTTAATACGCTTTAAACCATCAAAGAGTGCCGCCATATGGTCGTAGTGCTCAATTTGAGTAGTAGGGAATGAGTGTTGCATCTTAAGTGTATCGTGCACAAAAGATTGTCCAAAAGCTTTCCAGTCTATATGTGGGTATGCTACTTTGTGTGCATTAAAGTTACCTGTAGCTCCACCAAATTTTGCTGCACTCGGGATATCATTAAGTAAGTTAAGTTGCTCTTCTATACGTACTACAAAGACTTGTATTTCTTTTCCTAAGCGAGTAGGAGACGCTGGTTGCCCGTGCGTGCGTGCTAGTAATGGTACATTCTCCCACTCATCTACAAGCTGGCGTAAGTGATCTACAACTTCCAGTAGTTGTGGGATGTAAGATTGATTCATTGCATCCTTAAGTGATAAAGGAATTGCAGTGTTGTTTATATCTTGAGAAGTAAGTCCAAAGTGTATAAACTCTTTAAACTCTGACAGCTCAAGAGCGTCAAATTTTTCTTTTATAAAGTACTCAACCGCTTTTACATCGTGGTTTGTTATCTTCTCTATATCCTTTATAGCTTGCGCATCTTCTATTGTAAAGTTCTGGTAGATATCACGTAAGTCTGTAAAGATATTTTTATTTACACCTGTAAGTTGCGGTAGTGGTAACTCACAAAGAGCTATAAAATACTCTATCTCTACTTTTACTCTATATTTTATTAAAGCAGCTTCAGAAAAGAAGGGAACTAAGGCTTCAGTTTTTGAAGCATATCTACCATCTATAGGTGAGATGGCTTGAAGTGGTGACAACGACATTTGTTGTGGGTTTAGTTAAGGGACAAATATAAAAATTAGACTTTGTCTGAACGAATTATGAGAGATAAATCACAGTATTATAATATACCTCGTGCTTTAATCTCTAGATATTTATTAATCGTATTTACGGTGAGATCATCTGGTTTTGTTAATATGGTTTGTATTCCATATTGTTCTAGACGTGCTACCATTACTTTTTTATCATAATCTGCTTTTTGAGCAATGGTCTTATGATAGACATCAGGTAAGGAGGTTGCGGGTTTTGTAATAAGTTGATCTAACTCTGTATTCTGAAAGAAAATAACGACGAGAATATGCTTTCGCGAAAGCGCTTTTAAATAAGGTAACTGTCGCTCTAGCGCAGTAATATGTTCAAAATTTGTGTACAGTAATAATAAACTACGCTGTGTGATCTTACGTTTTACTTGATTATATAAACCACCATAGTCACTATCTAAAAACTTAGTGTTTATATTATAAAGTACCTCTAGTATGGTTTGTAGATGAGTTTTCTTGCTACTAGCAGGGAGGTGGTTTTTCACCTCTTCGGCAAAGGTGAGCATACCTACCTTGTCCTTTTTTTTAAGCGCAATGTTAGAAAATGCAAGCGTACTGTTTATGGCATAATCTAGTAGCGTAAGTCCTTTAAAAGGCATTTTCATCACCCGGCTGGCATCTATTAATGCATAAACGGGTTGTGACTTTTCATCTTGAAACTGATTGACCATAAGGCTACCTCTCTTTGCAGTTGCCTTCCAGTTTATAGTACGAGCGTCATCACCAGGTACGTAATCTTTAATCTGCTCAAACTCCATAGTGTGACCTATACGGCGTATTTTTTTCATACCGTGTAAGGTGAGTCTATTGTCTAGTGCGAGAAAGGCATATTTCTTCATCTGGATAAAAGAGGGATACACCTTTACCATCTGGTCTTTCTCAAAGCGGTAACGTCTTCTTACTAATTTTAGTTTTGTACTAGCGTATAAATTAAGATGTCCAAAAACGTACTCTCCACGCTCTGTAGGTCGTAATGTATAGCTAAATGAACTAGACTCCCTGGCTGGTATCTCAATATGCTTACTAAAGTCTCGCTTTTGAAACTGCACTGGGATCTCATCTATAATATCAAGAGATACGGAAAATGGATATTTATTTTCTAGTGTGACCTTAAGTTCATTAACGTCACTATTAGAAAACTTTTCTGGAAGCGCACGTGTTGCTTTAATTTTTCCGCTTCCGCGAAAGAGGACTAGGGTATCTATAAATACCACAAGCAAAAACACCAATAATAAAATGTTTGTAATTCCAAAAAGGTTGTGAAACCAGTAGGAGAGAAGGTATAGCAAAGCTAGTACTGCCAGCCCATAAAATAGGCGCTGGTGTAAAAATAATCCCTTTATGAATCTAATAATAGCCAATACTATCGAGGTATTTCAACAGATTGTACAATCATATCTATCACTTGCTCTGTAGTCATTCCCTCCATCTCACGCTCAGGAGCCATAATAAGACGGTGTCTCATTACTGGTACTACAGCACGTTTTACATCTTCTGGAATAACAAAGTCTCGTCCAGCGATTGCAGCAAATGCTTTTGACGCATTCATAATAGCTAGTGATGCTCTAGGAGAACCACCTAAGTATAAATGAGGATGTGTACGTGATTTTACAACAATCTCTGCCACATAGTTAAGAATCTTCTCTTCTATGATCACCTCTTGTGCTTGTTTTCTAAAGGCAGCAAGTTTTGCAGGATCAAGTACAGATGCAATAGCAGCTTGTGGTGCACCTCCCTTACGGTCGTGATGACTTTGTAAGATAGCAACCTCTTGCTCAAGGGTAGGGTAGTCTACTTTTATTTTAAATAAGAAACGATCTAGTTGTGCTTCTGGAAGCGCATACGTCCCTTCTTGCTCAACAGGGTTTTGTGTTGCTAGTACCATAAATGGTGGGTCCATCTTATACTTTGTACCATCTATAGTAACCTGGCGCTCTTCCATCACCTCAAATAGGGCTGCTTGCGTTTTTGCAGGAGCACGGTTAATCTCATCTATAAGTACAATATTTGAAAATATAGGCCCTTGCTTAAACTCAAACTCACTAGTTTTCATATTAAGTATAGAGGTACCTAGTACATCACTAGGCATAAGATCTGGTGTAAATTGTATACGGCCAAAGGCGGTATCAAGTGTTCTGGCAAATAGCTTTGCTGTTACCGTTTTTGCAATACCAGGAACACCTTCTATGAGCACGTGACCATCACTAAGCAATGCCACAATAAGAAGCTCTATAAACTCGTGCTGACCTATAATAATTTTACCTAGCTCTGCTCGTATTGCCTCTACAGCAGTGCGTAATGCTTCTAGCGGTATACGATTCTCAAAAGCCATACCTTCACTTTGTGGTACGTTTTCTTGTGGAAGTCCATCTGTAGTGTGCTCAGAATCTTGTGGTGTGATATCGTCCATTAGTTTTGTTTTTTAAATGCTTCAATGCGTTTGTTGAGTTCTAAAAGTTCCTCTTGAGTAAGTGCTTGTCTAGAGCGTAAGGATACTATGTAATTAATGAGTAATCTCGTTTCTTCAAGAGTATTATCACTCTTTAGCGCCAGTTTTTTTATAAACTCATCGTTTATAAAATTGGTATCTAGATTATAGGTACTTCGTACAAATTCTAGAAAGTGATTAATTTGATGAAGGGCTATGCTCTTATGGTCTTTTTTATCAAAGTACATACCAGCAATAGTTTTTGTAAAAGTAAGCGTCTGGTTAGGTAATGGTTTTACAATAGGTATTGCACGTTGCTTGCGTCTTCCTTCAAAGATTACCCAGAGCACCGTACCGATAAGTAGGATGTAGTATGCCCATTTTAAATATCTATTTCTTAAAAATATATACAACGGACTAGAGTAAACGGTCTTACCATTTTTATGATGATTATCCCATAAAAGATCTTTCTCTTGATCTATGTAAGAAAGTACGTTCTGAGTGTATTTATAATTGTTTTCTCTTAAAACAAAGTAATTTGTAAATACTTCTGGCATTAAGTGTATGAGAATCTCTCCATCGCCAAAGGACTGCTTGACAAAATTTACTCGAGGCTCCTCCATATGCAGCGTGTCTTTATCTACCATAAGGCTAAACTCTCCTAGGGCTACTGTAGCGAGTGTATCTACTTGGTCAAAGTAACCTACTGTAGTTTCTTTATCTAGGTAAAATGGGCGCTCGCGATGTAGTGCAGGGTTAACTAAGTTTACAAGAGGCTTACGTTCTAGATTATCCAGATCATAAAATAAATCTGTGCTTAAATTAAGTGTATCTAGTATAGTCTCGCCTATACCTCTTGAGCCTATAAATAGCGTGTTACCTTTACTTACCCACGAGAGTAGTTTTTTTGACTCGGCTTCGTCAAAAAGTATGTATTGATTTATAAATAAATAGGTGCCAGAGACCGTCGTACTATCATTAAGAAACTCATAAGGTGGTTGTCTCACCTCCTTAAAATTATCTTGGGTACGACTGTTTGAGAGCAGGTCGTGCAGTACGTACGTACCGTAAGGTATTTTATCTGTTTTAGAATAACTCTGAAACCAGTTTACTTCATCTTTCTCCCCAGACTCCATATAAATCACTAGAGCAAGAGCAAGGAGCAGCACACCGGCTAAGACCTTATATTTATTACTCATAACTGATTTTTTATAGATTTAAAATGGGTTTCCGCTTTCGCGAAAGCGGTCTTATCTACCTCAAAATTACCGTACCAGATATAATCGTAAATATCTGTGACTTCTCTAAAATCACCCTGAAGCTGCGTGTTTTGAATCTCAAAGATATAGTCGTGGTTAGTCTTTTGAACTTGCCAGTCTATAAGGTCTTTTGTAGTCAATTGCTGAAGGATAAATAAGTAATAAAACCGTACAGCGAGTCTGTAATTACCATCTTTTATGGCTTCGTCTATAAGCTCATTTAGGTCTTGGCGCTGTATGAGTTCTTCATCATCTGAGATTAAGGCTTCGGGAGCTTTTACATTTTCCATTAATAGAGAACCACTATCTATCTTCATAAATATATAGACAAATAAGGCTAGAAGCCCTGCCATAAGTAGGTAGGGAAGTATCTCTACCACAAACCTCCATACTCCAGTTGCTTCATCACCACCAGTGAGCCATCTTATAAAGCTGCTATAAATATCATTGAGTTTTTGTTTAAAGCGAGTCCACCAGGTATCTTCTGGAATGGCTTCTTTGTAATTAAACTCATCGTCGTTTTGATAGTCCCTTAATGTAGCTTCATCTATGGTAAAGGATGTAACTTTTTCTTCATCATAGATTATGACGCCTCTAGGGTCATTATAAACTTGTTCTGGTCTATTTATTTCTTCTATAGCTATTTCTTCGGCGGTTGTCTCATCTTCATTTTGTTGTACGATGGTTGCTTTCGCGAAAAGCGAAATGAAGAAAAACGTAATAAGAAAGAGCTGTCTATGCATTAGTGCGACCTATACTGTCTATTTGATCTAAGCTTCCAGACTGGTCTTTGCGCTCATTAAGGTTAAAGTAAATGAGGTTTATAGCAATAGCGAGTATTACATATAATATATAATTCATAGCAGAAGCCAGTGTTTGTAGCGTTATAGAGACGGTGTCATATAAAGCAGCGGGGTCACTCATAGATCCAGCATCTACAGCAGCAAATGTTTTGATAATGGTATAGATTAATACAGGTATCTGAAAGACAAAACCTATAATACCTATTAAAAATGCCATTATGATAACGGTGATAAATGTCATCCACCACTCATCTTTTACAAGTCTCCAGCTTTCTTTTAATGAGGCTACAACGGTAAGCTCTTTATTTACCATTGCAGGAAAAATAACCATAAGCTTTGTATAAATATATAACAGTGGGAAAAACAAAAGTAATAATAAGATAACACCCATTGCATTAGACCCAGAGGCGATTAAAAATCCTCCAATACCTGCCGGAATAAGTGCAACTCCAAGTACGATAAGTAGGTTTACAAAACCTAAAGCAAGAAAGTTTCCAGTTTTCTTTTTTATAGTCTCTACGATAGCATCTGTCTCAGGTGCCTCACCACTTGCAACATATGCTTTTATATATTCAGAAGTACTGCCATATAACATAGAGTTGTAGATAATACCAGCTATAGCAAGACCACAACCGGCTAGAACAAAACCTATTATATCACTCTCAGTACTTAGTGCTGCAATCAAGTTTGCCCCAGAAGACTCGTTTGTATAAAAACCTATCGCTACGATGAGTAAAATAAAGGGAATAATACAAGTGCGTACAAGTACTTTAAAAAGTGGTTTTGCATTAGTCCTTAAGAACTTAAATGTGTCACTTATAACATCACCTAGTTCACGTTTTTTTCTAAACTCAACGTATTTCTTTATACTCATTCTTATAATTTTTATAATGTGGGAAGCGCAGCTAGACGAGCTTTCTCTTCTTTATGTTTTTTTATAGGGTAATAGACGTAATAGAATATGATTAAGGCAAGTGAGCAACTTATAATCGTAATTGCTAGCCAGTCTGGCATCTCTGTGTGTCGCGTTACAAACCCTTCTAGAAAACCTGCAATAACAAACAGTGGTATGGTGCTCACTACAATCTTAAGCCCGTTTTTCATTCCTCTCTTAAAAGATTCTAGGCGTGTATAGGTTTTAGGAAAGAGGATAGAGTTACCTAGTACCATACCTGCACATCCCGCAATTATAATCACAGAAATTTCTATAGTACCGTGAATCCATATAGTACGAACAGACTCCCAGCCTACACCTTGCTCAAAAAAGAAGTACTGAAAACTACCTAACATTACGGCATTGCGCATTATTATATACAGTGAACCTACCGTAAAGAATATTCCATAGATAAAAGCAAATAGGGCTACCTTGATATTGTTTATGGTAATACCCAAAAACATATTTATTTCTCCCTGCTTCTTGTAAACGCCCATAGGGTCGCCTTTTTCTATATTATCTAGGGTCATATTTACATAGCCATCACCCATAATACTTCTTACAAAGGCACCATCACTGGCAGCGCTATAAGCACCTATAATGCTAAATAATAGAAAGACTAAAAACGCAATGAGTAGCTGTCGCTGGTATTGATACATTACAAGCGGAAACTCTTCTGTAAAGAAGGTGATGAAGCGCTTACTAGACTCGCGCTTTGTTTTATAAATAATCTGGTGTGATTGTGAAGCAAGGTGATTGAGATACTCTAAGGTCTTACTATGAGGGTAAAACGTTTGTGCATAACTTAAGTGGTCTGTAACTTCCATATACAGGCTAGATAGCTCATCTGGGTGAATCTGGTCTTTGTTTACCAGAACACTTTCAAATGTTAACCATTTATCCTTATTTTGCTTAACAAAAGCAGCTTCACGCATATACACTTAATTATACAGGTAAAGAAAAAGAATATATGGATAACTTTCAAATAGAAACCGCTCAAAATGTGAGCATTTATCAGAATGTTGCAAGCATAGGAGATCGTATACTTGCATACATTGTCGATTTGCTCATAATTATTGCTTACTGGGTTGTTTCCATTTTTATCATAGCGCAGTTTGGGTTAGACTCTCAAGCAATGGGTGATATCTGGGCATACTACCTTGTATTAGGGTTGCCTATATTCTTATACTACATACTTTTTGAGACCTTCTGGGATGGTAAAACACCGGGTAAGGCTGTTATGAAAATAAGAGTGGTAAAACTAGACGGCTCAAAACCAGGTTTTGGGAGTTACTTTGTAAGATGGCTTATGCGCATTATAGATATAGCTGGCTCTTCTGGAGGGATTGCTGTAGTAAGTATCCTTATGAGTGAGAAGGGGCAAAGACTAGGTGATATGGCAGCAGGTACAACAGTCATTACAGAAAAGAAGCGAGCACGTCTATCAGACAGTCTTATTGTAGACATACCAGAGAACTATATGCCAACTTATCCTCAGGTTACCGTTTTTAACGATAAGGATGTACAACTTATTAAAACGCTCTTTAAAGATGCTAAGCGCAATGGAAATCACAACGTGATCATAAAACTAGCAGATAGGCTTAAAGAAAAAATGGATGTCACTCCAGAAGAGACTAATGTAGCCTTTGTAGAGCGTGTGCTTGCAGACTATAATTATTACACACAGCAGTAAATGGAGATTACCACAATTATAGACATACTAGGTACGGTCTCGTTTGCCATATCTGGAGCACTTACCGCTATGCGTAAAAAGCTTGACGTCTTTGGGATATTAATCATCGCACTGGTTACCTCAGTAGGTGGAGGTACACTGAGAGATATACTCATAGGGAAGACACCCGTAAGCTGGATGCTTAATATGACCTTTGTTTACGTGATTTTTGGAGCAACACTAGTGGCAATTATTTTTAGAAGCTATTTAAAATACGTGAGGAGATCTCTCTTCTTGTTTGACACTATAGGTATTGCCTTGTATACCATTGCTGGAGTTCAGATTGCTACGGCAGCAGGTTTACACCCTGTAGTTTGTGTGGTGCTTGGTACAATCTCGGCGTGTTTTGGAGGTGTGCTTAGAGATATACTATGCAATGAGATCCCTATAATATTTCATAAAGAGATATATGCTACAGTATGCATATTAGGAGGGAGCGTATATCTAGCATCTACCACGGCTGGACTTCCACAATCTATAGCAATGCTTGTTGCAGGATGTATTATTATTTTAGTTAGAACGCTGGCAGTAGTAAAGGAGTGGAGTTTGCCTAGTGTGTATAGAAAAGATTATTCTTAAAAAACAAAAGGTCCCTGCGTGAGCAGAGACCTTAAGAAACCTAATAGACTCTTTAGAAAATAGGTTTAAAATATTATAAAGGCTAATTCAAATAATTTAAAATCCTGATTTGAGTATTCAGTTGAGACTATTACTTACTTATAAGACGTAAAAAGGTGCTCAATGTTTCATTTGATTAGGGCAATTAACAATTATTTAACCGTAGTATCAGTAGATTAGGTCGTAAACAACAAAATCCCGAGACTCGATATCTCGGGATTTTTTGTCAGGTAACGTTTAAAATTAACACTAACCATCAAAACGAATTAAAAACGTACCTAACAAGTAAGTTAACTTATTATAGAGACGTTTAAAATAGCGGTCTGTTACACCGTAATAATTTTTTAACTTTACGTTATGTTAAAAACCACAATGGTTATCGGGGCATCCTTAAAACCTCAGCGATATTCACATAGAGCAATCATACGTCTTAATGCACAAAATCATCCCGTGATTGCCGTTGGATTAAGAGGAGGAAAGGTAGGTGATATAGAAATCATCACATTTGATCAAGCCATAGAGACCGTAGATGAGCTTAAAGAAGATTTAGATACCATCACACTATATCTTAATCCGCAGCGGCAAGAGGCTTATTATGATTTCATAATTAACCTGGCTCCTAAGCGTGTCATCTTTAACCCAGGAACAGAAAATCCTGTTCTTTATAAAAAATTACAAGCGCACAATATCGAAGTTGATGTTGCGTGTACACTTGTTTTACTGGGGACAGATCAGTATTAAAATTTTCTAGGTTTTATAAGTACGCTTTCGCGAAAGCGTAATAAACTATTTTCTTATAAATAATAATCCTAAAAAGGTCAATGCACCGTTTAAGATTAATATAAAGAACCCAAATTCAAATCCCACTCCCGCCGAAAGCGTACTTATGATGTATGCAAGAATAGGCGATGCAATGGCAACTACTGGGACAAACTTGTCTTTTACATTCCATTTTGTAAAGAGTCCGTAAGCATATAGACCTAAGAGAGGTCCATATGTATATCCAGCAAACGTAAATAGTTTTGCGATTACTGTAGCATCTGCAATTACGTATTTAAATATGATGATCACGGCAATGAGTACAAGCGACATTACAATGTGGATGCGTTTGCGCACTGCTACTTGCTTTACGGCATCATATTTTTTTTCGATGTCTAGTATGTCTATACTAAAAGAAGTGGTAAGTGATGTAAGGGCGCTATCTGCACTTGAGTATGCTGCTGCGATTAGTCCCAGTAAGAAAACAATAGCCAGCCCAATACCTAAGCCGCTATTTACAGCAATGGTAGGGAAGAGTTCATCTTTGTGTGCGTCTATACCGTTTTGTGATGCATATACAGTGAGTAATAATCCCAGTGCTAAGAATACAAGATTTACAATGGTAAGCACGATGGTAAACCAAAACATATTTTTTTGGGCATCACCTAGATTACGACAAGTAAGGTTTTTTTGCATCATATCTTGATCTAGCCCTGTCATCACAATAGATATAAAGGCTCCAGATAAAAATTGCTTTACAAAGAAGTCACCACTTTTCCAGTCGTCAAAAAAGAAAATCTGACTCATATCGCTATTAGAAATGAGATCTAAAGCCGCTCCTGCATTGAGACCCATCTCATCGCTTACAAAATAGATTGCCACACCCACCGCGATAAGCATAAAGAGTGTCTGTAAGGTATCTGTCCACACAATGGTTTTTATACCAGCTTTAAAGGTGTATAGCCAGATAAGGATGATGGTGAGGGTTACTGTTACAAAAAATGGTACACCCATCTCATCAAAAACGAGTAGCTGTAATACGTTTGCAACTAGGTACAATCTAAAACTCGCACCTATAATTCTGCTTAGTAAAAAGAAGGAGGCTCCAGTCTTATAAGAGTAGGTGCCAAATCTCCCTTCTAGATAGGTATAGATAGAAGTAAGGTTCAATCTATAGTAGAGTGGGAGTAGTACAAGGCCTATAACAGCATAACCCACAGTATAACCAAGGACGACTTGAAAATAGCTAAAGCTTGATGCCTCAATCCATCCAGGGACAGATATAAAGGTAACTCCAGATAGTGAAGCTCCTATCATCCCAAAAGCAACAAG
>ENA-ORXC01001190-ORXC01001190.1-marine-metagenome-genome-assembly--contig:-NODE-1190-length-15900-cov-9.481388_pt1 | contig 15900 bp, 13 predicted proteins | sample MGYA00237865_ERZ511478 | MGnify/ENA metagenome assembly ERZ511478 | reverse complement strand
AACAGAAGGTGATCAAGTGTACCAGGTTTGGTTGCTTGAAGATGACAAGCCTTATCGAGCTGGTTTCTTTACCCCAAATCAAGAAGGTAAAGGCGAAGTTGCCTACCAGGTTGAATATGAGGGAGATCATAACTGGGAGGCTGTAGCAATCACACTCGAGCCGGATAGTAAAAGTGAAACACCAAAAGGAAAAATAGTATTAAGTTCAGGTTTATAATTTGCAAAAAGCAGAGGCGGTCGCCTCTGCTTTTTTATTGAGAAAAAATAGTGAAGAATATTAATTGATATTCGTAAGAGAATACAACATATGTGGAAACACACAGTTGTTTGTAGTAAAAACGAACGGGGTATATTATACTAAATTCTTATAAAAATTTGAAAATATTCTCGTTTATGCTTATGATTAAAAACATGTGGTTATTATTTTGAAATATTTTTTAGATCCACATAAACATTAATAGGAGTGGACAGAATGAACAAAGTTACAAAAGTTTTTTGGATTGGAATTGCAATTGCAATTGCTTTTGTCAGTTGGGGTGTGATCTCTCCAGACAATCTAGACCAGGTTATGACGGTATCTCAAAATTTCTTTTTGGATCAGTTTGGATGGTTTTATCAGCTTGCTGCAACATTCTTTTTAGTATTTGCTATTTATTTAATTTTTAGCAGGTTCGGGCATATCAAGTTAGGAAAAGATACAGATAAGCCTGAATACAGTAGACTTACCTGGTTTGCCATGCTCTTTAGCGCCGGGATGGGAATAGGGCTATTGTTCTTTGGAGTATCAGAACCGATGTCCCACTTTTCTACCCCGCCATATGGTGAAGGAGGAACGGTAGAATCCGCACACCTGGCCCTTCGCTATACATATTTACATTGGGGATTCCATGCATGGGCCATTTACGCTACGATTGCTTTAGCATTAGCGTATTACAAATTTCGTAAGGGGGCGCCTGGATTAATGAGTGCCACTCTTTATCCACTTATAGGCGATAAAGTGAAAGGCCCGATCGGGATTACGGTTGATGTCGTAGCCGTATTTGCAACAATATTTGGTGTAGCTGCTTCGTTAGGACTTGGTGCTCAGCAAATCAACGGAGGGTTGAGCTACTTAACTAATATCCCAAATAACTTTACAATACAATTGATTATTATCGCTATTATTACCGTTCTCTTTACAATTTCAGCTGGGACAGGTATTAAAAAAGGAATCAAATATTTAAGTAATGCCAATATGGCTCTTGCTGTAGTACTTCTTATTCTTTTCGTCATTCTAGGTCCAACTAAATTTGTATTAGATCTATTTGTGACCACGTTTGGTGAATATGTACAAAACATATTTGCAATGGGAATGAGATTAGCGCCGATGAACGCGGACAATGAATCATGGATTCAGAACTGGACGATCTTTTACTGGGCATGGTGGATTGCCTGGTCACCGTTTGTAGGTACGTTTATCGCCAGGGTTTCAAAAGGACGGACTATTAGAGAGTTTATGATCGCTGTTACGGTTGTACCTACGGTTGTTTGTGCATTTTGGTTTGGTATTTTCGGTGGCTCTGGCATATTCTTTGATTTTACACAGGGAACGGATATAGCAGGTCAAAGTCTTGAAACTGGTTTGTTTTATTTATATGAGCAACTTCCTTTGGGAAGCATTTTAACCGTAGTAACGTTATTGTTAATCTCTACCTTCTTTATCACATCAGCTGATTCCGCAACGTTTGTTTTAGGTATGCAAACGACGAATGGAAGCTTAAATCCTCCAAATTTCGTGAAATTCAGCTGGGGTTTCATCTTATCTGCCTCTGCAGTGGTTTTAATGGTGACAGGTGGCCTTGAGAGCATGCAAACGGCAATTATTGTCAGTGCCTTTCCACTAACCATCATACTTCTATTTACGTGTTGGGGAATGCTTAAATCCTTTAATGAAGAAGTTCCTAGAAAGCAGAAGACTACGGATAAGAAAGTAAAAGCGAAGAAAGATTTAAAAACAGTTTAACGAAAAACCTTTGAAGAATTTTCTTCAAAGGTTTTTCTATTGCAAAGTAGTAACAAAAACATAGCCTCCTTAATGATCAAAAAGGGGGCATAACAAGTCGTCAAGGCGATAAGACCAAATAGCTAAAAGAAGAAAAAAGTAAAGATTCGATACACATAGTTGGCAGAACGAAAGTATTTTCGATATGATTAACTTATGTTGACTAAAAATAAAAAATCGATCATAAAAAGCTGGTGGGCTCGTTTAGCTGCTGCAGACCCCGGCAGGACAAGGTTACATCAAGCAGCGAGAATTACAATTAGTGTTTTTTCATCCGTTATGCTCATGCTATGGGTGACGGCACTACTCGAAATGTCGTTTACACCGGCTATTCTTGCAGGTGTCGTGAGTCTTTTGTCATTACTGCTTGTGAATGATGACACAGATAAAAAGAAAAAAATCACTGCGCTTTTGTTAGTTATTTCAAGTATGATCTGGCTAACTGTGCGAACTTATCTTAGTTCGATCCCATTTATGACAGATGGATTGTTTTTGCTAGTGATTTTTTTTGCTTACTATTTACAGCATTATGGTTTTCGATATTTTGGTATCTTTATGATCGCCTTTTTATCGATTTATTTTTCAACCCTTTTAAATCTTCAGCCACCTGATTTGCCTGGATTTATTATCGGGATACTGGTAGGTGGCGGGTTTTCTTATCTGTATCATTTTATCCTTTTCAAAAACAAACCGAAAAGACAACTAAGTCGAAGTATGAACTCTTTCCACATCCAAACAAACCTTACGCTTGATCTTGTTCTTGATGCAATTGCAGATCCTACTCCAAATCGGTATAGGGCACTTCTATTAAAACGTGATGTCAAAAAGTTAAATGAATATGCTCAAGTCATATCCAGCCAATTAACAACTACAGATCCAGGAGAAGTATGGCCAGGTATAGATGCAGAGCAATTAAGAATGTACGTATTCGATGCTGAGATGTTAATTGAAACTCTTTATCCAGCAGTTAAAAGAATGAAAGAACTTCACGAGCTAGAGCATAATGAAGTTAGAAAGCTGCTGTATCAGCTTGTAGAATCGGTTCGAGATGCGGAAGTGTTGCGAAGTCATGACATTGTCGGAAACTTAAAGCAAACAGAGAACGTGATAGAAGAACTTAAAAATCAGATAATTGAACTGAGAGTTTCCGATCATCAAAATAAAGATTGGCTGTGGCTAATTAGAAGGATTGAATCAATTGCCAATCACCTAGTTGATAGTTCAATCGAGCTCGGAGAAAGACGGATAGCAAACATTGAGGAGAAAGAGCGGCTAGAAGACGCTGAAGAAATAAAGAAAGAGAACGTAAACATAGAAGAAAAGGCGAAACAGCCGAGAGCTGCAACAATAAAAGCTTTACAGGCTATAGTGGCAGGAGCAGTGGCGATTTTCCTAGGATATTTTCTCTCTCCCGCTCATCAATATTGGGTTCTTCTCTCTGCTTTTGTTGTTTTGTTAGGTACGGATACCGTAGGAATGACCCTCCAGAAAGCATTTCAAAGATCTCTCGGGACAATTTTTGGTGCCATTGCTGGTTTTGGACTGGCACATCTTCTTGCGGGTCAGGTTATTTTAGAGTTAATTGCGTTGTTTTGCTGCATCTTTATGGCATTTTATTTATTATCCATTTCCTATGCTATGATGATGTTTTGGATGACGATGCTGATCGCGATTATGTACGATTTTATATTGGGTGGTATTACTGAGCAGATATTAATGGCTCGAGTATTTGATACACTTGCAGGAGCCTTTATCGGGTTTCTTGCAGCTGCAATTATTTATCCGAAAAGCACTCGTGATAAGGTTGCAAATACCGCTGAAGATTTTTTAACCAAATTAAGTACGTACGTGACTGATTATCTTGAATCTTTTATAGATGGTAAGAAACACTATGATTTTACCAACCAAGCGTTTGGTATTGACGAACAGATGAGGAAAATAGCAGAAGATGCAAGGCCACTACGTAATAGACCTGCTATTCTAGCTCGCTCAGGAATTGAGCGCTGGTTGACCGTTCTAACCGCGATTAATTATTTTGCTAAGCATTTACTTGCTTCTACGAATCGTAACAGTCGTTCGACTATTGTCAAAGGATCAGAAAAAACGCTTCAGCTAGTAAAGGAAGTAATAAAACACAATATTTCTACCTTACTGAAACTACTAAAAGGTGAGACTGGATTAATCATGTACAATTTAAATAAAGAAAGGGAATATATTGAAGGTCTTTCAGAAAACATTCCCCAAGAAGATCAAGAAGTAAAAAAATTTGTGAATGACTTGTACTATATCTGGAGAATTAACCAGTCGCTTTTAATATTAGGGAAAGAGTTAGGTGTTTCCAAGAAAAGAGAAGCAGCAAGCTATGATTTCTACAAGAATACTCCGGAGCGTTAAACACTCCGGAGTATTCTTATATGTGAAAAATTACCTTTTAAAGAAGCATTAAAAAAACGATCGCCAGGAGAGCAACAAAACTTCCACCTATCAGAGATGTTAAACGATATTCACCTTCTTTTTCACGTATATCCATAAATCGATCCAGCTGGATCAAGATTTGAATGAGAGCAAAGCAGGTGATAAGAACGATTAAGAAAGGTGGTGAAATGAGATGATAGAGAACCAGGAAAAAAGCTAAAGCTGTTAATAAAATCATTAGGATGAACGAAAGGAAGAGTTTACGAATCTCTTTTTTAGTATGCTTGTTCAATCGTTTCACACCTTTCCTATTAAATAAACAATAGTAAAAATCATCACCCAAATCACATCGATAAAATGCCAGTAAAGACTCGCGATAAATAACTTTGGGGCCGTTTCTTGATTTATTCCTTTTAGCCAAAGTTGCACTAATAATAAAGAAATCCAGATAACACCAAATAAGACGTGAAAGCCATGAGTGCCAAGAAGCAGATAGAATGCACCAAGAAAAGCACTAGTAGAAATCTTAGCGCCTTCTTCTACATAAAGAGTGAATTCTCTTATTTCCAATCCTATGAAAGCTAAGCCAAGTAAAATCGTGATAAGAAAGAATAGAAGCGTCGATAACTTCTTAGAAAGGTTTAGAAAATAAACCGCAATTGCGCAAGTAAAACTACTAGTTAGTAAAACAACAGTTGAAAGCATTATTTCATTTAATTTAAATAATTCATCTGGGGTTGGCCCCTGACCTGTTAAGGATTTAACAGCGAGGTAAATGCCGAATAAACAACCAAACACCACAATCTCGGCACCGATAAGGAACCAAAAAGCAAGGATATTCATTTGTGCTTGCTTATGGTTCAGGTGCTTTTGAGCGGACATTGTTTCCATTAATCCTCACCCCTCCTGTCTTGTACCCTTACCTTCTCCTTAGGAATATGAATACCGTTTTTCCGTTGAAACGATCGAATACTCATCATAAGAAAAACGATCAACATCCCTGATAGAGCGACTGGCCATATCTCGAATACGAAACCAAAAGAAGCGATCAGAAAACCAATTCCGATAAAGAATGGAAGAGAAGTGGAGTTAGGGAGATGAATATCTTCGTATTCACCAATAAAGTCGATATTTTTATTTCCTTTTTCATAAGCATCCCACAGCGGCTCGCGACTCTTTACCTCAGGTAGACGTGCGAAGTTATAGGCTGGAGGTGGAGATGGGATTGTCCATTCGAGCGTTCTTCCTCTAGAGAACCAGGGGTCATTTAATACGCGTTTATTGTTATAACGCGTCGTTATGTAAATATTTATCATGAAAAATAATACGCCAATCCCCATCATAAAAGCACCGCACGTACTAATAAAATTAAGAAAGCCCAAGCCATCCCCTTCCGGATAGGTGAAAACACGTCGTGGCATTCCCATTAATCCCATAACATGCATGGGGAAGAAGGTAAGATGAAATCCAATGCCAAAAGTCCAAAAGTTCCATTTACCAAGGGTTTCATTCAGTTTTTTTCCAAACATTTTTGGCCACCAATAATAAACACCAGAGAACACTCCGAAAATAGTGGCTCCAATGATCACGTAATGAAGGTGAGCAACGACAAAGTAGCTATCGTGGTATTGATAATCCGCTGGAACGGTGCCAAGCATAACTCCAGTAACGCCACCGATAACAAAAGTGAAGATGAATCCTAATGCATAGAGCATAGGTGTATCAAAGCGAATCCTACCTCCTCGCATCGTAAATAGCCAGTTAAATATCTTAATACCAGTAGGGACAGCGATTAGCATCGTTGTAAGGGCAAAAAAGATAGTAATATTCGTATTTAATCCTACTGTGAACATATGATGAACCCAAACCATGAAACCGAGAAATCCAATAAGTATAATGGCGAAAACCATAGAAGGATAACCAAAGAGTTTTCGCTTTGAAAAAACACTAATGACGTCGGAAAATATCCCGAAAGCAGGTAGGGCGATGATATAAACTTCAGGGTGACCAAATATCCAGAAAAGGTGCTGCCAAATTAATGGATTACCTTCCGATGCTGATAAGATAACCGTTCCAAAAAGTCGCTCAAATGTCAGCAATAGTAGAGCAACGGCAAGAGCTGAGAATGCATACACGATGAGGATAGACGTAATGAACATCGACCATGTTGATAAGGGCATTCTCATAAATCGCATACCTGGCGCTCTCATTTTTATAATCGTAACGATAAAATTGATCCCGCCCATAATTGTTCCGAGTCCAGCAACTTGAAGTCCTATCGGGTAATAACTATTCCCGGGTCCAGGCGTAAACTCTTTCAATGCTAGAGGAGCATACGTTGTCCACCCAGCATTAGGTGAGCCTCCTGCTACAAAACTTGCATTAATCAAAATGCCACCTGAAATGAATAACCACAAACTTAAAGAATTCATAAAAGGAAATGCAACATCCCTCGCACCAATTTGGAGAGGAACAATCACATTCATCAAACCGATTAGTAGAGGGGTAGCGACGAGAAAAATCATGACTGTTCCGTGAGTACTAGTCAATTGGTTAAATCGTTCGCCTTGAAATACCCAGAATTCATTATTAGGGAAAGCAAGCTGCATTCGTATAAGCAAGGCTTCAATTCCAGCACGAATAAAAAAGAGAAACGATACAAATAAATACATAATCCCAATTTTTTTATGATCTGTAGAAATAATCCAACTCCACAGCCATTTCCATTTTGCATACTTCGTTAACAAATAAACAGTGGCAATCAGCATAATAGTAAATGAAATATCTGCAAAAATAATATCTGAAGGTAGTGATATGAGGTAGTCTAAAATCACATTCATCATTTAATCCTCCTGTATATCAGCAACACGCGTCCACTGATTAAATGCTTCTTGTTCGATAACGGTAGTATCAAATGTCATGAGGGCGTGATTTGCTCCACAAAGCTCAGCGCACTTTCCGTCATAGACTCCAGTTTCAAGCGGTGTTAGTGTTAATTTGTTTTCTTGGTTGGGGAGAACATCTTTTTTTCCACCTAGTTGTGGTATCCAGAAAGAATGAATCACATCTTTCGAATGAAGCGTAAAGACAACCGGCCGATCCACAGGTAGCTTCACTTCATTTTCGAGCGTTATGTCGTGTTCTGGATAATAAAATTTCCATTTGTATTGCTGGGCTGTAACGTTGATTTCTAAAGGTTCACGAATGATCTCTGCCTTCTTATCAAGTTGATATGTAGTAGCAAATGTAGGAACTGCCAAGATAATTAAAATTACTATCGGTATAATTACCCAGGTGATTTCGAGTTTTTTATTCCCATTAACTTGAGTAGGAAAGTCGTTTTCTTGTCCAGGACGCTCGCGATACTTCATTAAAAATCGGGTAAATAAAGTGAAAACAACCAGTAAGACAATGCTCATTAAGGATAAGCTAAGGTAAAGTAAGTTAAGCTCTGACTGTGCTTCAGAGCCTTTAGGATTCAAAACAGCTATGTTAGAACATCCAGAAGCTGAAATGATAACGATTACAAAAAGGGCGTGGCGAAACGTCATTCTTTTTATCTCCTTCCAGTTTTGGATCATTCTGTCTATTCTAAGTACCCAAAATGCAGTTCGATCAAACAGTAGATCTTCTCGTTCGTAAGGCCTTAAGAACCTTTATACAATGGTAGATATTTGCGTTGAATTAATTGAAAATAACGAAAAGCGTGAAGTTAAAAAATGAGATAGAATTTGTTTATAAATCGTTGTAAAGGGTAAATGGAGGTGTGTGAGAATGAAAATAAATTTAGGATTTACACTAGGAGGAACGATTCATGGTTAACAACAAGACTGTATTTATTACAGGAGCAGCTAGAGGAATTGGATTTGAAATTGGTGAGACATTTGCAGCAAACGGTGCAAAAGTTGTCCTTTCTGATATAAATGAAGAGGGTACAAAGGAAGCTGCCCAAAAACTTCGAGATAAAGGCTATGAAGTTATCGGGATTAAAGCAGACGTTACAAGTGAAGATGAAATCAAACAAGCGATTGATCGTACTGTTGAAGAATACGGTCGCGTAGATGTACTTATTAATAATGCGGGGCTTCAACATGTTGCTGCATTAGAAGATTTTCCAACTGAGAAATTCAGAATGATGCAAGATATTATGCTAACAGCTCCATTTATTGCTACGAAACATGTTTTTCCAATTATGAAGGAACAAGGATTTGGTCGAATTATAAACATGGCATCAATCAATGGAGTAATTGGTTTTGCTGGTAAAGCTGCATATAACAGCGCAAAACATGGTGTGATCGGTCTTACGAAAGTATCTGCACTAGAAGGTGCAGAGCACGGCATTACAGTGAATGCTATGGCACCTGGCTATGTGGATACACCGCTTGTAAGAGGACAAATGGAAGATTTAGCGAAAGAACGTGGAGTAGAGCTTGAGAAGGTATTGGAAGAAGTTATTTACCCTCTTGTTCCACAAAAAAGACTACTTGAAGTGAAAGAGATTGCCGACTACTCAATGTTTATCGCAAGCGATGCAGCGAAGAGTATTACTGGACAAGCTCTTCTTATTGATGGTGGGTATACAGCTCAATAACGTTCATTAGAAGATCGAAAATGTTAAGCAGCGCCTCTCTTTTTGGAGGCGCTGCTTTTTAGTTTTTACTGAAGGCAATTTGAATACCAATAAAAGCGAGTAGCGCTGCTTTCGTGAGATTAAATCTTCTTAACAACGTTAAATTCCCAGTAATATAGCTTGCTAGTTTTCCAGAATAAACACTAATCAGACTAAAAATAATAAGTGCTTGAACAATGAACACCAAACCTAATAAAAACATTTGAAAAGTGGGAGAGCCAGCTTGATGATCAATGAACTGTGGTAGGAGAGCAAGGAAGAACAAAGAAACTTTTGGATTTAAGGCAAAGGTTATATTCTTATGTGCATCTGCAATAGCATCTACTTCTATATTAATGCAATCTAAATCTGAAAGTTTCCCTAATGGTATGGGTAACGAGTCTGATCAATTAGGCCGTAACATCATGGACCACCAACTTCAAGTAGGAGCTTCTGGAAAATTTGATGGCTTTGAGGATAAGTATTATAAAGGAAGAAAACCTAGTGGTATCTATATTCCAAGGTTTAGAAACTTGGGCGGAGATTCTGACAGGGATTACAAAAGAGGGTTTGGCTATCAAGGTGGAGCCTCTAGAGGTAACTGGGAAGAATCTATTGCAGAACTATCTCACGGTAAAGACTTAAAAGATGCCGTTTTAAAACCAGGTGGATGGACGTTTGGTATGATGGGCTTTGGAGAAGTACTACCTTACGAAAACAATAGATTTACCTTAGATTATGATAAGTTAGATGATTGGGGCCTACCAACGGTAACTTTTGATGCCGAGCTTCAAGAAAACGAACTTAAAATGCGTAAAGACATTTTAGAGTCGGCCGTTGATATGTTAGAAAAAGCCGGACTTAGAGATGTAAAAGGGTATGATAACGAAAGTGCTTTAGGTTTAGGTATTCACGAAATGGGAACTGCCCGTATGGGAAGAGACAGAAAAACGTCTGTTTTAAATGGAAACAACCAATTACATGATGTACCAAACGTATATGTAACTGACGGGTCGTTTATGACTTCTGCCAGTTGTGTAAACCCATCATTAACTTATATGGCCTTTACGGCCAGAGCTGCAGATCATGCGGTTAAAGAACTTAAAAAAGGAAACATATAATGGATAGAAGACGCGTATTAAAAAATATGGGAATGTCACTTGGATATATGGTGGCCACCCCAACCCTATTGTCAATCGTTCAAAGCTGTAAAAGTGAACCAGCCCTTACTTGGACTCCAGAATTCTTAGCTCAAAATGAAGGTGCCGTACTTTCTAAATTGGTAGATATTATTTTACCTAAAACAGATACACCATCTGCTACAGAAGTACAGGTTGATATTTTTATTGACAAATTTGCAAAAGATGTTATGGAAAAGGAGCAACAAGACTTCTTTAAAATGTCTATGACAAAATTCACTAACAAAGCCTTGGCAGATTCTGGAAAAGAAAAAGCCGAAGATTTAACCGCTGAAGATTTAGAGCCTGTTTTGGCAACATCTTTGAAATACACCAAAGATCAGCAAGCAGAAATGTTCAAGACCATTAATAGCTACACAAAAGCTATTGCAGATGGAGGTACTGCCGAGTTAGATGATGAAGTTTCAAGATTTGCATTTGCCAATAACTTAAGAGGTATGACTATTTGGGGCTACAAAGCTTCTGAATATGTAGGCGAAAATGTTTTAGCATATTTACCTGTACCGGGTGAATATGTACCATGTGGAGACTTACAAGAGCTTACAGAAGGTAAAGCATGGTCTTTATAATCAACTAATATTTTAGTATTCAAAAGCCAAGAACATGTTTTTCATTGTTCTTGGCTTTTTACTTTAAATCAACCACTTATGAAAAGAAGAAGTTTTATACAGAAATCTGCATTGACCACGGGTGCCATTTCACTTGGCAGTACTTTAACTTATGCTAACACAATGAACAATAAGCCTAAGACCCATAAGTATAATTTAAAATACGCACCACATTTAGGCATGTTCAAACATCTGGCCGGTGAGGACCCCATTGACCAATTGAACTTCATGGCCGATCAAGGTTACACCGCATTTGAAGATAATGAAATGCGTAAACGTCCTATTGAACAACAGGAAAAGATGGCTAAGACCATGAAAGAACGAGGTTTGGAAATGGGCGTGTTCGTTGCTCACGAAATACACTGGAAAACCCCAAATTTAGCATCTGGTGATCAAACCAAAAGAGAAGAATTTTTGAATGATATAAAAAGCTCTATTGAAGTTGCCAAACGTGTAAATGCCAAATGGATGACGGTAGTACCTGGTCATGTGGATCTTAAGCTAAGAATGGGCTACCAGACCGCTAATGTCGTCGAAAGTCTTAAACAAGCATCTGCGTTACTTGAACCACACAATATTACAATGGTATTAGAACCATTGAATTTCAGAAATCATCCAGGTTTGTTTTTAACAGACTCCCCACAAGCTTTCGAGATTTGTAAAGCGGTCAACTCACCATCGTGTAAAATTTTGTTCGATATCTACCACCAGCAAATACAAGAAGGAAACCTAATACCTAATATGGAAGCCTCTTGGTCTGAAATTGCATATATTCAAATTGGTGATAACCCTGGCAGAAACGAACCTACTACGGGTGAGATCAATTACAAAAATGTTTTCAAATGGATTCATTCACAAGGATTTGATGGAGTACTTGGTATGGAACATGGTAACTCTAGAGATGGTAAAGAAGGTGAACTAGCGGTAATTGAAGCATATAAAAAAGTAGATGATTTTTTATAATTCTGTACAATCACTTTTATTGATCCTAGATATTAGCTAAGGAGCATAATATGTATTTCATCGAAAAAGAATCAACTATTCGATGAAATACATATTTACAATGTAAGAAATTACCTACTTATTCGTTCTTTTGTATATGTCCCAATATCTACAAGCAGTACTCGTCTATGCCAGTTTACTTCTGGCTTCCAAATTATCTTTTTATATCTATAAAAAGGTAAAGTCCCATTCTTTTGAATTGTTTCAAATTAGACTAAGTTATAAATGGTTTAATCTTAAAAGTGCCATAAGATTAACGTATCATAGTTTTTTTAACGATACAATTAAGTTTCCGTAATCCAAAATGGAATTTGCTGCGTATATAACTTATACTCTAATACTTAAGCTATGGAAAACTACATCACAATATTAATGATATATGCAGCTGCGCTACTTTTTTCTACAGTATTAAAGCCATATATCAAAAACGATAAATAAGAATCCCCTTACTTAACCTCGGCTTAGCCGTATATAAAAAAGACCCCATAATGCGGGGTCTTTTTTATTCTCTTATTTCAAAATAATCTTTAAAGTCCTACTAAGATTGATTAATTTTTTAATCATTCTCTAACACTATACTACTCATATTTCCATACATAGAGTTATTATTAATCATGAAACTTAATAATCCAAATTAGGTGAATGATTTAATTTTTGACATAAAAAATGTACGGCCCCACTAATGCTTCTGTTATGAAAAATGCCCACCAAGCCTAATAAAGGTAGTTCCCCCGAAACCTTTTCTTAGAACGTAATCATACGACGAATCGTAGTTATACTTATTTTGGCGCTCAAACATTAGATATAAGATAACATACACTATCTTATTAAGAACCGTACTAAATTTTAATTTTAAGCTTTAATATCTGCATTAAAAGAGCCTTTAATTTTCAACAACTCTCCTTCCGCATTTACTAATTGTACTTCTAACTTGCCATCGACTTTGTTAGAAAAACTTTCAGTGATTATTATATCTCCAGATTTTATAAAAAAAGGTAATTCACTTACATTACCTAAATCTGCAAAACCATAAACTCCATTGAAATTACTTATCAAATGATTTAGGTCTTTAATTTTATGTTTGCCGGCTTGTACACCAAACTTTCCTTTTATATTAGATGCAATTATAAATTCTAAAGTTTGCATCTCCTTATCATTGCATGATTTAAAACGCAATAACAATTTATTTGTCTTATTACCAAACCTATCTTCTTCAGTTTTATTTTCAAAGGTTGCAGCTCCATTTAAATGAAAGCTTAGTTGTCCTTCGACATTAAAACTACATGTTCCGTTATCTAAACTAGATGTATCAAAATCTTCTTTTGATCCACCTGCAAGCAACATTAATGGTATAAAACCAAAACAAAACATTTTAAAAGACTTATTTATAAATCGTTTAATGTTCTGCATGATTTATAATTATGGTCTAGTTATATTTTGTTTTTGAACTTCGGTTGCCACAGCTAAATTTTCACTTAAATTTTCTTTTTTTTCTGACATAAATTGAGAAGCAATCAATAAGACTACTATAAACAATGTCAACATCATGCCACATTTTCTCATGTCAAATTTATTTATAACACACTGAAGTTCTTTGCTAAAGGTAAATTTATGCTTAAAACTGGTAGACCTATTTTGTATAATCTGTCTCTTTTTATGTATAAACGGATACCAAAAATTAGAACAATATTAAGAAATACAATATTTGTAATCTTTTTCTCTCTTTTTGTAAGCGTTACTATAACCAATTCACCCTTAGTCCAAAATATACCGATTACACTAATATTTCTTCCATTGATACAAATTAGCACTTGAAAACTGTACATGCGTTTAATTTTTCATAACTTTCTAACTTGATACCCGATCTTTTATGTTACAAGCTGTAATCGTTGATGATGAAATTAAAGCCCTTCAAAGTTTAACTTGGGAGCTGACAAACTTTAGTGATGAAATCAATGTAATAGCTTCGTTTACAAACCCTAACGAAGCTCTAGCTTATTTAGAAAAACACACGCCAGATTGTCTATTTTTAGATATAGAAATGCCCACTATGGATGGCTTTCAGTTTATTAGTAAACTGACCAATAAAAATTTTCCCGTAATAATTACCACAGCTTACAACCAATATGCCTTAAAAGCAATAAAAAGTCAGGCTTTGGACTATCTTTTGAAACCAATTGATACAGATGATTTAGAAGAAACCATTGTAAAGATTAAAAAATTCAACAGCAAAAATTTCTCTGTTGAAAATCTAGAAATGGCACTTATCAATTACAACTCTAGAGCTGTGCATAAACGTATTACGCTCAATACAGATGGTAAACTGTTATTTTTGGAAAGCGATGAAATATTATACGCTGAATCTGACGGAAATTACAGCACTATATTCTTAACCGATGGTCAAAAAATAGTGCTTACCAAAAAATTAAAAGAAGTAAATGAATTACTACCGTCTGATTCATTTTTTAGAATTCATAATTCATACATTATCAACTTAAACAAGATAAAGGAATTTTTAAAGACAGATGGTTATGTTGTCTTAAAATCGAATCATAAAATACCTGTATCTAGGCAGAAAAAATCAGATTTTTTAGACATGTTATAAATCCTTAATTTGGTTTATTACATAATACTCAAGCTTTTCCATAAACGTATAGTGCATATATTCAAGTACAAAATTCTATTTCTTCTTCTGTACACTTTGGTGTTATCGCACGATAGTTACTCTCAAGACATACCTATTGGTTTACAAGACAATTTGGATAGTTTATTAGTAACCAAACCCCAAACTTGTCAAGAGATAGATAATTTGTTAAGCTCTTTCAGCAACGATAGTACTGCTTTACGCTATATTGAACAAAAATCACTATCCAAAAAATACTATTCAGGGCAAGCCTATGCCTTAAATAATCTTGGTAGCATTTACCGCGACCATTCTTTATATAATAAATCCCTTGAACTTTATCAAAAAGCACTTAGAGTAGCCGTAGAAGGCGATAATATTGAATTTAGAGTTTATAGTCTTAACATGATCAGTACGGTCTATAGACGTACTGATGCCTTCAAGTCTGCCTTGGATTATAGTCAAGACGCACTAGAACTAGCAGAGACCAAAGCAAATCCTAGTTTAGGTCTTAAAAAAAGTATTATCGTGTCCTTGAATAGTATCGGTAGTATTTATCAAATGCTTGAGCAATATGAACTGGCCATAGAGAAGTACGAAAAGGCCATGGTACTAGAAAAAGAATTAGATGACAAGTTAGGCTTAGCTATAAATCACCTCAACTTAGGAGAATGCTATGAATCTCAAGGAGACTTGGAGCCTGGTTTAAAAAATTTTAGAAAATCCTTAGTATACTATGAAATAATAAACTCTAGTAGAGGTAAAATAAAATGTAATTACAACATAGCCCATATTTACGTTCACCAAGGTAAGGTGAAGGAAGCTATTCATATTTTACAATCTAATTTACTAAAAGCCATTTCTCTTAACGATCAAAAAATTATCACCACTATTTACATTAATCTAGGTTGGGCACTAATTAACTTGGGCGATTATGATGCTGCAGAAACAAATTTAGAATCTGGCTTAGCACTTGCCGAGAAATATGATTTCAATGTTGAAATAGCAGATGCCAACAAATTCTTATCAGAACTATGGATCAAGAAAGATGACTTTGAGAAAGGCATGAAGTATTATAAAGAATCAAAAAAATATGAAGAACGAATAACAAATACGCTCAACCTTAGATATGTTAATGACATGATCTTAAGGTATGAATCTCAAATAAGAGCCAACCAATTAGAGCGTCTTGCCCAAGAGAATGAATCTGTACGATTAAGGCTAAAAAAGAATAAGACCATGCTTATCATCATTGGTATTTCTTTGATTTTATTGATTGGTATCTTGTACATTCTTTACCGTCAAAGTCAATTAAACGCAGACAAGAAACTATTGACTTTAGAACAAAGTATGCTGCGTAGTCAGATGAATCCACATTTTTTATTCAATTCACTGAATTCCAT
>ENA-ORXC01001188-ORXC01001188.1-marine-metagenome-genome-assembly--contig:-NODE-1188-length-15920-cov-3.053147_pt1 | contig 15920 bp, 18 predicted proteins | sample MGYA00237865_ERZ511478 | MGnify/ENA metagenome assembly ERZ511478 | reverse complement strand
TCGGACCTAATTTGGCCAATAACTTTTATTTCAGCCTGTTTGTGGAGGACCGAGGCGGCACTTATACAGGGATTGGTATCGCCTTCCTTATTGCAGTGTTATCTGAAATTCCATTTATGAGGGTTGCAGGAAGCTGGATCCGTAAATTAGGGCTGCTTCAGGTCGCTTTTATTGCAGCGATCGTTTCATTAATTCGATGGATTTTTTATTTTACAGAACCTTCCTTATCTCTTGTGTACGCCTCAGCTGTTATCCAGGGCTTTTCACTTGGATTGTTCATTCCTGCAGGTTTGCAGTATATTCGGGATATTACTCCACTGCATATTACGGCAACGGCCGTAACGATCTACTCGGCAGTCGGCAACGGCTTAGGCAACTGGTTTTTCACATTCTTCGGCGGCATCATATTTGAAGAATTCAGTATTTATGGGGTGTACTTATTTTTTGCTGCACTGACTTTAATGGGAGTTTTGCTGACAGTCTGGTTAATGAAGGATGAAAAAAGAAGTCATGCGAAACAAATTACTGCAAACTAAAAATTTTGTTATAGAGTATTCCAGAAACCTTGTCCTTCCTTATGGAAGTGCAGGGTTTGTTTTTTGTTTCCTTAGTATTGAAAACAGAAGTATGGATTTAGTATTTATATCAAAAAATAATCTAAGTACGAAAGGAGGGACTTTCATGAGAGAGAATAAGGATAAAAGTAATGAGCTTGCAGGGCGGATGTATGATACATCGGATTATCATAAAAATGACGAACTTTCGAAAGGGCTTGCAATGACACATGAGCAGGCTAGTGACAGCTATGTAGAAGGGGAAGTCGGCGGAAAAATTGAGCGTTCATCCGGAGCAGAAGATGAACTGAACAACAGAGGCTATCAGTAAAGCAGGAAGTGAGGGGTACAGGTGTCGCATAAAGGTGAATTTCAATCGAATCGAGATCAATACAAAATGCCGGATGCGTTAAAACAAAAGAAGGATTTTGTCTATCGAGTAGGCTATACTTCAAGCACTGGCAATCAGACAAATAACGAAGATGAACCGGTCAAGAGATCGGATCTATAAAATGTACAGGCCCTTTTGAAAAAGGGCCTGTTTTTATCTGGGACGTGCGATGATCCCGTTATGGACTTTGATATAGCCATGCCTTAAGATATCCAAACCGTTTTCGTATAAATAAAGTCCCATCTGCTCGACGGTCATCAGTTCTCTGTATGTATGGTTCATGACATCAGCCATGATTTCATAATACAGCTTGGATTTTAACTGAGCTCTGGGTGTTGTCATGATAATATAACCGCCTGTTTTTAGGAACTTCTTATGCCAATCAACGACTTCGCTTTTTAAAGTATCCGGGAAGTGCTCAAGCAGCCCGACACTGAGGACGATATCAAATTCACGGCCAAAAGGAAGGTTGCGGATATCCTCCACGATGTATTCAGTCACTAAATCACTTTTATGATAGACTTTATTTCCTCCTGTCGAGGGATTTGTTCCGAGAAAGGGATAAGTGTCAGGAAAATCCCTAAACCTCGTATCCTTGCAGAAAGGATCATAATCTACAAACACAATGTCACCGCCTGGATACATGGCACTCAGCTGCATTGCCTCGTAACCTTCAGCGGCTCCAAGAAAGAGGATTCTTGGCTTTATTAAATCAAGTCCTTCGAATAATGCGCGCTTGCCTCTTGGGTCCCAGATTCCGTCTTCAATCCGGTGAGCGTAGTTCCATAGGTGGATTCTGATCAGTTCACCTAATGCAGACTTTGTTTCAGTCAGCTTGAAACTCTTTAAGCTCTCCATGAAATTCTGTTTCGAATGGTCCATTTCTGCAGGAACATCCTTCACAAACCACTCGTGAAATGACTTGTTGAACATTTGCCAGGAGGTGTGTGCGGGCAGACTTTGTTGATTGACTTTCTCCCATTCCTTTTTTTCCTGCGCGAAGGATGATACCTCGTATGGTCTTCCTGCATCTTTCCAGCGAAGCTGGCTCCAATCATTAACGGTATTCAATTTTACAAACTTATTGTATTCCCTTTCGGAAAAACTCCTGAGGTCCATTCTGTAGGAAGGCTGCAAGCGGGTTTCATCAAGTTTTAATGCAGGTTCAATTTCTAATTGAAGCAATACAGTCACCCCAAACATCTTTATTGCTTACTAAATTCGAGTAAAGAAAGGTAAAACCCTTCAAATTTCTAAAAATTGCAAAAAAGCACACCCTTTATGGATGTGCTTTTAAAAGGAAAGAGGATTTGCTCATTTAAAGCTTTCCGCGTCGTATCACTTTGTTGGGGGTAAGGGTGCCTTTCTTTAGGTAGACAAATCCTCCTTCGAGTGCAGAGCCAATGACGAGCTTAGAAGATGCTGTTAAAACCCTCATCTTCATCCCTCCTAGTTGGAATTGGCTTGCGTAATTGAATTTACCCGTTGAAAAGCGGTTAAAACCTTAAAAAGAAGGGTGATGGCTAAGACTGATACGGATCCATTGCATCAAAATATGCATTTTCGGCCGCCTCTTGTGTAGCAAAGAGAGCATCATCATCTTCAATTACATGCAAGGTATCATTTAGGAATAGGGCGAACGCGTTAGGATCTTTAGGATGCTGGACAATTTCACCTGCTTTAATGTTAGATACAGATGGTACATGCGGGTTACGGTAAATAACGAAAACTTCATCACCAAACTTCAAGTTTTTCGGATCGATTAAATCCAATTGAATACCCCTTTCGCTGAATCTATAAATGGCTATGTTTTACCTATTTAAGTTTATGGTTTTATCCGGAACCGAGGGACTGATTGATCTTGCAAGGACTTAACTTAAATATGCGGCAAGCTATAAATTTTCATTTTGCTGTTTTATTTCATCGCCCGTCAGAATGATATTTCCCGCTTCAAAATCCCTGTGCCCGTCAACTGATCCGCCGGGTACATAACGCTGATTTGGAGTATATGTCGAGTTGAGTAAATCTTTATCCCTTTTTAAATTATTTTTATGAATGTCCATTTTCTCACCCCCTGATAAGGGTAGTTTTTGTATTGAGATTGAGGATATACTGGGAAATTAATTGTGTGATTAATTATGGAAAGGACACTAATCTGTCACAAATGAAAGGGTTTACATTTAGATTAGGTGGTATAATAAAAGTGTAGAAAGAAAGTGATTAAAATCTTAGGAGGCTCAACCAATTGTGTTCGTTCCGTAGTGAACGAAAAGTGGTTATTCCTAAAGTGTTTGAAGCTAATCTTCAAAAAGTCAGTATCACCAGCTACTGGGAAAAGGACCTATTCACGAGTTAACCAAAAAAAGTTGTTGACCTTCCGATGGTTCAATTCAAAAGGGAAAAAGCAGGAGTCTAGCCTATTAGTAAATGTACGCTGGAAAGAAGCTTTTTACCAACAGAGTATCAATTTTGATACTTGGAAAGGTGCCAGCTGATAGGGAAGTCAATAAATTCCAAGGTGAAACAGTCATTAGGAGAATAATTCCTTCAAAGCAGCTGCCATTCAAATGGAGTGGTCAGTAGGGATGCATGACCTACTTGGAGAAAAGACGAAAACACACTAGCGAATAATGAGTCTCTCGGTGATTATACCGAAAAATGTGTTTGTAAAGGGACGTCATAAAAACAGGGAAACCTTTTTTAAAAGACACCCTTAATGCGGAACAAGCACACATCGGCTATAGTAAGAGGATCATACAACTCAATAGTTCCAAAAATGTTTTGGGCTGATGCTGGTTGGGTCTCCTAAGATGTTAAAGAAGAAGCTCGCATATGAGCTTCTTTTTTCTTTCCAGTCTTTTCTGGATTAGATATAAAAAGGCACCTTTCAGCTTTGAAGGTGCCTTTTCATATTACTCCTCTTTCTTCGATAAACAACGATCGCATTCCATTAAATATGATTCTGCTTGTTCCTGCATTCCCTCACCACATTCAGGGCACACCTTTTTTGGTAAATTACGAAAAAATTCAACCGGACTCATCAAATAAAACTCCTCCTTTTATAGTACAATTTATATTTCACTTAACCTGTTATAGTACAGTATAAACATATTTTGAAAAATTGTGTAGCCTTTTTTTGAAAAAAATAAAAAATAGGTGTTTGTTCATAAAATCAAATTGGGGCATTAGTTAATAAGAGGGAAATCTAATTCTTAATTAAATAATGTACCGATCATGCAGTTGGAAAAAAGGCATTTTGCCAAAAATTTCAATAGTCAATAGATAAAAGTGACAAAATTATTACATTTTATTTAATAAACCCTTTTATTCTTTTCCGTTTTAACATACAATCGAAATGAAACTTTAAATGGGGAATGATGCCTAAATGGATAATCCGGAATTATCCTTTAATCCAATACTACTGCTAGTAGCCATTTTATTGACAGTCATGTCATCTTATACAGCACTCGATTTATTCAGTCTTATCAAGTCTTCTGATCGAAATAAACGATTCCTGTTTTTAGGCGGGACATTTTCACTTGGCATAGGGATTTGGGTTATGAATTTCTTTGGAATGCTTGCTCTGAATCTCAATGGCACTGTCTCTTACCGTATTTCAATAACGGTCTTATCGATCATCCTGGTTATTTCTTTCACAGCAATGGCGTTCTATACAATGACTGGCAAGACAGTGAACAAGAGCAATTTGATTGCAGGAAGTTTGTTCATGATGCTGGCAGTCCTGGTTGTCCATATCTTGGGAATGTACTCAATGAAATTGGATTTCAGTTATGAGCCTTCCATTTTACTGATTGCCCTTCTTCTTGTATTTGGATCATTCTACTTTTCCTTTTGGATGCTTTTCTTTTCGAAAAGTTTCACTCAAGGAGATCATGGATGGATTAAACCATTAAGCGCTCTTGTTGTTACTGCTGCGATTGTTGAAGGTCATTTTCTTCTAACAAGAGCTTCCTCAATCAATATGAGGGACGGGGTTGTAGAACAGACTGGAATCCCAGAGTCATTAATCAGTTATTTAATCGTTTTTATCTCTGTGCTCATCCTTGCTGGTTTAATCGGTTCAAGTGCGTTGATCAGCAAAAGGCTGGCAGTTTCTGATACAAACTTAAAAGATATTACGGATGCTCTTAATTCATCAGCGATTGTTGCCATTACAGATCCTAAAGGTAATATCACCTATGTTAATGAAAAGTTTATTGAGATTTCAGGTTACAGTGAAGGAGAACTATTAGGTCAAAATCACTCGATCTTGAATTCTGGACTTCATGCAAAGGAATTTTTCAAGGATATGTGGAAAACAATTGGTTCTGGTGAGGTGTGGAAGGGTGAAATCCGGAATAAGAAGAAGGATGGTTCTTATTATTGGGTTGATACCACGATTGTTCCATTTCTGAATAGTAAAGGCAAGCCATATCAATATGTCTCGATTCGTTCTGATATAACTCAAAGAAAGCAGGCAGAGGCGAGCCTGAAAGAAACTCTGAAAGAGGTCAGTGATATCAATTTTGCCCTCGACCAATCCTCTATCGTTGCTTTTACTGATGAAAAGGGGATTATCAAAAGTGTGAATGATAAATTCTGTGAGATCTCTAAATACAGCAGGGAAGAATTGATTGGCAATGACCACAGTATATTGAATTCCGGATTACATTCCAAAGAATTCTTTAAAAACCTGTGGAAAACCATCGGATCAGGTCAGGTTTGGAAAGGCGATATCCGAAACATGGCAAAGGATGGTTCATTTTACTGGGTGGCTACCACGATTGTTCCTTTCTTGAATGAAAAAGGGAAGCCATATCAGTACCTTGCAATACGTAATGATATCACAGAGAAGAAAAAATCAGAGGAAATGCTTCACCGCCAGGATAAGCTTGCTGCTGTTGGCCAGCTCGCTGCTGGTGTTGCCCATGAAATCAGAAATCCGCTGACATCGATGAAAGGATATGCAGAATTCCTGCAGCTTGACGAAACAGACCCGCAACGCCAGGAGTTTATTGAAATCATCCTCGACGAAATTGACAGAGTCAATAATATCGTTGAAGAGTTCATGGTACTTGCAAAACCTAAGGCTGTGGAGCTTGAGGAACAGAATATCATCCCGATTGTCCAAAATGTGGTTTCTATGCTGAAATTCGAAGCAAGGAAAAGGAATGTCAAACTGGATTTTGATGTTACAGAGGAAATTATCCAGATCGAATGTGATGAAAATCGATTGAAGCAAGTATTCCTGAATTTTATAAAGAACGGAATCGAAGCAATGCCTGATGGCGGAGATTTAAAAGTAAGAACTGAAATACAGGATGACAATGTCGTGATTTCCATCAAAGATACCGGTGTAGGAATTCCTCCGGAAACTTTGAAGAAAATTGGTGAACCGTTTTATACAACCAAGAAAAATGGAAATGGACTCGGCTTGATGGTCAGCTTCAAGATTATTGAAAGCCACAACGGCAAAGTTTATATCGAGAGCGAACAAAACAAAGGAACAACCTTCAAGATTATGCTCCCGGCAAAAACTGCATAGTGTACACTACGAAAATAAGGCAGGGGTTAACTCCTGCCTTATTTTTTTATGATTAACAACATCCTTTCTGATTATCAGAATTTGTCGATAAATTGTCAGAAATATGACAAAAAATATGATGATTATTTCCACATTGCAACGAAAATTTAGACTACTATGAAACTAAGGGAAAAATTAAATAGAATGCCGGAGGGGAAGCTATGTCATCGATTAGCCAGGTAAAGACGGTCTGTGGTTATTGTGGTACAGGCTGCGGTTTAATATTGGATGTAGAAGATAATAAAATAGTGAAAATCAGAGGAGATAAGGACGCACCTGTAAATAAAGGACAAACATGTATAAAAGGTGCTTTTGCCTATCAATATGTCCATGCTCCAAAAAGATTGAATTCACCTATGATCAGGAAAGCAGGAGAGCTGGTAAAGGCTACCTGGGAGGAAGCGTATGATTACATAGCAGGCCGATTGACTGGAATCAAGGCTGATTTTGGTCCAGAATCCATTTCGATGTTTGCTTGCGCACGGACTACCAATGAATCGAACTACGTTACCCAGAAGTTCATGAGGACTGCTATCGGAAGCAATAATATTGATGGCTGTAACCGAACCTGACACGCTCCTAGTGTCGCCGGTCTGGCGACTGTTTTTGGAAGCGGTTTCCCAACAAACACATTGGAAGATATCGATGAGGCCGAAGTGCTTTTACTTATGGGTTCCAACACGACTGAAGCACACCCAATCATAGGAAACAGAATAAAAAAAGCTGCCAAGGGCGGTCTCAAAATAATAGTCATTGACCCAAGAAAAATCGATATGGTCAAGTCGGCACATAAACATCTGCAAATTAACGTTGGAACAGATATTGCGCTGATCAACGCGATGATCCGAATTATTATAAAAGAAAAGCTGTATGACCAAGGATTCATTGGCAGACATACGGAGGATTTTGATGTATTGCTGTCAAAGGTCGAACGCTATACACCAGAATATTCAGCAGAAATCACCGGTTTGGCGCCAGAAGATATCATTGAGGTTGCACACCTATATGCAAAGGCCAGCAGAGGGATGATTGCATACACACTCGGTATTACCGAACATCACTGCGGAGTCAACAATGTATTCGATATCGCTAACCTTGCTCTACTGACTGGCCAGATTGGCAAAAAAGGTTCAGGCATTATGCCTTTAAGAGGACAGAATAATGTCCAGGGAGCCGGGGACATGGGATGCCTGCCGAACCAGCTTACAGGTGCTGTCAGCCTATTGGACGACGAATACCGTGCACGTTTCGAGAAATTATGGAATATTGAAATCAGCAAAAAAGTTGGTGACACCCAGACGAGGACCTTCGATAAAATTGATACAGGTGAAATTAAAGCCTTGTATTGCATAGGGGAAAATCCTCTAGTCGCAGACGTTCATATGAACCATACCAGAAGCCTGTTGGAAAAACTCGATTTACTCATCGTCCAGGATATTTTCATGACAGAAACGGCCGAAATGGCTGATGTCGTACTGCCTGCCAAGTCATGGGGCGAAGTTGACGGGACTTACACCAATACAGACAGGAGAGTCCAGCGTGTACGCACTGCGGTCACTGCCCAGCCTGGAGTGAAAGAAGACTGGGAGATATTGTGTGAACTATCGACGAAAATGGGTTACCCGATGGGTTATCAATCAAGCGAAGAAATTTGGAATGAAGTAAGGGAACTTGCTTGGGAGATGTATGGGGGCATATCATATGAACGCCTTGAAAAAGAGTATGGAATCCACTACCCGTGTCCTGATGAGACTCATCCAGGCACGAAAGTCCTTCACAAAAGGTTACATGCTGAAAGTGAAAATGAAAAACGATCCAGTTTCGTACCAGTAGAATTCACTCCACCTTTGGAGCAGCCCGATGAACATTATCCTTTTACCCTGACAACCGGCAGACGGTATGAGTCATACAATACTCATACACAAACGCGACACTATGCAGCAGGGGTGAAAATTAAACAGACAGAGGAAACTGTGGATATTCATCCTGAAGATGCACTTCGCCTTCATATCAATGATGGAGATCTCGTCAGGGTGAGTTCGCGACGAGGCGCGCTTGACGTAAAAGCAAAAATCACTGCTCAGGTTGTTCCTGGACTCGTGTTCATGAGTTTCCACTGGTCCGAGGTTCCGACGAACGTACTTACTCTCAATGAATATGACCCCATTTCAGGCACAGCAGAATTCAAAGCTTGTGCCGTGAAAATTGAAACAATCGCATAGAAAGTATAAAAGCTAAAATCCCGCTTAGGAGATTTTAGCTTTTTTGCATGTCAAAATAAGACACTCCATTTCCTGCTAGTGACTGGACCTTCTAAAGTTTAATGTCATGAAAAGCGAAAACTTTTAAAAGGTGAAGTCTGAGGATATAGGAAAAATATGGGTTTACAAGAAAAGAATAGAATAATTTTCAAATCAACTAGAAATTATTCCTACGAAAGTTTTATTTTGACTGAATATTCAGTATATATGACATGTTCTCGTTATAATTCTGTTATTCTCGTAATCCAATTTAAATATGCTTGTTCTTTTTGTACCGAAATTCTATGTTACGATAATTCACGTGATAAAAATTAGCCGATGGGAGGCAAACAAATGAAAAAGTCATTATTATCTTTGGTTGCAGCAGCGGCAATTTCTGGAGCTGCCGGCACACAAGCACAGGCAGAGGAAATCGTCGTACATAAGGGGGATACACTTTGGGGTATTTCAAAGGAATACGGCGTAACAGTAGATTCACTTAAAAAATGGAATAACTTATCTGGTGATGTCATTCATCCGAACGATTTACTAGAAGTATCTCCTATTAAGCATGCACAAGTAAGAAAAGGAGATACACTTTGGGGTATTGCCAAAGCTTATGGTGTAACAGTAAATGATCTAAAAGATTGGAATAAATTATCATCTGACCTTATTCATCCTGGGATGAGCCTGGCAGTTTATACAAATATGCCAGTTGAGATGAAGGTGGAGAAAACTGCAAAACCGGCAGCCACTCCGGCAGCAACACCAGCATCAGCGCCTGCTACTTCAGTAACAGCACAACCAGCTGCAGCAAAGCCAGCAGCAGCGACAAACCAGATTACCGTTGAAGCGACGGCTTATACAGCAAATTGTACAGGATGCTCTGGAATTACAAAGACAGGTGTGAACCTGAAAGCTAATCCAAATGCAAAAGTCATTGCTGTCGATCCAACTGTTATTCCTCTTGGATCTAAGGTATATGTTGAAGGCTATGGCTACGCCACTGCCGAAGATATTGGCGGAGCCATCAAAGGCAACCGCATTGATGTCTTTATCCCTACTCAAAGCGGGGCCCTTCAATGGGGAAGAAAGCAAGTAAAAGTGACAATTTTGGACTAAATGGTGTCTTGAAAAGCATTGGCAATTTGCCAATGCTTTTTTTACTGGATAAGAAAGTATAGATATTTCCACTTAGATGAGTGTCTAGCTCCAGCGCCTAGCCCCTCGAGACGTTTGTCTAGCTGCGGCTCCGCTCGGTCGCTCTCCGTGGCACACGGTGTGCTAGACCCGCCAGCCACAGGATAAGGAAAGCTTCGAAGCGACTCATCGCACGACCGAAAGCGGTAGCTTTTGGGAGGACGTGGCGCTTTAAAGCGGGCAACGCTTGTCGGGGCTGACCAAGGCGCTTGCGTTTTTCTTATTTTTCCTGTTTTGCTTTTGTCTTAAACGTTTTACCTCTGATAATTTTCTTTTGAGTGATATTGGGCATGATAAGACTTAAGAAAAACTGTGTGAATCTGGAGTATTGTTCTTCGGCTTTTTCAAGGATCGCGTTAGCTTTTGTCGATAAAGAAGTCTTGATTTCACCTAGCTGATCATTAATTGTTTCACCAACGGCATCCTGTTTTCCGAGTCGTTCCATGACTGTCTCATGAAAAATACCCTGCAAATCGGCATGTTTTGCCAGCATATCCTGCAGTTCTTCCTGTTTTTGAGCCTGTATGACCAGAGCTTTCGTGACATCTTCGTATTCGAGAAGCTTGCGGTTCAAGTCCTGTATCATTGATTGCTGATGGGCCAGTTGATTTAAAATGGCCTCGCTTGTCAGCTCCCGATTCAAAAGAGCCTTCGAAAATTGTTCGTGCATCTCTTCAAGCTTAATCAGTTTATCATCTATTTCCGTTGTGGATTCCTTCTGCTCCGAGATGTTTTCCATGACCCTTTCCGAAATATTCTCCTGTTTAGCGAGAAATGAAACCAATTCCTGAAATCGTGAAAATTGTTCTTGTCTGCTATGTTCCAATGTTTGATCGAATTTTGTTACGCTGCCTGTCAAATCTCTATTGAACTTTTGCTGCTCATCAAGGATTTCTTGTAAATAATTGAGGTGGAATTTATCCTGGTTGCTCTGTACCTTGAGTTCATCGGTGCTGCAATAAACCTGTGGAGAAACATATCCATTAACAAATAAAGGCATAGGCATCACTCCTGATTATAAGTTGTGATATATACTATGACTTGTGTTGCAATAATGGTACTTGCGGCAAAGATAACACTTATTACCTTTTATTAAATGGGGCAGATTGCAGCAAGCTAATAAAAACTGCACTAAGAAAGGAGCAGCTGATATGCTAACAAAAGGCCAGCTGTCGGCATTCAAGGCAGAGCTTCTCAAAAATAAAAAAGATCTCGAGTCCCATCTTGACGCAAATGACCATTTTGATCTAAGAAGTGGACATGCCCATGAGTCAACAGGAGAGCTTTCAAGCTATGATAACCATCCAGGGGATGAAGGAACTGAGTTGTATGAACGGGAGAAAGATATTGCACTGAATGATCATGTAGAATATCAAATCCAGAGTATAGATAAAGCTATAAAGGCCATTGAGAAAGGAACTTATGGAAAATGTGAGGCGTGCGGGCGCGAGATTCCTTATGAGCGACTTCAAGCCGTACCCGAAACGACATTTTGTATTGAACATACGCTTGACCGCACGGTTTCCCATAATCGCCCTATAGAAGAAGGGGTGCTGATGCCGCCTTTCGGAAAATTTGATCTGGACAACAAGGATGAAAATGTCGCTTATGACGCAGAAGATTCCTGGCAAGAGGTTTCAAGCTGGGGAACTTCAGAAACTCCATCTGATTTTATGACGCCACAGAAGCATTATAATGACGTCTATATTGAGTCAGAAGAGAATGTAGGTTATGTTGAGGATTTCGAGAATTTTGTAGGCAACGATATCACCGGCAAGGAAATCACCGTTTACCCAAATAAACAGCATGAGAAATACGAAAATGAGCTGGATGAAGAGGGAATTATGACATCCTTTGGTGACCTTCCTGCTTACGAACATGACCCATACGTAGAGGACGATAAGTAATTCGATGAAAAAGACCAGAGATGGTCTTTTTTGTTTTCATGACCATACAGTATTTTTTGGCATGATTAAAACCTCTGTTGATGGGGAAAAGACAAGCATAATTAAATGTCCATGAGAGGTGAGTCTTAATTGAAAGAGAAACTTAAGCACTATAGTAAAAGCCTGCTGGGGGAATTGAAAAAAGACCGGGCAACGGGTTTGGCTGCTCAACAGGCGTATTATTATATGCTAGCCCTGTTCCCATTGCTGATTCTAATGATAGCAATTGTTCCTTACTTGAATATCGATCCCCAGAAAGCTATAAATGTTGTAAATACATTATTGCCCTCGCAATCAGCCGAATTATTAAGAGATAATGTTGTCAAATTGGTAAGCGAACGAAACGGAGGCCTGCTTACTTTTGGTATCATAGGTACGTTATGGTCAGCATCGAGCGGCATGAATGCATTTATAAAAGCAATGAATATTGCGTTTGATGTAAAGGAAACGAGATCATTCATTAAAGCAAGGCTTGTTTCGATTATGCTGACATTCGGTCTGATCCTGGCGTTTGTTGTGGCGCTTCTCTTGCCGGTATTCGGTAAAGTGATCTTGGATACAGTCGAATCGATCGTCCAGATTCCAGAGCCTTTTGATATTGTGTTCAACATTGTAAGATGGGTTGTCGCTATTGTCGTTATGGCCGCAGTTTTGGCAGGCTTATATCGAGTAGCTCCAAATAAACATTATCCATTCAAGCATGTAATTCCCGGTGCGATTTTCGCAACAGTCGTATGGCAGCTGATTTCATTGGGATTTTCTTTTTACGTTAGCAATTTCGGAAACTATTCAGCCACATATGGAAGCATCGGCGGGGTAATCGTCTTGATGCTCTGGCTATTCCTGACAGGGCTTGCCCTTGTGCTTGGAGGAGAAATCAATGCGATTTACCACAGGGACAAGACAGGTGAAGAGCCAGTCGAAGAGCATGCAGCTTCAGTAAATAGTTAAGACAGTTTATGCATTTCTACTTTCCTAGAGATAGCAAAACTGTTTGTGAAAAGGATTATAGTAAAAAAACAGCAGTCATCATCTGCTGTTTTTTTGTTTCTCTCTAGATCTAGTGGCATGGAAAATTTCACTCCGCCAGTTCAATAGAGCAATTCATATACTTCATTCAATTGCTGTGCGCGTTGATCGTCCAGTTCATTTTTTGCATACTCAATGGCATCAGGTAGAATTTTGTTCAAAAACTCTATTTCTTCGGCAGTCAGGTCTTTGACAAATTCACCTTCAGAAGGGTAATCGCCTTGTTCTAAGCGATTATAGATTTTTTTGCTAAGCGGATAGGTCTCTGTGTAATTGGATATGATTTCACGTAGATAAGCCTGTGTTTTTTCCATTGTCTACTCCTTAAAGTACTCTTTGAATTGTTCAGAATCAGTCATTTGATCATTTTTGAAATAAGGATTTTCCTCCGTCGCATCACTTGGATCCAGATTTGTTTTGATCACCAGCTGTGGTCCATTTGCTGGTTCGGCGATAACTCGGTCAGTCATTTCCTTGAAATCGGGCAGTTTTTTATTTCCGGGCTGTTTAGGTTCCATTTTTCAACACCTCCATTTTATAACTTGCATTATTGAAGAGTAATTTATGTACAAAGCTAATTATTGGAAACTCTTCCATAAGCGTTTTCTCTGATAACTTGCAGGGAAACATAAAATGTACTTAATAGGAATGGGGTGGAGAATTATGAAAGCAGTTACTTACCAAGGTTCAAAGGATGTACAAGTGAAAAATGTAGAAGCTCCAAAAATAGAACATGAACAAGATATGATTGTGAAAATTACCTCAACGGCAATTTGCGGATCAGACCTGCATCTTTATCAGGGCAATATGCCTCTTCGTCCAGGCTACATTATCGGCCATGAGCCAATGGGGATCGTCGAAGAAGTCGGCCCTGGAGTGAAAAATCTGAAAAAGGGAGATCGTGTGGTCATTCCATTCAACGTTTCATGTGGTGAGTGTTTTTACTGCCAGAATCAGATGGAAAGTCAGTGTGATAACACCAATGAATACAAGGATACGGGAGCGTATTTCGGATACACCGAACAATACGGCAACCATCCGGGTGGACAGGCAGAATATTTAAAGGTACCATATGCTGACTTCACATCATTTGTCGTGCCCGAATCATGTGAGCTGGAGGATGAGTCGCTGCTGTTCCTGTCCGATGTTATCCCAACTGCATGGTGGAGCGTAGAGCACGCTGGTGTGAAAAAGGGAGATACGGTAGTAGTACTTGGCAGCGGGCCGATTGGATTAATGACGCAGAAATTCGCCTGGATGAAAGGGGCAAAACGTGTCATCGCTGTCGATCACCTCGACTACAGGCTGATGCATGCCAAAACAACCAACAATGTAGAAATCTTTGATTTTACCCAGGAGGATGATCCGGGAAAATTCCTGCAAAATTTGACTGATGGCGGAGCGGACGTGGTCATTGATTGTGTGGGAATGGACGGAAAGAAGTCTGTCGTGGAAAAGGTAGAACAAAAACTGAAGCTTCAGGGAGGTACCCTATCCGCGCTGGAAATCGCCCATACAGCAGTAAGGAAGTTTGGAACCGTACAAATAACAGGTGTCTATGGTTTAAGATACAATATGTTCCCGCTTGGCCGTTTCTTTGAACGCAATATTACGATGAAAATGGGACAGGCTCCAGTTATTCATTACATGCCAAAACTATTTGATATGGTCTCAAACGGAGAATTCGACCCAACTGACATCATCACTCACAAGATTCCGCTTGAAGATGCGGCAAAAGGGTATGAAATGTTCAATGACCGGAAAGACGACTGTATCAAGGTAGTTTTGAAGCCTTAAAGTATTTTGGTGTGCATAACTAAAGCTCTATAGAGACAATAGTTAAACCTTGGAGTGATATAGAAAGGTCCTGGTTTAAGCAATAGCTTTTCCAGGGCCTTTTTGATTATAATGATGAAAACGGTAATAGTTAGGAGCATTAATTTTGGGAAGACTGTTTGCTTTTTCTTATGATAAACTCATGGGACCACTTGAGAAGAAATGGATCGCAAGGATCAGGAAAAAAATAATTTCTGGTTTAGAGGGAAATGTCCTTGAAATTGGTGCAGGTACAGGAGCGAATTTTCCTTACTATTCCAAAGATAAGGTTGAAAGTGTGGTATCACTGGAGCCCAATCCTCATATGCTTGATCAGGCAAGACTTAGAGCGAAGGAAGCGGGATTGCCAGTCGAGTTCCATCAGGGGATGGCAGAGACACTTCCATTCAATGATGATGAGTTTGATACTGTTGTGGCCACGCTTGTTCTTTGTTCCGTGAGTGAGCCGGAAAAGGTTTTTCAGGAAGTGAGAAGAGTGTGTAAAAAAGGCGGAAAAATTGTCCTTTTTGAGCATGTGAGAACTGAATCGAAATCGCTTGCTGCCCTGCAGGATGTCCTGACTCCTGCGTGGAAACGGCTGTGTGATGGCTGCCACTTAAACAGGGATACGGGGCGCTATATGAAGGAATCAGGAATCAAAATGGTAAAAGAAAAGAAATATTTTAAGGGTATTTTTGTTGAATACGAGGGTATAAATCCTGAATAAGCTGAAGCAGGCACACCCTTTTATCCTCTCCATAAATTAATAAAAAATAGTTTGGGGAGTTTTGATATGTATCCATATTATGACCATTACAGACAGAACCAAAAGCTTGTCAGTGACCTGATTAAGGCTATAAATGGCGAGTACAGTGCGACACAATGCTATGCAAGGCTTGCAGCCATGGCTCCAAATGCAGAACAGCGAGACCGAATCAATGAAATACTTGACGATGAAGAAAAGCATTTGCGCCAGTTCACTCAGATATATACAACACTGACAGGGAAGCGGCCACGTCCGCAGATAATTGAAGAATGCGGTGACACATATCTTGAAGGAATCGAAGCATCCTTTAAGGATGAACAAAAAACAACTGATTTTTACCATGAAGTAGCAGATGAAGCGGCAGACCCGGTCGTAAAAGAAGTTTTCAGGCGTGC
>ENA-ORXC01001186-ORXC01001186.1-marine-metagenome-genome-assembly--contig:-NODE-1186-length-15931-cov-8.793364_pt1 | contig 15931 bp, 15 predicted proteins | sample MGYA00237865_ERZ511478 | MGnify/ENA metagenome assembly ERZ511478 | reverse complement strand
CTTGATTCCGCTCCTCCGTCGAAAACCTGGCCGCCTCCGCTCGTAGCGCTTGGTTTGACGCCAACCGGCTGTCGCCGGTGAAGGCCCGAAACCGTCCCCACGTGACGCCACTTACTTTGTTGGAAATCTTGAACTGTAACTGCTGCTGGACGGACAGCGCCTTAAGAGGCGCCACGGAGACGCCGCCTTGGGCGCGGGCGCGCCGGAGGATGCCTGTATCGACTGCTCCAATCTCCTGTGGGTCAACAGTCGCAAGACTGGACACCAGAGAGGCCACTGATTTGCGTCTGCGGCGAGCTTGGCGCTCGCCCACTGCTGCACTTGTGGCTTGGCTGACACGCTTGTACGTCCGTAAACGCCCGTTAGAGAACTTGATGGATATCTCATCCGGCTTGGTCTGCTGCAGGTGGGAGGTCATAATCGCGGCCGCGCCGGTGAGCGCTGGGTCCACATCAATCCCAGCGATGGATGACGCCGTAAGGACGGCAGGGGGTGACGTCGCCGGGTCCACATCAATCCCAGCGATGGATGCCGTAACGACGGCAGGGGGTGACGTCGCTGGGTCCACATCAATCCCAGCGATGGATGACGCCGTAAGGACGGCAGGGGGTGACGTCGACTGCTTGTGCACTTGGCGCAGCTGGGCAGGCGGCGAGCCGCCCTCCGCCACGACTGGTACCGGTGAGGGTCGCGCGGCGGTTGGCGCATTCGATGCGCTCTGCGCCTCTGCGCGCCACTTGCACGTAGGGCAGACCTTCTGGCGCTGCCTCCAGTGTAGACGGCGCTGGTCCCTTGCCTTGGCTTGTCCCCACAGGGGGTCCAGGCATTTGGGCCCCGGCGTGACAGTAGCTGGCCTGTCGGTGGGTGCATAGGGATGGAGTAAAGATAAGCACGTCACTGCACCTTTAGAAGGAGGCGGCGGTTGTAACGTCTTATAACAGGCATGGCAGTATCCAAGGCTCACGCCATTGGTGTCTACCCCCGCCGCTCTGGTGCACTTGCGGTCCTTGGTGAGACGCTCAAAGTCCCGCGCTGTCGTGTCGCCGACAGTGCCACACCGCACGGCTGACCGCCATTCGTCCGCCCTAGTCCCTGGACGTAGGAAGGCCTCCTCACACCCAAGGCACACGTAGGCAGGCCCATCACCACGAAAAACAAGCTGAACCCGGACAGAGGTATCAAGACTGTAACCAAGACAGCAAAGAGGGGGGACAAAAAGTATATATGTCAGCACGAAAAAAATAGGGAAGAATACTATGGTCCCGTCGATGGTCCCGAATACTAGGTGACCTGTAGACTGCAGGTGACTTGTCCTCGGCAAAAAGTACGTGTGCTGAAGTTGTGCTGAAACGGGGTCAAGTGACGTACCTCGGCTGGGGACGGGTGGTGGCGGGTGTCACGGGGGAGCCAGGAACAGATGCGCTGTCGTGCATCGTGCTGGTGCATGCAGAACACCAGAAGTGGTGGGGGAGAGGCCGCTCGACCGCTCAAGGGGGAAAAGAGATGACAAGCGATGGTGATAGCGACGATACCAGGCGACGGAGGTGCCTGTGGGACAAGGATTCGCAACCACGCAAGAGTGGGCTGTGTCGCCTTCCGTTGAGATCAAATACTACGTGGTGCCAGAATAAAGTGAAACGTGTCTAACCCAGATGTCCGCCCTTAACAAGGGGTGGGGGGGTGTGGTGGCTGTGGGTGGAGACGGATGGCAGTGGGTGGTGGCGGGTGGCGGTCGAGGGGGGGGGGGAAGGGCGTAGTGATGGTTCATGAACGGCCTGTGTTGACAGAGGCGTGTGGGCGGGACGCGATTGGTTCTCACCAAGTTGTCAGTGGCAGTCTGGTAGGACCTCACAGTAAACACATTGGTACCATTCCCGGGCCATTTGAAAGGGGTACCCGTACCCCAGACCAGGGTGAAGCGCCGCCGCATTCGGACGGCCTTGCACGCCCAAATCGCCGTTTCCGTCCATCTGGAGGCGGGGGGGGCGCTGTTGGATGGAGGTGTGTCCTGCTAGAAGGATCGTTTCTGAAGCGCTTCCGACCGGGTCTTCTCACAGCGGCAAGCCATACGGTTCTCCTCCCCGTTGCGCTTGGGTGGGCAGCTCAGATCCGCGTGGTTTCATCAGGAAGCGCCACGGCGTGCGTTCGTAGGCACCAAATCGGTCGATTTCCTAGTGTAGCAGGCTGCAAACGGCGATTTCCGTTGCGACTCAAATGAGTCGCATGCTTAGCTCAATTGAGTCGCACACACGGTAGAATAGACACTAGCGCCTCGTGCGTCTGGGACTCTCGGTCGCATCCAAGCAAACTCAGTGGGTAAGGGTCCGCTCAAAAACTGTTAGAAAGCCATGTTATGTATCATTGGAAAAAGATTGTTCTTATAAAAACTCTACTTCACACTCATTGACTGCGCCTCCAACTTGCCAATTCCAATACAGTATTGCTGATCCCCGAAATTTGTCCTGGGGGACAGAGACAGAGACTGACTGTGAATATGAGCATTCTATTGGTCTACAACGACAGTAAGAGGGCATCGAAGCCAATAGAAAGACTGCATTCGGTGGCAGGACCTTACATCCAGCAGAACACACTGTTTGTTTCCGATTGATCCGCTTTTCTTGGCCCGGACCAAGCTGCCCAGGAGAGATCTCGTGATTTTCTACTGTTTCCTTGCCAGAAGTGCGGAAAAAAAGAGAAGCTGATGTCGATTTCTAGGCCGTATGGGCACATGTAAGCAATCAGAAGCTCCACGTCAGTCCCAGGGGCGCATCTGATTGGTGGAGAGAGTCGGTCCGCAAGTCAGTCTCGGTCCACCAGGACAAAATTCGGGGATCAGCAATACTCTCCCCGCGTCACCCCAGCCTAGCCCACCTATCGGTCCCAGCGCATCTCACCCCACCATAACTACGGCGCCTGCAGCACCCCACACACCCTCGCGACGTGAAGTGCCTGCTGGAATATGGTTGGCCGTGCACAAACAGCTGACAGTACGTGTGGAAGCGCCACGAAATGCAAAGCACTCGATACCCAGTCACAAATACACTGGTTGCATTAACCAGAACTCTGCAGAATTGTCAGACACTTCGTCAGTGTGTTCCTGTTTTATCCAAACAGTGTCGGCTCGTCGAATCTTTTCGCAAATGATGCCGACGTTGTGCAAGTCCGGCAGTTGCTGCTTCGCCGGCAGTCAAGTGCTCGCAGCTCTAACCTGTGTGACCTCACCGGTCGAAACCACGGAGCCAGAAAAACACTGCGGAGTGCCCCGTGCTGTACAATCCATGGCACAGAGAGGCAGGTTCGTCTTCGGCGGACGTCGAGCTTCCCACATCTCTCTCTTGGTACCTCTGACACGTGCTGAGAAGGCCGAGCAGAACCACTTTATGCAAGCTGCCTATGAGATTGCACACCAATTGAACAATGGGGGCGGTGGGGGTAGCGACGATGAGGGGGGTGAGGAAGAGGACTTTGGTCTTGGGGCGATTGACCCCGCGCGCATGCACCCCGACGGCGGCCCGATTGTAGGAGTGCTGGCGTTTGAGATAGAGTGCTCCCAGAGAGCCGCTCGACGTGCGTCTTCAAACAACGCTGCGTCCTTTGTGATGACTGAGCATTCGTGGTCCGCCAATGATCGTACTGCGGCCCGCTTTCTTCGCTTCCTGGTACTCGTGTACGGACAGCACGGGAATGGCGCTGAGCCGCCGGAGGAGCAGGCCACTCGCCTTGCCTCTGTGCTGACAGAGGCTTTGCCCTTCCGCCTTCGCCGCTTTTTTCTTTATTGCGGGAGGGGGGGCGTCCGTTCCTGGTCGGCGGCAAGGGCACCCCGCTGTCAATGGCTACGATTGAAAACATGGCCTCGTCACTCGGACACTTGTACGCGAAGGGTTCCCGCGATTTCGCTGGCCGGATGCCCTACGTGTCCGGCTGCCGCCAGCGCACGGAAATTTACAAGGCCATCCCGCTTCTGTAGCGGTCGGACGTGCAAGTCGCGGCGGGGGAGACCCACCAAGGCAACCCTCTGACTGACGAGGCGGTCGCCGGCTGGGTGTCGGGGTCGGTCAAGCAGGCCACCCGGCTGGGAGAATCGGCAGCGCAGACGCCACCGGTGACTCCCGACACGATGAAGTCGGCCTTCTTCCTGGCCACGGAGGGGCTAGATGACGGGGAAGCGGACCACCCGATAACGACATTGATGGTGGAGCGGCTGGTAGTTTTTGTCATGATGGTGTTCTCGTGGTGCACGATGCTGCGGCCCGACAACTTGCTGGGGCTCTGCTGTCGTGATGTGTCGCTGGCACCAAACGACGACGGCGGCAACTGGGCGTTTATGCAGCAGCACGGCCACCCGCGGTGTGTGCGGGTGCGGTACTCCCAGCTGAAGACAAACATGGCGGGCACGGCGCCAACCCCGGCCTACTACGTTTGGTCTTCCATGGCTTCCGACGCAGAAATGCGGGCATCGGCCGAGTTCGACTCTGTCGGCGTTTGCGTCCGCTGCACGTGGATCTGGTGCAGTCTTCCTTTTTTCACCTACTTTTGCATCCGGCTGCGGGAGGCGGCTCCCGGGCTCTCTATGAGCGCGCCAGGGCCTTTCTTTGTGACGCCCGTTGCTGGTGTTGGGGGCGGATGGGGAGCCATGAGCCACACGCCGGTCACCAAGGCGTGGTGGCAGACACATCTGGATGCCTTCGTGCTGGTGTTTGACGAGTCGCTCAGCGCCAGAGGGGTGGGGGGGCTCTACGGGTTTCGTCGTGGGGCGACGCAGTTTTGGCTCGCGTACTCAGGTGACGTGGAGATAGACATGCGCATGGGCGTTTGGAAGGCCAACTCAACTCGCTTATTGTTTTACGTACTGAACTTTCGGTGCAGGGGGACTATCCGAGCTCGAGTGAAGGACTGCTTCCGCGTGGAACGCCAAGACCTGATGGTGCGCATGGAGAGCTTGGTGGAGACTTTCATGGCTTGGTTTGAGGATCGTGTGGTGGCCCTTATCGACGAAGGCCATGGCAGATTCTTTGCTGGCGGGCTGGGGTTGGAGGTCATGGACAGGTTGATGACGTTGCTCGACACGCTCCTGCGAACTCATGCGGGGATGCTTGACGGCGAAGTGGCATGAGCTGCATCTCGGAGACAGTAAATGAAGTGTGGACCAGGGAAGCTCCTATTCAAGGTAAGCTCCTTTTGTCTGTCTCGACACGCAGGGGTGAGGGCGGGGGAGGGTTGTCTGTGCCTTGTCCCTCAACTAGAATTTAGGGAAGCTGGCTGCTGTCGCACCCAAGTTGAGGGGAGGACCTGGGAGAGTTTCGGGGCCCAGGAAAGAGAATTGACAGCTGGAGGCATTGCCGCGGTGGCTCGGCCAGTAGCAGACAGCTGACCTTTCCTCGTCGCTTCGCGGCGCATTTCTGTCTCCGTTCTTCCGTCTGCTGCTTGATCCTGCTTTCCGCTATCAGTGGGTCGCACATGTGCATCGAGCGACAAGAAAGATGGGGTCTCTCCGTATGTTAGATGTTCCGCCTTGGCGTCCAAGGTCACGCCGCGGCGGAGCGCAACGCGGCGTGGCCGAGTGAGCGGCGGCAGTAGGGATGTTTTGAGGAAGGTATAAACTGGCGCACACGCGGCGGTGGGGTGTGATACGCCTTGTCTTTGAGCGTTAGTTTTCTTTTGTGGTACGGTGGCCTACGGAGACCTTGTCTTGGGATGGGCAACGTCGTACACGTACGTGTTAGCGGTGACGAGGGGCCGTAGCGGCGGCACCTCTAAGACCACGACGACGGCCACGGCGCGCGACGGCGGGGTGCCGGCGGGGCGGCCGTCTCCGCCGCACCTTCCCTCCCCCTGCGGTGCCTCTTCTCCCGCCTGCTCCGCCACGACGCAGTCGATGGTTCGCCCCTCCCATCCCCCGGTGGCGCCACGTCGCCGCCTCATCCCCCCTCCGAGGGCGGCCGCGGCCACCGGCTACACGGCGGCTTCATGGCGGCGGCGTGGCGCTCCCAACCCCGCGCCGTCGACGCGCGAGGCAGGCGGCGGGGCGTGCGACGCCGCGGTACAGCTGATAGTGCGGACCTGCAGATGGCTGTCGAGGCAGCGTGCGAGGTCTATGCGCCCGCGTCTCTGCCGCCGCCGGTCGCTGAGGGAAGCGTCGATGGCCGGCCGGGGTGGTTCCTTCGCCACCCGATGCCGCCACTGCCCCCAACGCAGCTGCCAGCGCCCGTCACCGCCCGCCACGACCGCATCGTGGCGGATCGCTGTCCGCCAATGATGCGAGACAGCGACCTCGACGCGTCCGCCTTTGTCGAGGATGAGCCAGACGCGTTACCGCAGCACCGCCGACGCGGTATGCATGCAGCTGCTGCCGGCGCCGAGATTCTCGGGCTCTCGCATCAGGCGAGTGCGGCAAGGGGATTGGAGTGGGAGGTGCGGGACTCGACCACCGAGTGGCGGCGGTGGTGGCGGTGGCGGTGGCGGTGGCGTTGGCGGTGGCGGCGGGGGCGGTGGCCGTGGCGGCGGTGGCGGCGGCGGCGACCGCGCGTGTAAAGACGGCAGCGGCTGCCCCGTGCCCCCATTGTCTGCCGTTTCGGCAGAGGACGCTTCTGGCCAAGGCCCGCCTGGTGGCGGCACGGTCAGTGGCCGCCGCACCCCTGCTCTAACGTCGGGCACCGACGGCACGGGTGGCAACAAGGCGACGACCAGTGCCGGCGGTGGCGTTGGTGGTGGCAGTGGCGGCGGCGGCGGCGGCGACGGCGGCGGCGGCGGCGGCGGCGGCGGCGGCGGCGGCGGCAGCGGCAGCGCCGACCCGCTCGCCGCCGCCACGTCGGCTGCCGCCGAGCAGGCGCTCGTCGAGAAGCGGCGACAAAACCGCGAATCGGCCAAGCGCTTCCGCCGCGTCCAAAAAGAGCGGAGCGCCGCCAAGGAGGCGGCACTCGCTGGCCTCTCGGCCGACCTGACCGCCACGCGCGCGGCGCTCGCGGCCGAGCGCCGCGGCGTGGTGGCGATGCTCGCCGACCTCCGTCGCGCCGACGCGACCATCACCGCCCTCCTCCACGCGGGGTGCGTCTGTGGGGCGCTTGAGCGCGTCGCGCACGGGGGGGGGGGGGGGGGGAGGGGGGGGCGCCGACGTTGGGCGCCTGGGACCGCCGCCGCCTCCGCCGCCGCCGCTGCCATCGGCGGCGGCGCCGGCGGCGGCCGCTGTGTCTGCGGGGAGCGGCGGTGATCGCTGGGCGGCGCCAGACCGCACGCGAAAGCGCGTGCGAGATGCCATGGCCATCTCCTCCCTGCTCACGGGTGGCGATGAGGCGCCGCCGCCGCCCGCGGGGCGGCCATCGTCGGCTGGTGGCCTCAAGGCCGAGCCGTCTGTCGCCTGCCGTCCGCCCGCCCACCCGCGGGCGGCGGTCGGCTTTGGGGGCCTCCCCGCCTCAGCCATTGCTGCCGCCGAAGCGGCTGCCGCACGAAGCGTGGCGGACCGCGTCGGCCACCCGCTCACCGTCTGCACCGCGTTGCTGCTGCGCGCGCCGGATGGGGTGGTGCTCGCCGCGAGGCCCGGCGGCGGCGGCGGCGGTGGGGCGCTAGAGCCGGTCGAGCCGGGCAGCTCGTGGCCGTCTGTGACGGCGACGGAGCTCACCCCCGAGCAGCACTATGGCCTGCGCCAGTCGGTGGCCAACTTGGCACCCCGCGGCGTGGCGCTGTGGGGCACCACCGACCGCGCGTGCATGATCATGCCGCTGTACATGGCCAAGGTTACGGCGCCGGGGGAGGCGGCGAGGCAAGTCGGCGACGCGGTCACCGTCATGACGGCGCTAGTGCATGTGGCGGGCGACTACGTCTTGGCCGTCGAGTACTTTATGCCGTCGCGGTGAAGCGTCGCGGGTGCCGAGACGCTACTCTTTCCTGTTTTTTAATTTTGGAGGGCGGTGGATGCGAGGGGGTGGGGGAGGCACCAAGGAGGGGAACAAGAGTGAGGCCTGCGCGGGCTGTGGGCAGTCTGATCGTCTGGTCTCGGTACAAACAATACAATCCCCGGCCGTGCTGTAGTTCCCCACCCACGTGGAACTGGCATCGAAGGCCTGTTGTTGATCTTGACTCCCGCCCATGGGCGATTCGCGTGGCCACCCGACCACAAGTGCATTCGGCATGGTGTGACGGCAATGGGGATAATGCACGTGCGCAAGTGCGGGCGGTGTATATTGCTGAGCCGCGCCGCGGCACCCTTCCACCACAGTTAGCGCACAAGCTCGATCTGTCAGAACGACCACCGGGGTCTGGGAACTCGTTGCGCGGCAGAGAGAACGAGGAGCAAACTGGTACGTGGACGTGGCCACCTCAAAGGCAACGTAAGATCGCCTGCAAGTCTGGCTCATAGAATGGCCTGACGACGAAGTCAAAGCGCACCCGACCAAGATGGACGCCTGTTGATTCACGACCGGGTGCGCAAGTAGCAGCGAGACGCAAGACGGACTTGGCCGACAGAAAGAAGGGAAAGACCGCCACCTAAGATGATCATAGGTGATAGACACAATTGCAATCCACAGCATGGGTGACAACAAAAAAATCAAAAAAACGAGCACAGCATAAGAAAGGAGGCGAGCCCGACTCGCTCTGCTGACAAAACGAAGCCCAACCCAGATGCATGCCAGGAGCCCTTCCGCACGACAGAGACGGTCCAACCTGCTGTCCAACAGGTGGCAACGAAAAACATCGCATCTGCCGTCAAACACGCGACTCAAAACGACGCTCGCCCTGGCCGCCTTATGAAACGCCAAAGGTAGGCACAGGCTGCAGCTGCACAGGCCACCGCCAGCGACGCCAGCAGGCCAGAGCAGGCCTGCCAGCCGCCGACACTCAGTCCCAAAACGTGAGCGGAGGTGTGCCTCCGCCCGGGAGGGGTGCGCGCTCCACGCCTACTGCTCGTAGCCCCCCAGGTGTGTGTACGCTGCTTCCACCGCATCTTGTACGGCGACGGCACGGAGCCTCCTACCCTCCTGCTTGTTGGCCCGCTGCTCCTCGGTCATGCTCGCCTCGACCGCGTCCCAGTCAATCTCATCACCCACCGCCAGCCCGACGCCCGCGTAGTCGACGAGGCGCGCCTCGCCGACGCCAACGTCGACTGTCCGCGGCGGTGGCAGGATGGCGTAGGTGGTCAGCGCCATGGGGAAGAAGTGGGAGGGAGTGCCCGACTTGGCCGCCGTCAGCCGCATCATCTCCACCGCAGCGGGGTCAAAGGGGGCCACCTCCACCCGCCCGGTTTCGGCGCTGCGCCGGTCACGCCCGCCTGACGGGGCAAACCACACCGCCGAGCCGCCCTTTTTGAAGAGCGCGGCGGTGACGCCGGCAGTCACCCGGTTGTGGCGCACTTTTTCATCCACCTCGTCAGGCACGTCCCGGATATGCTTCTTGGAGTAGACGGTGAGCATGTTGAAGCCGCGGGAGAAGGGCGCCGCCACCGAGTCCTCTCGCACCCGATCACCAGCCATGAAGAGCATGCGCGAGCCCAGGTCAGCCGCTTCTTCCACCCGCTCCGCCGCGTTGGCGAGCACCAGTGCAATCGCGTGGGGGTCCGCCTCGGATTGGTGGTTGGCGAGGAAAATGACATTGTCGCCGGCGGCCAGGCAGCGCATCGCGCGGCTCAAGGCCGGCCCACCCAGCACGCGGGACGCGGGCAGGTCGACCATGGCGAGACAAAACTGAAGCCCAAACGCATAGTAGTCAAAAGGCGACCGCACGGCCACGTGGTGGGGCTCAAAAATCGCTGGGGAGGCCACCTGCTGACGCACCAACTCCAGCAGCGTCGCAAACGTATCGTCCGTAAACGTCCCCGGGTCGCCAAACAGCCCAGACACCACCGGGGAGACCGCCGCAGCGGCCGCATACGAGGAATGCCAGCCAACGAGGATAGCGGCGGCCGTCGGCGGGATGAGGCCGGCGGCAGCGTAGGCAGCCACTCGCTCACAAAAGGACAGCCCGTCATCGGGGCTGGCGGCCATCATGTCTCCTTGAGGGGTAGGCAGGTGTACGGCACATGAAGGCCCCACCGACGCCGTCGCCGCCGCTGCCGGTGGGGACGAAGCCGAGACGACCACGCTCGACGCCACGCCGGCAGCATCGCCGCTCGGTCCGCCACCGGGCCCAGCAGCGCTCCCATTGCCACTACCAACGCACATGCGCACAGCTTGGGCACCTTGCCTGACCGCAAGTGCGGGACGAGCCGATGACGACCGCGCGGTCCCGCCACCAGCTTGGCGCCCTGCCGCCCGAGGACGACACAAGACGGTTGTCCATGGCCGGTGCGGGGCGCCGAGCAGGTCCCGTTGCCAGGAGGCAACGACAGAAATAGAAAACGCAGGGGAGGGAGGAGATACCATCGTAGCGTCAATGCCGTGGGTGACAGTGTCCGGTCAAGAGTTGTTGCCGGCCGCCGACGTACCAGCCGGGGACGACGGCCTGCTGCGGTTGGCAATGAGAGGCTGCAAGTCGCTTGATGGGCGCGCGCCTGCGGGCACTGCGAACCAACGACCAGACGGTGCTCATCCGCCCTAAAGTGGACTTGATCGTTACTCGTGAGCTCAGTAAGTACAATTCAGCATACGACTTGTCTCTCAGAGGTGCGGCTCCTTACAATAGAATCGTCACTGTGTGTGTGTATAAAATATGACCGGCTACACATTTCGGAGTAAGGCCCACCACACCTGTCTTGCAGATGTGGCCGAACGCAGGATAGGGTCGTTCCACCTGTCGCACCCTGGCGATTGGGCCGGCATTTGGGCCGGGCCCGGGCCGCCGACCGCGTAGCTGACAGGCCCCTGCTGGCGCGAGAACGGGACGCGGCGCTGGGCGGTGCCTCTTGGCGGCGTGCGCGTACGCGGGGGCGTGGCGCGTCGTTTTACCGCGGCGAGCCGTTTCGGCTGCGCGTTGGCAGCGCGGCGCAGCAGCGCGGCGCCCTCTGGCTGCCCCCGCCCCACCTTCCCGCCACGGTACGTGCCCGCGCCCCGCTACTTCTGCGGCTCGGCGGGCCACCTCCGCCCCGCGCTTTGAGTGGGGCAGCGTCCCTAGTCTCGCACTCATAGTGCGGACTAGGTTTCCCGTCCCTTGCGGGGCGTGGTCCAACGTTGGTTGCGCGTATCTTACGTGAGCATGGCGAGCGATGCTGACACACCCTCTCCTTCTCTTTCTCCGGTTGACTTGCACGCTTTGAAGGCCACGGTGGACTCCTTAGTGGCGGCGCTGGCTGCCCAGCAGGGCCATGCGGCGCAGCCGGCGGTTGGCGGGGGTGCCCCCGCAGCCGGTGGTGCCCCGCGACCCACCCCTACTGGAGCGGCCGGCACGGAGCCAACGGCGGCCAGCGCAGCCGGTTCCGGCCGTGCGGCCGCCCTTGGCCATCCCGAGGTCTCCCAAGCCGACGGCGCGGGCGACCGCGACAGCAGCGATGACGACTCTCTCTTGCGTGCGGCCCGGGACTTGGGCGGCGCCGGCTTCACCGGCACCACCCGCCGGGCGGCGCGTCCGCTTCCAGGAGAGGTCGCTGGCCACCCCGACGGCTTTGACCACCCCGAGCTCCCGGGGCCGGGTGATTTGCTCAGCAGCTTTTCCGCCCCCCGGCGCCTCCGTCGCGACGACGGGCTGCCCTTCCCTTTCCAGCCCAAGGATTCCGAGCACAAGGAGGTATTCCCCGCCAACGACCCAGACCGTGACGAGGCGGACGCCGTCTACCAGTCGTGCACGTGGGCCCAGGAGATTGCAAACAACTGCCTCGCCGTCTACCACTCCCGCGACGCCCTCTCCAAGACCGAGCTCGACGAGCGGCTGGCGTGGCTCGCCATCGCCTCCCGGCTGCACTACCGCATCCAGGCCGCTCGGTACGACTACCTCACGGCCTCGAAAGTGGAGCCCGGGTTGGCAGAACTGTACCGGTGCACTGACGCCGTCCCCCGCAACCGCGCCCGCGGCCCGGGCTTCCAGCGCTTCCTCGAGAATGTGGCGCGCGACGAGTCCCGTGCCCACGCAAAGCTCGCGGCCGAGCTCCGAGCTGGCGCAAACGGGCGGCGCCGGCGCCGTGGCGGCGGTGGCGGCGGGAGTGGCACGGCCCAAGGCGGCGGCAGAGGCGGCAGCGGAGGCGGCGGTGGGCGTGGCGGCAGTGGCAGTGGAGCGAAAGGTAGCGGCAGCGGAAGCGGCGGCCAAGGCGGCGCTAAGGGCGGCAGCGGAGGCGGGCAGCCTGCCGGCAACGCCAGCGGCGGTGGGCAGCGGTGATTTTTTCACCTGCTGGCCGGGGCAAGGCCGACCCGGTCAGTGCTACCCCTGGCCCGGGGGAGGGCGGCAGCACCCCGCCCCCTCCCCCGTACGTGACCGCCAAGCGAGCGCTCAAGCACTGGCGCTCCTTGGGGGCTACGCGGTGGGTTCTGAAGAACCTCACCGCGGGGGCGCAGATTCCCTGGTGGCGGCGCCCGAGCTACCACCGAGCGCGCCCGTTTCCCGTGGCGGACGCCGACAAGGCCTTTGTGGAGGCGGAGATTTCCCGCTGCTTGGCCAAGGGCTACTGGCGGGAGCTGTTTGGCAAGGAAATCAACGATCAGGTGGTGATCGTCAACGGTTTTGTGGTGACGGCCGCGAACAAGAAGCGCTTCGTTCTCGACTGCCGCGTTCCCAACGACTACATCGACCCAAGGCGCTTCAAGTACGAGTCACTCCCGGAGCTGGCGGCCCAGTTGCGCCCCGGAGACGAGCTGATCAAGTGGGACGTGCGCGACGCCTACCACCACCTGTTGCTGAGGGCGGAGGACCGCAAGTTCTTTGCCTTTCAGGTGTTGGGCCGGACCTTCCAGTCCTTGACAATGCCATTTGGCCTGCGGGTGGCCCCGTTCTTATGGACGAAGGTGTGTCGCCCCGTCGTGCAGCGGCTGCGAGCGCTGGGCTTTCGGGTGATCGTCTACGTCGACGACTTTGGGGGAGCCCCCCCAAGTCGCCGGCGAAGGCCGGCCAGCAAGGCGGACGCAGTGCGCGGCAGCGCGCAGGTACAGCACCTGTTTGCGCTGCTGGGCCTTCAGCTACACCCAACCAAGGGGCGCTGGGACGGAACCATGGCGCTGCCGTTGCTGGGGCACGTCGTCGACACGCGGCGGCAGCTGTTCCTCCTGACGCCCGAGCGGACGACAAAGGTCAAGGCGATGGCGGGGAAGCTCCTGGCCGAGCGGGCTCGCCACCGACGCTGGACTCGGCACTCGCTCTTGCGGTCGTTCTGCGGCGCGGCAGTTTCCACTCTCCTCTCAGTGCCCAACGCGCGCTACAAGCTGCGCAGCCTGTACAACGCCCTGAAGGAGTACAAGGACGCATCAGGCAGACGGGTGCGGTTGGGCCACCAGGCTACCGCGGACCTCCGGTGGTGGGCACGGCTGGACGAGCACGCATTGACAGGCCGGGCGCTGTGGGAGATGGAGCCGACGGTAACGCTCCACACCGACGCGAGCAACGTCGGCTGGGGCGCCACATTCAACCAGCTGGTGCCGGCGAGGGGGTTCCACGAGGCCGCCCGCCGGCACAAGCACATCAACCTGCTCGAGCTGGGAGCGGTGCGCCTTGGGCTACTCTCCTTTGTGGACCTGCTCAAGGACCCCCACACGCTGGTAAGGCTCAAGACGGACTCCCAGGTGGTAATGCATGTGGTCAACAACGGCAGCAGCCGGTCCAATGCCGTGATGCACGAGCTGCGTCGCCTGCACGACGTGTGCAAGTCCTTGGGTGTCTCGTTGAGGGCCGAGTACTTGCCGAGCGCGGTGAACAAGTGGGCGGACACGCTCTCTCGGGCCCCCGACTCCACCGACTGGTCCCTGTCCGATGCTGGCTTTGCCCGGCTGGAGGCACGGTACGGACCCCACACCCTGGACCTGTTTGCGGCAGCGGAGAACGCCAAGTGCGGTCGATTCTTCTCGCGCCAGGCGTCTCCCGGCGCGATGGGCGTGGGCGCGATGCACCGGTCCTGGCTGGGCGAGAACTGTTGGTGCAACCCGCCGTTCAACCTGCTGGGGCCGGTCGTCCGCAAGATCGTCGCCACCGGAGCCCGGGTCACCTTAGTGGCGCCCAGGTGGGAGGCGCAGCCGTGGTGGGCGGCAGCGGTAGAGGCGTGCAGCCACTGGGAGCAGCTACCGGCGGCCGAGGGTGTGTTCACCCACGGCAGCCGGTCGACACCCGCACGCCGGCCGACGTGGGACGTGGTGGCTTTCCGGTTCAGCAGCGGCGCCGCAACCCGGTGCCGCGAGGGGAGCGCTGGCAGCGGCTGACGGGACGGCTGCACGCCCGTCGCTTTGGGCACGGCGAGGGGTCAGCCGAGGCGCAGCGGTTGGTCGACGCCAAGTACCAGCCGACTACCCAAGCTCGCTACCTCAACGCCTGGGAGGCGTTCTGCGACTTTTGCTCGCGCAACGGCTTGCTCGCCCTACCAGCCACCCCGGAGACGGTGGTGAGGTACCTGGGCGTCTACTTGGCGGGCAGGACGGCGCAGCCTGACACTGTGGCCAACTACCTGACAGCCATCGGCGCCGTGCACAAGATGGCGGGCTTTCCCTCACCCACCGACGACGAGTTGGTGCGCGCCGCTAAGCTCGGCTACAGGCGCTTGTACGTCACTGCCGAGGGTACCCTGCCGGAGCGCCGCGGCCCCCTACCGGCCACGGTGATCCTCGACATCATCGATCTGGGCTTGGCCACCACTGACCGGTCGCTTGAGCGGGAGTGTGCCGGCCTGGTGCTGTCTTTTCTGATGTGCAACAGGCCAGGCGCGGCGGCCAACCTGCGGGCGCGTGACGTGCGAATGGTGCTTGGCGGCCTGGAGGTGCAAGTGCCCACCTACAAGATGGGCATCCTGAAGCAAGGCGAGCGGATTGCCTTCCGTATTCCGGTGGCACCAGGCGGCTGGGCGCAGGACCCGGCGTTGCGGCTTGTCCGCCGCGTGTGGGCGCGCCACCTACGGGCGGGTCGGCCATGGGCGGACCATCTTTTTGCACCCGCCGGGCACTCGGCGTTGCAGCCTCTGCCCTCCCAGGTTGTGACGACCTGGCTGCGGCGCGCCCTTTCCCTCACCAACCACGAGCCGCCCCTTGGCGTCAAGTGGTCAGGGCACTCCCTCCGCGCGGGCGCAGCGTCGGCGGCCCCCGCCTCGGCGACGGAGAGCAGAGCCTGCCCGGCCTCGACGGTGTCACCGGCGTTCGCGTGGAGCGCGACGATCGTGCCGGCGAACGGGCAGGGGAGTTCGACGACGCTCTTCGCGGACTCGACCTCGACGACCATCTGGTCGACGTGGACGGTGTCGCCGACGGCGACCTTCCAGCCGATGAGCTCCGCCTCGGTGAGGCCCTCGCCGAGGTCGGGGAGGATGAAGTCGCGTGCTCCGGTGGTCGACACAGCACTCATCACAGCTCCCAGTCCCAGGATTCGAGGGCGTCGAGGACGCGTTCGGCGGTCGGCAAGTAGTACTCCTCGAGCTTCGGGGACGGGTAGGGCACGTCGAAGCCGGTGATCCGGAGGATCGGGGCGGCGAGGTACGTGAAGTTGCGTTCGGTGACCCGAGCGGCCACCTCGGCGCCGTAACCGCCGAACTGGGCGGCCTCATGGATGACGGCGGCCCGGCCGGTCCGGCGGACCGAGGCGGACACGGTCTCGTCGTCGAACGGCGAGAGCGAGCGCAGGTCGATGACCTCGATGGACAGTCCGTGCTCGGCTCCGGCCTCGGCGGCCGACAGTGCCGTGCGGACGGTCGGCCCGTACGCGAGCAGGGTGACGTCGGTGCCCTCACGGACCACCTCGGCGCGGTTCATGGGAGCCGTGGTCACCGGCAGGCTGAGCGTGTCCTTCATCCAGTACCGGGACTTCGGCTCCATGAAGATGACGGGATCGTCGGAGGCGATCGACTCGCGCAGGAGCGAGTACGCGTCGGCCGGATTCGACGGGGTGACGA